>ERZ779880.576-NODE-576-length-43317-cov-18.418612_pt1 | contig 43317 bp, 43 predicted proteins | sample MGYA00511555_ERZ779880 | MGnify/ENA primary metagenome ERZ779880 (study PRJEB29588, sample SAMEA2145815) | human gut metagenome | biome: human gut; feature: human-associated habitat; material: faeces | place: Denmark | collected 2008/2010 ... | reverse complement strand
CGGAACTCAACCTGAATCCCGTATTTTCCATTTACACAAAATATTTTATAGTGCCTATTAAACCAAACTATATGATCGAACTTTTTGTCGTCATCATCATCCCAAAAAGTATTTATACTTTAACTTTTTTGTTAATTCATTCAATTGTTCTTGAGCTTTATATATTTCCAAACGTTCCTTGAGAAATTTGAATATTGAAGGGTGAACGGAGAACTCATTTATCTTATTCCAACCGTCCCCCAACGAATATATCAGTTCGTTAACAAAGGCCTCGTTAGGTGTCATGTCGCTGACCAGTTCGCGTACATACACTTTGTGGTTGATAGAATCAAATTTACCTTTTGTATTCGGACCTGCGCAATACTTCCACAACTTCGCATCCTGTTTCCAGTAGTGTACATTAACGCATGCAGCCAACGTTTCCTCACTGCGGCCTGCTGTTCTGAAATCTTGCCCTTTCTTGATATTATACTTACTAGTTACAAATCGCATCAGTTTCCGGGTAAGTTTCTCTTCCAGTGGAGCTTCCTTGCCCAGTTTCTTAATATCTGAATAGAACAAGTCATGGGGCACATTATCTGCATATTCACGAATACGCTGTTTGCATAATACCTTCGACTCATCTCTTTGCACCATATCCATGAGGTCATGGTATATCACAACTGGTACTTGTACATTCTTTAATTCCACGAGTGCCTGGTGTATTTCCTCCATTTCAGGGAAAACAAACTCACAAGTGTCATAAATGTTGTATGTGATACCATCCTTCTCAATGCAATAAATAAAGTTCTTGTTATATCCCTTCTTAAATGCAGGAATATGATATTCGTACGATTCAAAATTCTCTCCCATAACCGTAATCACGTCATCGTGAGACAATCGAGGTTCTTCGACCTTGTAAATTATCAATCCATCTTTGCCAATGGTAAGTTGTACAAAGTAATACAGATCATTTGTCTTTTTCTCTGCATACGTGATGACGCATCCTTTGAAACGATCTATCATATATTGAGGCAGTGTCTCCTTTATACAATAGTCCTTAATCAGTATCTGACGGAAGATATTCTTGATAGTTGCCATCTCAATCTCTGATTTAATCATCACATCTTGAGTAGGAATTTTCTTTTCTATCAGATCTACCTTCTCTTTCAAACGTCTATGATCCAAAGCTTTGCGTTTACTATCAGAAAGTTCTCCCTCCTGGTATTTGTCACCAACGATACGAATGCAGATTTGCTTCTTACTCTTGTCCTTCTCATAACAACCCTCAAAGTTATTGCTAAACAGCTTTTTGATATACTCCCTTGACTTCTGCTCTATCAAATTTCGTAACTCTTCCACACCTGCTTCGGAAGTATGGCAGACTATATCAATCCATGACGTCGAGAGCATATCACGCAACAGTTCGTCTTCTTTCTTAAACTCAGCATCCTGTGCTTTCAACAACATTGGCTTTTTATACTCTATAGGATCAACAGATATGTACTTCGAATAGGTTGTAAGAAACTCCTGTAGTACAGTGCGAATAATATATGCCTGCGACTCCTCAAAATGTTCTACATCACCGAATCCCAGAAAAGGAATACGATTCTTATTATCTTTTCTAAGAAAAGACGGATGGTTATAGTATTCCTGCGTTCCTTTTTTTTTCTTGGAAGAGAAATAGATTCGTTTTTCATCAAACTCCAGATGATATACCGACGAGCCCTTCTTTTTCTTCTGTTCGACCCTATCTTCCTCAGCAAAAGTCAATGTGTGAGCAGTCAAGAGATTATCGTAATCGAAACTTATATGCAAGCCCAACTCCTCACCAGCACTTCTCCCTTTATTATATATGCTGCTGCAAGTGCCACAAATCAGTTTACCATGAGCATAGCTCAAAGTCTTATTACGATTTGGAATCATTGATAACAATAGATTCAGCATATTGTAAGTATAAATACCTTCATTGTGAGCAGGACAATAAGTAATCTGCTTAATTTTAACATTAACCTTCTTCATGCATTCCTGTAGCTGTGCCACTGTTACTTTCTCTTTCTTGGATGAAGCAAATAGGAAGATACGGTGCTTGGATGATTCGCCTGGTTGTGCATTCTTAGCCATTTTGTTGAAAGCACAGATAGCACTGTTCGGACACAAGCCTTCCAGTTTGCAGTAAATACCTGTAATGTTGTCGAAATCAACATCACCATATTCTATCTTGAAGAAGTCGTAATCTTCCAGAAACTCTTTCCAGAGAAATTCCACTCTGATATGATTGGTTCTTATCTTTTCCATAGTTGCTTAAACTGCTAATATATTAAGAATATTTTGCACGTTATTGTCGATGATGGCACCTGTCTCAACATCTATCAGACCATTTATGACTGGTAGCTGAGTACCACTTTCGAGTGGGAGTGAATGTGAGTATGAGTAGTTGCCAACATATCGAGGTACATTGACTATGACATAGTCGCCACCACAATCTTTTATCTTGCGTTCCCAAGCCTGTGATTTCACATGTCTGTTGAAGTCACCATCCACCATATATTTTACATCTACATACAGCTGGTTGTTTACCACCCAGTCTGCCCTTTCCCAAATCTCCTCTTTTAGTGAGGTTATGGTACAACCTGCGTTTTCCAATATAGCCTTGAACACTTGTTCGCCAAAGTAACCAGTATAAACCTGCTGAATAATCTGTGGTGAGATGACCCATGCCTTGCCCTTCCATGCGGTGCAATAGCCATTCTTTTCAAAGTAGTTTCGTATGAACCGCTGTCTCATGATAGCATCCATATGAACGCACGAGTCTGTATAGTTCAGGTTCATCTTCTTTACCTCCTCTGCCTGCACATAATACATACGCATAGAAGTCTCAATGTCCTCCCTGTTGCCAAATTCAGGATGCTTCATCACATACTCGCGAATTTTATGCACCCTATTACGAGCCTGACGGGCATATTTGTCAGTACCCTTGAAACTAATGCCTATCAATTCACTGATATGTCGTTCTCTACGGTGCTCTCCATTTTTGAATGCAATATTAACTTCTGATTCTTTGCCATTAATCCGATCAAGTATACACGGATCTTTATCTATTGACTGGAGTACATATTTCAGTAGTTCTGTCTGAACCTCCGGTTTTCTGGCGATAATCATAGAGTATGCCATGTCCTTCCCTATAGCCACATGGATGATCTTGTTAAATACTGTCGATCGAGTGATACGCCCCAGTGCCTGTACTGCCCATTTTAGACAGAAGGCATCATAGGCAGGTGTGCCTTTCAGTACTGCTTTTATTTGTATTTCTCTATTTTTTAATTCATTCAGGTCATCAGTTATGCAATGATGCCTTCTGCGGAGCAAGTCACGTTGGAAATCAGACTTCTCTTTCAGTGTCAACTGATTGTCAGTACCTAGAATACTCAACGAGATGCAAGCTTTGAGGTAGTCATTCACATCCAACAGAGGGATAAAATTCGTAGGCTTATCCATAATAATACCATCAAAGTTGCAGCGAGTGTCCTTGCGGTCTTTTGTATTCGGAGCTTCCAAACAGCATTTCTTTCGGTACTTGGCATCAGTATCAAACAGATAATTAACACCCACAGCACCAGACTGATAACATACAAAGCAGAACATCTTTAGTTCTGGCTGTTCAGCCAACAGCTTCTCTACAGCCTCTAAGTCATCCTTGAAATACTCACCACTTAAGAAACAGACATTAAGTTTAGGATAGATATCCGCACGCCTGCTGGTTGTTCCATCGTCAATGACATACGGATCCATGACACTGACTTCATATACCTCGCCACGTTTTGTCACTCTTGCCTGCTGTAGGATATTCAACACCTTCTTTATTCCTATACTGCTATTACCTGTATATGAGAATGGCTGGAAGTATAACCATGCTTTGGCTTCAGGTTTCTTCATGAAATCCATGTAATGATTCAACATATTTACTATTCGGGCAGAGTTGTTCTTGTTAAACTTGTTTTTACCATCCATCACGAAGTCCAAACAATCTTTCAGTGCTAAGCTGCACTTACCAAGGTAGTCCTCCAATATTTCCTTTGGCTCAGTTTCTTCTTCGTTGTAGAGAGAAAACTCCACCTTTGGGTTTGCATAGTTGAGAGCAATATATTTTTCAATCTTATGCAAAGCATCATTGCCCATCTTCTCCACCTTCACGCCCTGCTTGGCTATATAATTGAAGTCATAGTTGTGTATAGGTGTCTGGCAGTCAGCGGTAGCACTACACATTATCACACGATTGTGATTGACCATGTCCAACAGTACATTTTCAGGCATGCACCTCATTTCATGATAATCGAAGCAGCACGAATAGCGGTCGTTGTCATGAGAATATATCTCAATAAAACTGATACCTTTGTCATAGATAGACTTGCCATCGGTTTCCTCACTGTTATTAGAGCGTGGAGTCTGGAAAGTGGTTCTGTTGCGTAATTCCTGCAATGCTGAGCGATACTCTGTATTGCCTTCATTCACGCCCATATATTTAATTATGTGGTAAAATGCCAACTCGCCTTCAAGATCAACTGTTGTGTCTGTGCCTTTTTTCTTACGCAACTCGTTTTCTATTGAAGCATACACTTCTGCATGCTTATCCACAATTTGTACAAAGCCCTTCAAAAAGAGCATTATACGGTTAGCCACGAATGATAAGGTTTTATCATTTTGGTCTTTGGTTTTCTTACTTTGAAGTAGGTAAGATGTATATTCCTCCTTATTATTATGAACAGAGAGAACAACATTTTCAGCAGAGAAAGTTTGGTCCTCATCGTAGAAAATAAAATTACCACGATTTACATTTTCCTTCAGTTCAAGTCCGCACAATATTTTTTGAGGATCAATGTCATCGATCAACTCTTCTTTTTTCGTCCGGATTGCCTTCAACATGTCTTGAATGTTCATCTTGTGGTCTGCCCATTCAGGCATCTTCTGCATATCCATCACTTCTTGGTAGTGCAGGCAAATGAAGTAGCACAATCCCCAAAAGTTAAAACGTCTTCTGCGGCCACACTCACAATCAAACAAACGCTTCATTGCAGCCTCTTTCACACGATCCGACTCATCAACAATCACCAACGAATTTTCTATGTGTTTCCAATAAGGTTGCGTGCCTTTACGAACCAACTTTGGCGATGCTGTGGTATGCAGCTTTGAAGCAGTCAGCACAATAATCTTGCTCTTGTAGAATAACAGTTCTGGATATAATTCCTCCAGAATAGGATATTCTGTGACTATATGAGAGGCTATCACCTCATCACTCTCCTTCTTGTATGTCTGTCGAATAGGGGTAAACACCTCTTTGCGCACTTTCTCCATCAGACGTAGGCGGTTCTTACTAATCTCCTCAGCTACCTCGTCCGTAACATCGGTGTACGAGTACAAACGCTTTAGGTTTGTAAACGCCCTTTCACCTTGAAACAGCTTGCTCGCCTCCATCCTCATACGTATATCAGGATCAGTGAAGGCACGTTCCCACTGCTCCTCTTGTGAGTACACACGTAGGATGTCATACATCTTGAGTTTGAGACCAGTTTTCTTTAGGTTCTTTTCAATATCCTCGATAGTAGCATCCAACTGTTTCTTGGCATCAGTCACATAAATAATACGTCTAGCATCTTCCTTCTTCAACTCCTCAGCCATCATCAGGCAGGAATTGTAGGTTTTACCAGCACCAGTAGGCAACGGAATCACAAACAGGCCGCGATTGGGCTGTACAGCCTTCAGCAGTTCTTCGAAAATATAATTGGTGTTTTCAGTCATGTAGATTACATTTTATAAGGTTACGAGAATAAAAGTACAAAATATAGTGCAGTTTCAGAAAGGAATCAAACGGAAATCTGAATACTTGAAGTGATTCTTCCGTAATTTATTTATAGGAAAAGCCCATTATTTGAACAAAAATAAAACCCAACCTTTAGATATATAACTTTTGAGGCTCTACCAACAATATTTTAGCGATTTCGGAAAGTTGCTCTAAGCCGGGGTGACAGTAGTTGCAGGCATCGGTTTTAGTGTATCTAAAACTTTTGCCAATCTTCTCCACGAACCATGTTTTTTCTATGATTTTTATTTCAAAAGTTTCTGTTATACAGTTCATATCAATTAAATATTGATGTTCATTTATTTGGTTATAAAGATATGAAATATTCCTCTAAATAATAACATAAAAGACGAAGAAGTTATGCATTCTCCATATTTCCATCTATTTTATTCAATACCCTATCAATCTCTATCCTTGGAATATAAACATAATTTCCGACCTTACGTTTAGGTATATTAAAAGCCCTAATTATGCTTTCTAATCTACACTCCGGAATATTATATTTTTTCAAGCATTCTCCAATAGTATAACATTTGTCCAATTCATAGAATTTCGGCTTTATTTGTTCTTCTGGCACAATAATAGAAGTAAACAATTGTTCTAATTGAGTACGATCAATTCTTGTCAATCGGATTCCTAAATTTGCACCAGCAAGCATCCCCCTACAAAGCATTCTCCTAATTGTACTTTTAGAAACACCGATTAATTGAGCAGCTTCCGAAACTGAAATATATGGTCTAGTCTGAATATCAGCAATTTTATTTTTCTTTGTATCTAAAAGACTTATTTGCCTCTGCTCTTCTTTTTCCCTCTTTTTCCTTTCACGTAAACTCTTATTATTGCATATCGTGCTACAAAAACGAGTATTTACACTTCTTGCCATAAAGGGTTTATCACAATATTCACAGATTCTTGGAATTAAAACACTACTACTTGGCATAACTATAATTTATAATTCGCTGTAAAAGTAACATTAGAATTCAATATATACAAATAAGATTAAATAAGAGTCACATTTTCACCAATTAAGCCGCGTGACAATAATGTGACAAATATAATCCAAACATATACAAATATAACACAATAATCAATAGATATACAAAAAGAGAATAGCCATAAATCATTGATTTATAACTATTCTCTTTGATATATTATATGTTTATTTATTGATTTTACTTCACTTCCTCAAATCTAACATCTCCTGATTAACAACAACTTAACGATTAAATGGTACAAATTAGATACTATTAAATCAATAACTCACATTTTTCCATAACTCACAAAAGCTATTAATAGATTTTGCTATATTTTATCTTTTTAAAAGTATGAATACAAAAATATGCTATTTTAAATACTCTTCAAAATGTTTTTAGACCAATAAATACTTTAACTATTTTTTCTCTGCAACCTTCATCCGAAACTCTATTTACCCACATATCTCAATGAATCGAAATCAGTCACTTATTCCCCATCAGATTTATCTTCATTGTATATTATGCCTGTTCAAAAAGTGAGAATTTATAGCCTTGTGTAAAAACATCAACCCCGTCCTGCAATATTCTATTTGTTTCATATTCTGCTATATTCTTCTATTTATTATCCCAAAATCATACTCTGCAAATGATAATATATAATACTTCTTAAAGCACATACCATTTTTATCCATTTCTTCTTTTGTTTATGATGCTATCTATAACTTTGAGATAAATAAAACTAACTTCGAAGATGAACAAAGTAATAAACCATACTTATAAAGCTATTATTACTGGAGTAATTATTTTAATTTCCATCCTTTTTTCATTTGAGATTTGTTATACGCAAAATCTCAGTACACCTTGGTATCTGATTTTAGTACCAATATGCTTTACCATTGGCAACCTTTTTTATGCAAGTTGCCATAAAATTAGCGAATTCCTCATGAATAGAATATCACAGAATATATTAACTGATTCACAAAACCTTCCTGATACCCAAACACCGACAAATAACGAATGTAGTCTACAACAGCGATATGAGCTATTTCACGACCAATTTGAAAAAGAACACCAACAATTCACATCACAAAAGAATAAAGCCGATGAAGAAAAATTCAAAAAGATCCTTGAATATACCAGAACTACCTTCAATCAATTAGGATTCAACCAGGAAGAGATTTTTATGATTTGTGAGAGCGTTGAATATTTTATTAAGCATAAAGCTGTTCCAAAATCCATCGACATTCACATCCAACAAAAGCCAAATGTAACCCAAATATCACTAAAAAACTTTGCTTGGAATATTGCAAATCAATATAATATAAAAGGTATAATTACTGCTGAATTCACAATAACTACATTCTGTGAATGGTTTAAGGACTCTACTATCAGTACAGTTGCCAAAAATTTGCGAACTATAAACGGCAGACACATGATTGAAATAGATGAAAATTTATGTAAATAAGATACCTCCACTTTTTACACTTTCAACATTATCACACACATACGTTTCCTCACATACTTAAACATAACGGATCAACACTACATATTAAGCATATATAAACAACCAATAAAGGTCAAATAATAATTCTTTTTTATCACCAGTTGTTATCTGATTCTATGGTTTTTGCTTTCCAAAAAGAAAAAATTATCCGAATACAAGCTTGATTATCCAATTCTATTACTCATATTTTACCTCCTTCTATACTCCATTTTTTTGCCTAAATAAGTTTAGTTTCTTCTTGCATATATTATACAAGGATCAGATTAAACTTATTGTGATGACGACTTAATGAAGTTTAAAAAAACAGGTTTAGTTACCCCTTGCATATATTATACAAGTACCGAAGTAAACTTGTATATTACCATTCATACTACTTTCTTTTTTGGAAAGCAAGATAGTCTTTCCAGTTTTACGCTTACTCATCTTGATTCATCTCTTATGGTCTTCTCTGTGATTTCAGTTGCAAAGGTAGAAGTTTCAATCCCCCATTCTTGCAAGGTCGAGCTTTTGTGGTTTCTATCCCAATCTCCATCCACCATATATGGCGGTAGTATTAGAATAGGAAAACCTTGCATAATTAATTGAAACACCTTTAATGGCAATAAAATACATAACAAGTCCCAAGTAGTTGACTCAACGAAAGGGGATAACTAAAAAAATGAATTATGGAGATTGTAACAAAAATTAAAATGAACATGAAAAAGTATTATGCTTATGTAGATAATTCCATTGAAATGGTAATTAGCGAAGAATGTGTACTACAATGCGCACACAGCGGACAATGCGATGAAGATGTAAAAAGATGGTTAGAAATGGACGAAATTAAAACACAGTTCAAAAAACTAACATGCAAAACAATGCGCTCGCATATTAAAGAATGGGGCGCACATGAAGAAAGCGAATTAAACCGAATGGATAAACACACATTATCAATGTTCATTCTTTGGGATTTATGCTTTAGTTTTTTGGATGAAATTAATAACTAAATTACAATATCAGTTCATCTAATTGGTAGGATACCAGACAGCCAGAAAATGTATATCATCTAATTATAGGATACTGGGAACATGGAAATATAAGTTCGATTCTTATACTGATATTCAAAATTGATAAAAAATAAACATTATGGAGAGCCCTTTTAAATCTTTAAAGACTATTTTTGAATCACTTAACGAGAAAGTGGAAAACGGAGAGATAACAATCAGAGAAGCAGCTATAGCATTGCACAAAGCTGGGTGGACTACTTTTATAGACATTGAAACAACTAAGAAGTTACTAAAATTCAATAGCCTAATGAGGCCCATAACAGGAATTGAATAAAAAAATCCTGTCCATATGAAAGTCTGGACGGGATTCTTGTGCCAGCCGTAGCCTCTTATACTTTCTTTCTTCCCTTCGGGTTATACACTTATACCTGTTCCCATTCACAAATGGCAACCATGCCACTTTATAGAGATACATAGAAAATTATTCCTGAATAGATTCCACCTTTTAATATAAAGTTTTCCATATTCCTTTTTTATATGGCACTTATCCAGTTCTTCGATCTTAGTAACTGCAAAGATATTATAGTTAGTTTCAAAACATCAAGTTCAAGCCTTTCCGATTATCAAAAAAAATCTCCATCCACCTTTGGCGGTAGTATTTTTCAGATAAAACTTGCTTCTTTTTCACTCCTACCATGATGCGGCAGTACAAAACTCGAAGAACTCAGGTAAGTGCATAAAATTTAAAAAAAAAGTCACATGGAAACAAAATTAAAAAATGCAGTTAAGCTCTCAGAATCTAAGATGAGCATATATCAAATAAAAGGTTTTAAAGACAGACAAGATTATTTTGAATCTTTGGCAGATGAAAATGGCATCGACATTTCAGTAGTCTATGCTGTAGCAGATATGTTAGATGAAATAGAAGATTTTGACGGCCTTCCGATCACGCTGGAAGATTACGCTTTTATGTTTTAATCAAATAAAATTATGAATAAGGAAAATCTTAGATTCGAGAAACTTAAAAAAATGTGGTCTGAATTAGGTCATATTTGCAAATATTCTCATGTTGATGAATTATATAAAATCCCAACTTGGAGCGATTAATGCACCTTTCGCCACTGGTAAAACATGTTTTGCCGGTGGAGGTTTGATAGAAGGAAAGTCGTTTCAGGAGTAAGTATGAAGCCAGAGATTGGAGTTCATCCCGCCACCCTGATTCATCTACCCTTCCCTCTTATACCTTCTTTGTACCTTTCGGGTTATCCACTTATACCTGTTCCCATTCACAAATGGCGACCATGCCATTTTATAGAAACCAGAAAAACCATTCCTGAATGAATTTCCATTGCAACATCTGTTCCTGGGAGACAATAAGTATCAAGACCATTACAAGACGTATTTTTTATCACGATCCGGCCTCCATTATGCCCATATACAATATCATCTGTACCATCAATAGACAGATGCACGATAAGAAAGCCATTCATGCAACCACCGCATCCGACTGATGGCAGGCTTCTTTGCTAAAAAACTTACGTTCAACCGAAAGCAGATTCTTTAACTTGCCGATATGAATGGATAGCACTCCCTTGGCCACCCCCACTGCAATATTTCCATCCTGCTTCATAACTGCATTCTGAGCGAAGTCACATCATTTTTTTTCATGCAAAGCTATAATGCAGCACCGCTATGGCGGTTACGGGACATTTCATTCTGACCAATGGCGTATCGGCACAATCTTCCTTTTTTTCTGATGCCGGAATAAAAAGAGTATTGAACCGCTATCCTTGGTGCCGCCCTATGACTGCAATATCTTGATGCATTATAAAAATTGATTGTATAACTTCTAAAAATTATTGTTATGAAAAAGATTGAAAATTCATTCGCAGTTACAGGTTTCATTGGTAAGGATGCTGAAATCCGTCAATTCACTTCCGCAAGTGTCGCAAAATTCTCCCTAGCAGTCGGTCGAACCGAGACTGTTGGCAAAGAAACCAAAAGAGTATCAGCTTTCATGTCTGTGGAGGTTTGGCGCAAAAACGAAAGCGCATCATTTGAACTATTGAAAAAAGGACAGATGATAACCGTTCGCGGCTATTTCAAACCAGAAGAATGGAGTGACGACAAAGGCAAGCACAATCGCATGGTAATGGTTGCCACCGAGTTTTTTGCAACTCCGGAAAAAGATGAAGCTCCTGCAGAGCAGAAATCTAAATCTAAGAAAGCCAAGAAATGATTCTTGGTTTTTCTCAAGTAAAAGCGGCTTTCAAGTCGCTTTTCTTTTGCTCATGACATTCTTTTCTTCCCTGTTATAACTACTGGACCACCGCTTTTTATCTATTGTCAGATTCTTCCCATTTATGATCACAAATTCAAATTTTGCAATCATTACATACCAGTAGGCATATCTTTCTTTTGGAAAGCAAATAGAATTTTAATGCGCCAAGCTTTTTTCCAATTATACTCTCATATATTCCTTTTATATAGGCTTTCCCTCCCAATACTGATTGGAGTGTCTGTTTCTGAACACCACTTCCCTTTGGTCAGCCATATTCAGAAAAGGGCAAACAGCAACACATTCCTTACATCATAGTACCGGAACTTCGATAAATCGAAGCAACCCAGTCCGTCGATGACAGAATAAGTTGCTTTCCCTGTTTGCCCCGGCAGACTTCATTTTTTACCCGCCCAAGCCTTATCTCCCCCCATTATAACAAATCCCTTCAAGTGATTTCTCATCTCACCATTAATATACGCCGATAATTCATCCTCCTTTTCTATAAAGCCATGGCGATATTCACCTATCCGACCTGCTGTGAATCATTTTTCAACAAAGGTAATGCACCGAATCCAACCTTGTCAAAGCCGGCTGATAGCCGCGAGTGATTGTACAAAATCTTCCTCTCACAAGTTCGAGCGTATTTCACACATCAGCCTTGACCATATGTATTCTGCTCCCTTAAAAAGCAGAAAAATAATTCCTCGCAGGCCGGAAAGTACCTGATAGTAGGGAAAAAAATAATAACGTTTAATCCTTTAAAAATTATTAAAATGAGAAATTTTATCAACATTTCAGAAATAGGCAAATATGGCTTACAGTTAAATGATTACCAACAAAGGAATTTAGAGGAAAAGCGGAAGGAATTTACCCAGTTCGTTCCCGTCTGCAAAATCATTGAAGTACTTTACATCAGCCATTATATTGAAAAATACCATGCCGAAGATGTTGCGGTACTCCTTGACTATAAAGGCTATCTGTTAAGGGCTTACAAATGCCACTACACCGATAAGGCGTACCGTTTTTGCCTTGTGGAGCAGTACAGGCACAAGCATACCCACAATTACACCAACAGAAACGAAATGCCGAACAAAGTCGGGAAATCGACCCCGGCAAAGATGGATATCTGGCTTGCCTACCTTTTGAACGAGGAAGAAGAAAAAAAGGCATACGCCAGAAAGTACATAGACGCAGAAGAAGTGTTCCGCGCAGAACTGGAGCAGTTAGGCGATGCCGTCAAATGGTACAACAACGATAGTCAGGGGCATATCCGCATGAATAACCTTATTTTTGAGTTTTCGATACAGCCCTGTTACATAAGCAAAACGGTAAAGATTGACCGTAACTACGATTTAGGACTTACCGAATTCCTCCAAATGGCAGATAATAAATACAAACCCGTTCACGCCAATAATCAGTAACTAATAATCAAAGGGCAGGGAAACCCGCCCATATAATCATTAAACAATATTTTAAATCACTTTAATATTTACAATTATGACAGCAATTAAGAACAACGGCACAGCCGTAGCCGTATCAACAGAGAAAGTAAATGCAGGAGTAACAACCGCAGTAGTAGTAAATAACCCCGGTAACAGCACAAAGAAAGCCGTAAACCTCCCGGCAAATTTGATAGAACCAAGCACTTACAATGCCCGCAAAACATTCGACCCTGTTGCCCTGAATGAACTGATGCAGAGCATTTCCGTGTATGGACTTATACAACCCATAACAGTACGAAAGAAAGGTGAAAGCCGGGAACATTACGAAATTATCTGCGGAGAACGTCGTTTCCGTGCGTGCCGCATGCTGAACATGGAAGAAATACCCTGTATAGTCTGCCAGGCAACCGATGAACAGGCATATGACCTTTCGATTATCGAAAACCTGCAAAGGGAAGATGTACCGCCAATGGAAGCGGCAGAAGCTTACAAACGCCTGATAAATACCAAACGATACGATATTGCAAGCCTCGCCGTGACATACGGAAAGAGCCAAAAGCACATTTATCAAATGCTGAAACTTTGCAACCTAATCAAAGGCATTGCCAACCTTGTAAAGACTGGCAAACTGACCGCATCGGCAGGGATAGTCATAAGCAAGTACGATAAGAAAACACAGGAAGCCGTGTTAAAAGACCATTTCGATGAACACGGTGCAGGCGAATGGCATCATATTTCAGCTACCAACTTAGATAGCCGTATAAAGAATTATTACACCTCCAACCTTGACGATTACGGTTTTGATAAGACCGAGTGCCTGAAATGTAATTTTAACTCTAAAAATTTCGATCTCTTTACCGTAAACACTTGCGGAACTTGTGGTAAATGCACCAATAAAAAATGTCTGGAAGCCAAAAACACACTTTACATCGTGGATAAAGCACAGGAGATAGCCCTTGCAGACCCCAAGCTTATATTTATCGGCGACCAGTATGGTAGAGAGAACGATGCTACAAAGAAAATCAAAGAAACGGGATATGAGTTCAAAAACGTTCATACATATAATCTGAACAAATACCCAATCAAACCGGCAGCACCCGAAGCCACCAAATACGAGAAACCCGAAGATTTGGAAAAGGCACAGAAACGTTACGAAAGGGAACAGACTTATTTTGATAATAAAACCCAAGAACTCGACAACCTCAAAGCACAGGGCAAAATTCGTGTCTATGCTGATATAGACAATAAAGGCATAGCCCTCTATTATAAAGAGGTAAACAACAAAGATGTCAAAACGAATGAACAGATAATAACCGACCTTAAAGCCAAAAAGGTGCGCAATGGTGAAATCGCAAAGGAAAAGACCGCAGGAGATATAAAGGAACTATTACGCACAGACGAGTTACCAAAGTCGGATTTTACTCCCGCAGAGGAACAGGCAATGTATTTTTTTATGCTCGACAAATTGCGTAGATCGCATTATAGCATCATAGATCTGAAAGAAAATGACTATTACGGATTGACGGACGAGAAGAAACTCAAAATCGTAGCTAACCTTACCGAAGAACAAAAAACTGTTATACGCCGTGATTATCTGTATAACCACCTAACGGAGCGGACAAATACCGTTTCAGACGTAAAGGGCGGTATGATGTTAGCTTTTGCCCTGCAACACCTACCCGAAAAAACGGCAACAATAGAAACCCAATATAAGGAAGAATATGACAAGAAGAATGCCCGGTTGGATGAACGTATTGCAGGGTTGAAAAAGGCTGAAAAGAAAGTGAAAACAGAAACCAAAGCAAAAAAGGCAGAGCAGACCAAAGCAACAAACGCTTTTGAAACAGTCGAAAAAAATGCTAAAAAAGGAACGAATGCTACCGCTCCGAAATCGGAAATAGCCAAGTTAAAAGACAAGGAACAGCCCCAAACGACCCGAACCGAAAAGAAAGAAACGAAACCTGCCCAACAAGCGGATAAAGTTCTGATTGTTGGAGTACCCAAAGCGCAACCTAAAGCGGAAGCGGTAACAGTATAAACCGGAAGTATTAACAAGGGGCGGGAGAATCCCGCTCCATAAATAACTAATCATTATGATAGTATATATTTTATTTCAGACGGACGTACACCGAACAAGGGCAAGTCGTGTATTTTTCGGCGTGTTCTCCACAGAAGCAAAAGCGATTGACCATGCCAAAGAAAACGGACTATATGCCCACGATGCCGAGGTAGCAATAATTGAGTGTGAAATAGATAAATTCGGCGAGGTATGAGATAAATCCAACCAACTACTAAAATCATATACAGATATACTTAACCTTTTCCCTTGTTCTGTCATGAGGCAGGGCAAGGGTCTCTCTTTATGATGACTTAATGCCTAGCTCTTCCTTTTATACCCTCTTATCCTCCTTTTATATAAAGGCTCTCCCAGCCCAAAAGAATAGGTAGGTCTGTTTCCCAATACCACTTCCCTTTGGTCAGTCATATTCAGAAAAGGCAAACAGCAACACATTCCTTACATCATAGCACCGGAACTTCGATAAATCGAAGCAACCCAGTCCGTCGATGCCGGAACAAGCCGCTTTTTGTTTGCCCAGGCAGACGTCATTTTTTTACCCGCCCAAGCCTTATACCTCCCCCATTGCATATAAGGAAGATATCCAATAAAAGTTTTTATTGTGAAGTTGAGGGAAGTTCTTTTTTTTGTAAATCCCCATTTCTAGGTATAGGATTATATCAATAATCCTACTACTTTTGCATTTTTAACACTGTTCAAAACACAGCGAATCGTGAAAAAGGATATTGAGAAAGACTTGTTAGAGATTGCCCGCAGGGAATTTTATGAAAAAGGGTTCAAAGGAACCTCTATGCGACATATCGCCCGGTTGGCCGAAATCGCATTCAGCAATATCTATTATTATTATGAAAGTAAAGACGCCTTGTTTCTTGAAGTGGTAAAACCCCTGAAAGTTCGTTTAGACAAAATGTACGGCGCATGGGACGATATGGATGCCATTCCCGTTTCGCCCGATGCCTATATTGATGAACAATGGCAGCAGCAATCCGTCAAGGTCTTAATGGAACTCACCTTGCAATACAAGCAGGAATTTAACCTTTTGTTGTTTAATGCCCACGGATCGGCTCTCGAATGCATCGACAAAGCTTATATCGACAGTGCCACTCAAAGCAATATGGCTTATATACGGAAGCTGTCGGCCCAATGTCCGGAACTGAATATACAAATGTCGGAGCAGTTTATCCGAACGATGAGTGCGCACACCTTTACCATTATTGGCGAAATCGTTTCACAGGATTTGAATGAAGCACAAATCGAAAGTTTTATGCAAGACCTCGTTGTTTTTAACACTTCGGGCTGGAAAGGATTATTATATCGAAATACATTTAAAAAAGAATTGGCTAATGTTGTATAAAAGAATACAAGAAAAGAGCAGAAAAGAGGGTTGCAAGGTTGCAATCCTCTTTTTTTTGAACACAATCGTACAGCGTTCAAAAAAAAGTAGTCTTATAATGAGCGCTTTGTTTGTGCTCTCTACCCTGCCGGGATTTGCCCAGATGCCTGTAGAGGGAACGCTCAGGGGTGCCGACAGGGAGATTCTCCCCGGTGCCAGTGTTTACTGTAAACAGCTTGATGTGGGTACGATTGCCGATGATAAAGGATTTTATTCCCTGTCAATGCCACAGGGTACTTATCAGTTACATTTCTCCTTTATGGGATATGAAACGCTGGAAAAAAAGGTGAAAATAACAGACCGTCCCGTCCGGATGAATGTTTCCCTGAAAGAATCGTCCGTTTCACTCGATGATGTTTTAGTGGTTGGGAAATCGAAAGCCCGTCAGATACGCGAACAAGCGATGCCGGTTCATGTACTGCAAATCGATAAAATCAGCGGGGCAGTGAACAGCATGAGCGATGTTTTGTCTAAAACAGCCGGTATCACCCTGCGCAATTCCGGTGGCGTGGGAAGCAATTCACGTATATCGGTGCGCGGACTCGAGGGGAAACGAATCGGAATATTTATAGACGGATTGCCTATCTCGGATAATAGCGAATACAACGGACTGAATGCTATTCCTGTAGATGTGATTGAGCGGGTTGAAGTTTACAAAGGAATTGTTCCCGCCAAATTCGGAGGTTCGGCCATTGGCGGCGCTATCAACATTGTTCTCAAAGAATACCCTCCCTACTATTGCGAAGTCAAATATAATCAGGCCTCTTACAATACCCATATTGCCAGTATCGGCCTCAAACGCAACCTGCCGGATAAAGGTTATTTAATCGGAGCGGGAGGTGGATATACCTATTCCGATAACAATTACAAGATGGAGCTTCCGCTTCAAAAGGGCGTATTTGTACGGCGCGACCACGATGCCTACGATAAGAAATTCGGCGGACTCAGTTTTGCCAGTACAAAATGGTGGTTCGATGAATTTGAACTCGAGGCCGCCTATACATCGACAGGGAAGGAAATCCAGGGTATCGAGCATAACATCCAACATGCCCGGCAGGACGTGGATGTTCTTTCGGTTTCCAATAAAATAGAAAAGAAGAATTTCCTGATGGAAGGGCTGGATTTGGAGATAAATAACCTCTACTCTTACTCCATCTTTCAATTTACCGATACCTCTTCCTATAGGTATCAGTGGGATATGACTCCTTACATCCCCGTCAGTAAACTGGGCGGCGAAATAGGTAATGATGCCAATGCAACACACAATAAATCGCATAACTTCATTCAACGTACCAACCTTAATTATATAATCAACCAGTCGCATGCCATCAACTTCAATTCGCAATATAATTATGTGAAAGGAATGCCCTCGGATAGCCTACGCGATGCTGTTCTGGGTTATCAGACGCATTTCAAGAGCGATATGCACAGTTGGGTGGGAGGCCTGAGCCATGAGTACAACTCGCCTAACCGGAAACTGGCCAATATGCTTGCCCTGAAAAGCTATTTCTATTCTATGAATACCTCTAAGCTGAAACGAATCAGCTCGCCCGACCGGGAGAAGCTACATGCCCGGAAATATAATTTCGGCATCAGCAATGCTATTCGTTACAGGTTCTCACCATCCATTCTTGCCAAGGCTTCCTTCGCCTATGATGTACGCCTACCCAACGAGCAGGAACTGTTGGGTGATGGATTTCTTACAGCTCCGGCTACCGATTTACTTCCGGAAAAGAATAAAAGCATAAACCTGAGCTTTATGTACGATAAAATAGGCCGGAACAGGCGCTTTCAAGTCGAACTGAACCTGTTCCTGATGCAGCTGACCGATATGATACGTTTTACCGGAGGTATGCTGCAATATCAATATCAGAATTTCGGTGAAATGCGTTCTATCGGCACCGAGGTGGATGTGAAATGGGATGCCACTTCCTGGTTGTATCTTTTCATAAATGCCACTTATCAGGATTTGCGGGATATCCGCAAGTATGAACATGGTACGACACCCAACTTTACCAAAGGCGACCGTATGCCTAATATTCCTTACCTGATGGCCAACAGTGGTTTCGAACTACACAAGGCGAACCTGCTGGGCAGGAAGAGTTATAGTCGCTTGCTGTTTGACGGGCACTTTGTCGAAGCATACTACTATAACTTCAGGAAAAGTAATTACGATGAGCCTAAAATCCCACGTAGCTTCGTGTTCAACGCCGGTCTGGAACATAGTATGATGGACGGAGCTATTGTGCTGGGCTTTCAATTGAACAACCTGACCAACGCAAAAGTATTGTCGGAATTTAACCGGCCGCTGCCCGGCAGAAACTACGCTGTCAAAATACGCTATATCTGGAAAAAAACAGGATAAAGTTTATAAATAAAATAGTTATCAATCCATTTAAATCATTAAAAAAATGAAGCAAAAAATCAAACTGTTCGCGCTTGGCTTTGCACTCTGTGCAGCAAGCGCTTGTGAAAGTGACGACAACAAGACGGTAACACCGCAAGGCGGAGATGTATTTATCTGTACAACGATACCGAGCCCCGACGGTATGACGGGAAGCGCCTACATGCAACTCATCGGGAATGTTGACGAAGCTGCTTACGACAACCGGAACGCTATCCCAACCTCTTACAGCATCCCGCCGATTGTCGAGGGTAAATATGTTTTCGACCTGACCGGTGCTTCCAGCGAATCGAATACGATTAAGAAATATGCCTTCGAGAACGAACTGTTGGTGGAAAAAGGCAGTATGGTTACCCCGGAGAACTCGATGCCGATGGATATCGCTATCAGAGGTACGAAAGGCTATATCGCATTGCGCGGCACGGGACAGATTCTGGTGATAGACCATGAGAAAATGACTTCGCTGAAATCTATCGACCTGACAAGCTACGGTATTGGCGACCAAAACCCTGACCCTACCAGTCTGATTATCCGGGATAACCTCCTGTTTGTAGCTTTGTTACAGATTGAAGGTGGTTATATCCCGAACCCGGCACGTCCGGCGGTAGATATTCTGATTATCGACCTGGATAAGGAGGAACCGTTGAAAATGATTACCGAAACCTCCTCGGGCATGACATGGCCGGCTACGGCTACAGACCAAAACTCAATGTTTATGGACGACCGGAAGAATATCTATGTATCCTGCTATGGTACGCTGGGAATGTTTAACAGTGGTTTGTTACGAATCAAAAACGGCGAAACGGAATTCGACCCGGATTATCAGTTTGTTATGAATAATACGCCCATCAGCGGTGAGGCTAACAAGCTAAATTACCTCAGTAGTATCGTGTATCATGGGGGCAATAAGGTTTATGGAGTAGCCAATCTTCCTGCCTATTTCAGCGACCCCACTGCTCCGGACTATTTTAACGACCGCTTCAACCAACCGGTGGAGATTGACCTCGAAGCCAAGACTATCAAAACGCTGCCTTTGCCTCGCAGTAATGGGTATGGCGTTGTAGTGGGGATTTATGATAATCAGGTGGTTTTCGGCCTGGCTACTGATACGGATACGGGTTTCTACACATATACGCCTGCGTCCGGGGCGGCTAGTCAGCAGGCGGTGGTTAGTGTTACGGGGTATCCTTACAAATTTTATCAGTTTAAATAAGAATCTGATACAAAACATTCCGGTTTTCTTAACCGTAACTCACGGATATATTTAATTTTCCCTTGTTCTGTCGTGAGACAGGACGAGGGATTTCTCTTTTCACGGGACAAGCCAATGCCCGGATCTCCATTTATATCCTCTTATCTTCCTCTTGTAAAAAGGCTTTCCCACCCAAAAGTGATAGGAATGTCTGTTTCTGAATACCACCTCCCTTTGGTCAGCCATATTCAGAAAAGGACAAACAGTGGCACATTCCTTGCATCATAGTGCAGGAGCTTCGATGAATCGAAACAGCCCGGCCCATTAATGCCGGAACAAGCCACTTCTTTTGTTTGCCCCGGCAGATTTCATTATTTACCCGCCCAAGCCTTTTTCAACTTGCTGTATTTCCTTTATAAGATACTTCTTCCTTTTATATCGTTTCAGCGCATATCAGAATATTCTATCTATCCGATGGGTTTTACCAGATGCGAATGTCTGTCACCCGACTTAAAAGCCAGGTTTAAAATGTATTTCTTTCAGATTCTTCCTCCTGCGGAGAGTAATCATCAGAAAAACCGGCTTTTAAAGTCAGGCCAGCGACAGTTGAATTGCACTGATAAATTCCCAATCGGCTTCGATAAGAAAAGTCTGAGGTTAGGGGAAATAAATGTTTCATTTAAAACAATTTGTATATGGAAAATTATCAGAATATCGAGCAGACAAAAGAGTACCAACTGGCTAAGGCTGTTGAAAACGGATTGAACAATTATTGTTTCAACCCCAAGTACTTCGCAGCAACGATCCCAATGATGCACCCAACATTGCAGCAGTCTCTTTATCGATTAATCCGCGAGTGCTTAAAGGTCATGGCGGATGACAACCGCTATTATGATGACCGTAACCGAGTTTCCCATGAAGATGCAAAAGCAATGCTGGAATACCTTCAGGAGAAAGGAAAACCAATACCATTTATTTAATTCTTAATACTACAGTTATGGACAAAGAGTATGTTTTACAGGTGGCAGAAATCGCCAAAAATCAGTTATTGGCAACAACCCCGATGAATGTCATCCTTTCTTGGGGAGTAGAGAAATTTATTGCCACAGTGTTCAATGAAATGCCGGCACTCAGGTTCAGTGTAAACGGACGCTTGTTCAAGGGATTTGTGATAGTAGCCCTCAATGGTAGTGACTATTACGAAATTTACTTGGTGAATTATCAAGAAACCAAATGCATCACCGATAGAGCTTTTTTTGATGAAGTAGGTGAAGTCATTGACAGAAGCATCGAGAGTGGTACCAATAAGACTGAATACGAACAGTTCTGTCGGCAACAATGGAATGAACTATTGACAAAATAGTCTGTAACCAATCATCCTTTAGTCCATATAGCATTTATAATATGGGCAAAAGGATGATATTCTCAATATGACCAACCATGATCACGCATGCATATAACATGCTGTATGTCAACAAATACTACTTATAGTAATTACTAAATAAAGTAAAACAGTAATCGTATTCAATACTAACAATAGTACATACTAATATAATTATTAACTTTGTACCCAAACCTATAAAACAGAATAAAAATGCCCAGTATTATAGCTATTTTAAATCATAAAGGTGGCGTAGGAAAAACTACCACCACTATCAATCTTGCCGCTGCTCTGCAACAAAAAGGCAAGAAGGTTCTTGTTATAGACCTTGACGGACAGGCGAACCTTACCGAATCCTTCGGTTTCTCTATTGAGGAGCCTAACACAGTATATGGAGCGATGAAAGGTGAATATCTTCTTCCTCTTATAAAGACAGGGAACGGCATTACTTTGGTTCCGTCCTGTCTTGATTTGTCTGCGGCAGAATCGGAGCTTATCAATGAGCCGGGACGGGAAATGATTTTAAGGCAACTGATTGGTAAGCTGCCTAAAGAGAATAAGTTTGATTACATCCTTATTGATTGCCCCCCTTCATTGGGATTGCTTACTTTGAACGCATTAACGGCAGCCAATTTCCTGATTATACCGGTACAGGCTCAATTCTTGGCGATGCGAGGCATGGCTAAGATTATGAACGTTATCAGCATTGTTCAAGAGCGCCTCAACCCCAATTTAAAGATAGGGGGCATTGTCATTACCCAGTACGATAAGCGTAAGACGCTGAACAAAAGCGTTACGGAGATTATCAATGAATCTTTCTGCGAAAAGGTTTTTAAGACAATTATCCGTGATAATGTGGCTTTGGCAGAAGCTCCTATTAAGGGAAAGAATATATACGAGTATAATAAGAATAGCAATGGAGCCAAAGATTACATGGCTTTAGCCGGGGAAGTTCTGAAATTAAAATAAACAAATATGGGCAAAAGCAATTCATTAAAAGACAGTATGAAAGGCGGTTTAGACGGCCTCCTTTCATCAACTACACCCTCTTCTAAAGAGGATAAACCAGTAAAAGCAACAACCGAAAAAGAGACAGCGGTACACTGTAATTTTCTCATCAACAAGAGCATTCATACAAGAATGAAGTATCTGGCAATCGACAAAGATATGTCCTTGAAAGATATTGTAAACGAAGCCATGAAGGAATATCTGGATAAATACGAAAAGAAATAATCCATGAGCAGAACAATCATAGTCACCGGAGGAGCCAACGGTATCGGTCGTTGCATAACGGAACACTTCGCATCAGAGGGCGACACTGTATATATCCTGGATAAAGAAGCCAAGCAGACTGTTTTAGTTGCCAATGAGATGCAACACAAAGGCTGGAATGTCATTGGTTATATCGGAGACATAGCCGACAAACAGACCCTTATTGACTTTGCAGGAAAAGTTCTTTCCGAGCATCCTGAAGGCATCCATTGCATCATCAACAACGCCTGCCTGATGCACGGAGGCGTGTTGGACGGTTGCGAGTATGAGGATTTCCTTTACGTCCAGCGGGTAGGTGTAGCCGCTCCTTTCATGTTGGCAAAGCTCTTCAAAGACCATTTTATCGGTCTGGGTTCTATCGTGAATATCTCTTCTACCAGAGCGTTTCAGTCCCAACCAAACACGGAAAGCTATACGGCCGCCAAAGGCGGCATTACAGCTTTGACCCATGCGCTTGCAGTCAGTTTGTCTGGCATAGCACGCGTTAATTCCATTTCACCGGGATGGATAGAGACAGGTACACATCAAGAAACTGCATTTGTACCTTCAAATGAAAGTGATTATATGCAACATCCTTCCCAACGGGTGGGCGCCCCCGACGATATAGCCCGTGCGGTCGCTTTCCTGTGTGATGAACAGAACTCATTCATCAATGGTGAAAATATCACCATCGACGGCGGCATGAACAAATTGATGATTTATCATAACGATTGCGGATGGGAATATAAAGCCCGATAATCCATAACGATCAAGAATAATAGTTGAAGAGGAAGACAGATGGTAAAGCTCCGTTGCGTAGTAGAACGTATCACCTATCAGAATCCCGATAACGGATATTCGGTGATGAAGGTCAATGTAAAAGGTTACAATGACCCTGTAACCCTTGTAGGCAACTTACTGGAAGTTCCGGTAGGCAGTGTCCTATTATGCGATGGCAACTGGAAAGTCGATAAGAAATATGGGAGCCAGTTTGTTGCAGAATCGTGGGAAGAAGTCATGCCCGCCACCATTTACGGTATCGAGAAGTATTTAGGTAGCGGACTGGTGAAAGGCATCGGCCCCAAGTTTGCCAAACTGATTGTAGCAAAGTTCGGATTGGAGACTATTGATGTAATAGAGGGCGACATCGAACGCTTGCATGAAGTACCCGGCATCGGCAAGAAGCGTGTGGAAAAGATCGCTGAGAGCTGGGAAAAACAGAAAGACATCAAGAACGTGATGCTTTTCCTTCAAGGTTATGGAGTAAGTACCGCATACGCTGCCAAAATCTATCGGCAGTATGGCAAGGAAAGTATCGACAAGGTGAAAGATAACCCTTATCGCCTGGCAGATGATATATGGGGCATCGGCTTCAAGACCGCCGATGGTATCGCCGCCAAAATGGGTTACGAAAAGAGCGACTTGCGCCGTTGCCGGAGTGGAATTCTCTACACGTTGAGCCAATTGTCCAATGACGGTCATGTGTATGCGGAAGAAGAACAACTGATAAAATCCGCCATGCAGTTGCTTGAAGTCGAGGAAGAACCCGTAAAACAAGCAATGGCACAAATGATTGAGACCAAAGATTTGGAACTCGACCATGAAGCCATCTACCTTCCGCCTTTTTACTATGCCGAATGTGGTACAGCCAACCGTCTTCGGGCGCTGGTGGAAACAGTTGAAGCAGACAAGAAAAGGCCTACATTCAACCTTGCCGCCATCTCGCAAGAAACTGGTATTAAATACGATGATGTTCAGATAGCCGCTATCCGTCAAGCCGTAGAATCCAAAGTAATGATTCTTACAGGTGGTCCCGGGACAGGCAAAACCACTACCACGCAAGGTATCATTGCCGCTTTAAAAACGGCAGGCATGAACATCTTACTTGCCGCACCCACCGGCAGAGCCGCCAAACGAATGAGCGAGGCTACCGGCATGGAAGCCAAAACCATCCATCGACTACTGGAATACAATCCCAAAGACGGATACAAGCGTAATGAAGAGAACCCATTGGAAGCTGACGCCTTGATTGTAGATGAATGCTCCATGATAGACATTCTCTTGATGAATCACCTGATGAAAGCCATCTCTTCAGGAATGAGGCTGGTGATGGTGGGCGACATCGACCAGTTACCCAGTGTCGGGGCAGGTAATGTATTGCGTGACATCATTGATTCAGCGAAAATTCCTGTTGTACGTCTCACCCGGATTTTTCGCCAAGCCCAGTCCAGCCGTATCGTGATGAGCGCCCATGCCATCAACAACGGTCGGTTTCCCGATACGAGCAACGGTAAAGACACCGACTTCTTTTTTATAAAGACAGAAGACCCGGATCAGGTTGCCGAAAGCATTGTCCACCTCGTGAGAGAACGGCTTCCGAAAGCATACAGTCTGCCATCGAGCAAAATACAAGTCCTTACGCCCATGCAGCGGGGAGTAGTGGGCGCATCCAATCTGAACTTAGCACTTCAGGAGGCTTTGAACCCCACATCAGTTTGTCTGAACCGGAGCGGTTATTCTTACCGGAAAGGTGACCGTATAATGCAGATACGGAACAACTACGACAAAGGAGTATTCAATGGCGATTTGGGTTACATCGAGGAAGTAGATATGGAAGAACGGACCCTTATCGCCAGCTTCGACGGCATTTCGGTAGAGTATGAAGCCTCCGAACTCGATGAACTCTCTTTGGCATACGCCACCACCATTCATAAATCGCAGGGCTCGGAATATCCGATAGTAGTCATGCCAGTGTTGATGAATCATTATGTGATGCTTCAGCGAAACCTTATCTACACAGGCATTACCCGTGCCAAGAAAATTTGTGTACTTATCGGTACCACCAAAGCACTGGCTTATGCAATCCGCAATATGTCGGTACTGAAACGGAATACGAAACTCAAGGAAAGGTTAAACCCATCACTGGCTGTAAAAACAGATAAATCGGATCTAACTCCGAAAGTTATTCCTTATCCAGAACTCCCGGAAGTACCCTGCTCAATGGCAGCGGAAGATTCTGTTTCGTATGGGAATAAGAAAAAATGAGATTATTCTATCGTTTCAATTAAAAAACTTACCGGGCGGAATCCGTCATTACACGAAATCATAGCTAAATATGGGTTCTTCATCCATCCATTATAGAAATTTCCTCCCCCATGCGCCAATGTCATCACAAACGGCATCATACTCTGCCATGCACTTTCGCACATGCCTTCCGGCTTCTGATTATCCACCGAAATGAAAGTTTCTCCTTCCTGCATGTCGCAGGCATGCTCCATAGGATTCTCATACATAGCCGACAAGTCACCATGATGGATTTTACGGATTACTGTTATCTTGATCTTCTTTATCATTTTTATTCCCCTTTAGATTCTTCACTATTTTTTCTTGGCCCAAGTGGCCCCTTCGTATGCCCTCTGTTCAGATCTACACCAGCTTCATTTAATACCCTAAAAACAGAACTGCGGCTTTTGAATCCACTCGTTTTCCAGATGTCATCAATCGTATGCCCACTCTTATACATATTTACTACAAGTTTAGTTCTCTCTGCTTTATTGTGTGCAGCAGAAGTAAGAACCTTGATTTTGCTCTTCAACTTGCGTATATGATTAGTAGCTTTCCGGTTGGCATTCACCTCTCCGGGCAATAAAGCAATGGTAAGTAGCACATCTGACGTTTTGGTTTCAGGAAATAATTCATTGCCGGAATCAATCTTGTCATGAATGGAGATAATCCGAATGACTTTCACCCGGCAGAACTCCAGGAAGAAGGATAATTGCCGAGTGCCTTGTAGAACATTACTAAATTTAGGCACGACCAATTCATCACCCTTATGCAGGTTTCCCAGCACTTTATTCCATAGTGGACGTAGCTTCTCCTGTTCCGGTTGCTCTTCGACAATCTCACAGCAACCGTATCCCTTCATCCATTCAATATCGGCTTCAGCACCATCATAATGGGCGGAACGCATCAAATAGCCAATTTTTGCCATAACTTACTCTTTAGGTATGAAATTTGCGAGTAAAATTATATCATTTACAATAAAGTAAATCATACTTGAACCAGAAATACACATACTTTATATTTTTTTGCCTTATACTATTATTCGATAGATGCAGATACTATCATACCCTTGTCTGAATACTCTAACATATCCTGATATGAAAAAACTCGAACGGTCCAAATCGTTCGTTTGATATCATATTTTCCTATAATAATATGTTTTCCATATTTTGTTTTTATTACTATTTATTATCTATTAATTCATTTATAGCCAATTATATAAATGATACTATGAGTATGATTGTACAAGAATAATTAAATCATTTGTTAGATGATTATTCTCTGGAATTTTATACTATACATTTGTATCTGAAATTTTAATCAAAGACAATATGGAGCGATTTTCATTGAAAAGAAGCCTGCATAAATGGCAGATGAAATATGCACAATACCAAAAGCATAACGTATCACTTTTTATCAGACGTGGAATTAATCATACCAATCTTTTATTTATACTTGTTTCCATACTATACCTGTCAGGTTGCTCTTCAAAGGAAAACCACCATTTTGAGGATTCCGATGAAGCTGTTCATGCTTATACTGATCTGCTATACCAAATAAGGCAGTACGATACGGCTTCAACAGACCTTATTGTAGATTTAGTCTGTGAATGGCGAACGTTGAGTGATTCTGTTTTTGCCTGTATCAACCGGGACAGTATAGATAATAAGAATTTTCATACCAAATCTGCTTATAGCATGATCAATGACTCGATAATTTTTGAACTCGAACGTCTGATTGACAGCAGCCCTCGAAATTTCAAGGATTATTATTGTATACTGAATAAATTATCGAGTCCGGAACTTCCTGAAGAAGTTAGAAATTTAGTCACATCGGCTCATCAGTTTTTCCATTCTATGGACTCCGATACAATTCTTCAGGTTGACAAGCGGCATACAATACTGTTTTATGAAAACATGCTGGATTCAGCATTATCTCGTAACATCCGTTCTAAACAAGACATCCTACATTTCCTGAAATCCGAAGATATTGCTTTCAGGCTATTCCTTTGTCACTTGTCATCTTGGGGAGACATATCTCTCGATCATATCAAAGTGAAGACACAGGCGCAGATAAAAAGCATTTTTGAGTCAACGACCCGAAGCCAGGAGATAATGAGCAAATCAGAGATCGTAATACTGATGACCATGCGAAATAACCGTCGGTTGCTCCAGAATGCTAACACCTGTGTGACTGACGTGCATAAACTGGACCTCAAAGATAGCAATCAAGCAACAGCATACCTGTGGATGCTTCTCCAACCTTGGCTATCAATAGACGGATTCTCCTATACACTGCTGTCTCAAGAAGAAAAGATATTACTTAAAAAACTGGCTGCTGAAATGCCTCAAGCTTTCGGACAGTTGAAATCCGGACATTTTCCCATTGACTTAAACGAACTTCCACCACTTTTAATAAAAGCCTATATCGATAATTTATACACCATATCTATATGCAACAAGAACTTATAGAACGTTTCATCATGTTGGCTTCTTTGGAAATGCCCGATCTTATTGTCTCAACTCTTTTCCAAGGAGCGGAACTATCCGATGAAAGCATATTACTGACATTCTCTTTACCCAAAAAGTATTTATTGGAAGAATTGATTGACGAGTTGGAGGATCAGATGGAATTAATCCTTTTATACCATCACATCCCCTCGGAAGATACCATCTTTGGGCATCGTTGCTGTGCATACTCTAACCCACATTTTGGACACATGTACAAAATGAATGCTATCGCAGATGAGCGTTGCAGGTGCGACACTATCTACGTTACCTTGTATTCGTCCTTGGAAGTCATGGGCATTGAGTTGCGTAATGAACTAATAGAAACAGGCAAACATGGGCGGTTTATTTATAACCGCAAAATTGATGAGTTGCTACGGGATTTTATCTGATATATTTGAGATGAATACGGAGTTATACCATCAATTGGTCACTCTTATCCATGCCACTTATACATGGGTGGATGTCATGGACACTAACGGAGAAGAAATCTTCAGTTTTCATACCGGTGGGAGTTTTTATCCTGTTCACAGCCGGGTTTTGTGTCTGGTCGCCAAATGGTCAAACTACAATTATCCGAAAGGCCAATGCTGGCGTATTCCTGAGTTTGAACTGGATAATGCCATCCGTGTGTTAAGCCAAAACCCATCGTTCAGAAAGCGTTGCCGGAACAAACAACTTCTCTATACGGATGCGGAAGCAATCATAAAACAAGCCTCTTTCGGGCATATTATTTTAGAATTAGAACCATAATAAAATGATTACAAATAGTATACATATCCTATTCCCTGTATTGTTACTTCTGATTTTTCTATTTTGTTATAAATCAGGTGGCAAGCGAATAACTAAATTCTATGTACACATGACCTGTCGCCATTGTTGGCGCAGGTTTTATACGCTAATGTTGTTACTGATATTGCTGCTGTTCCATTTCAACTATGTCAATGTGGCTCAAAGTGTATATGACCTGGCTCCCTCATCCGTCGCCTTTATCTTTCTGTTCTCACATCGTTTTACTGAGCGTATCATCTATTACCTCCAGAACAGAATGACACTTTTCATCAGTGCCATCATTGCCATGCTCTGTGGGTTTATTCCATTCTTCTTTTCGACAGCCGTTACAATAGAAGTTCTTTTATTCGGAGCGATATTTTATCCCTCACGAAAAGTACTTGAGAATATTTCATTTCCTGATTATCACAAGAAAATAATGGAGCGGCCAAGATATCTACAATACTCTTATTACAGTTGGAGTGACTGACAATTAGATTTCTTTTTTGGATAGCAATCGACTGTCATAGTAAAGAATCAAACTTTATCAATGAAAAGGCTTGGTCGGAAAACTTCTTTTCCCGATATGCAGGTCCCAACAAGACAACCACAGCAATTGATTGTCAGTCAGCATTCCTTCCAATACCACGATTAGAATCATAACATTATTATTAAAATATATAATCCCATGAGTGAAATTATTGCAGATTACCAGATAAAGGCAGACAAGTCCCTGCTTGAGTATCTCCGACCAAGAAGTACAGACCGGACATCAAAATTGGATGCTTTTTGTGAACTGATGAATATGGCAATGAGCAAAGATACCCCATCAGAGGAAACCCGGTTCGGCACCACCGTTTATTTGCACCAAGGACAGTTTACAGTGACTGTCACCGATCTTGCAAAAAAATGGAATTGGCATAGGGTTACAGTCAAGTCCTTTCTCGACAAATTGGTTGCCCTTAATTATATCGAGATGTTTTCACAGGGCAAATTCTTTGTGATAGCCATGCATTACAGCCAGCCGTCAGAACAGGAAAGAACCGAGGCACTGTTCACCAAAGATGAGCAAAGACTTGCCAGATGGTTAAGTGGATATATTAGTGTAGAAGATATGTTCTCTTCCAGTGTCGATTTCTTCAAAGATACGGATGCTATTTTCAAACCGCAGGAGACAGACAGCAAAGCGAATGCCGGGGCACGGCTGCACCGGTTTATCTCACACCTCATCCTGAACCACTCCAATCTTATTCCGGAACAGCCAGATGTGAATGCGGCACTCGCCACACTTTTTACCGAACATTGTCACCATGACTTCATTGAATTCTGGCGTCTGCTTTCTTTGGGTGGTCTTCTTTTTTCAAGTGGTCAAAGTCCGATACTTAAGTCGCATTTATCCGAGCTTTCAGATGAAGTCAAAAAGTTATCGGATATAATCTTTGCATACTACGGGGCGATACTCCGTTCTGCACCCATTGAAAATCAAAAATAAAAATCACAGCAAACCTACCTTCCTAACAAAAGGCAGGAAGTCCCGCTTTAACAAAATGCAGCCTCACGAAGCTATTACCCCTTCCATTCCAGCAGGATATTCACTTCGGAGGTCTTGACCTCTTGTAAGGCACAAGGCTTGCCTTTTCAGGCACAGAATTTATTCTGTGGGTAGCCTAATACCCCATTTGCAAAATTGCAATGGGAAATAGGCTCTAACGAGGCAGCAAGCTGTGGGGAAAAAACTAAAAAAATATGGCGAAACAAATAAAACAGGTCATGGATATCCGTGCCTCGAAAGGGATAACGGTTGGCCAAAGTAACGAGCATCAGCGTAGATGGTCGGAGAAAGGTTGGGACTCTGCTGTCAGTACCGGAAACTATGATCGCAGCCGGGAGGCTCTTAATTTCGAGATTAAAAAGGGAGGGATTGTTTCCTCTGTTGATAAGCGTAAAAGCATTCCTCAACTGATGGCGGAAAATCTGGCGGAACGTGGCATTAAAGATCCCAACGAGGGTCGGGAAACACCTAAGTACCGGACGGTGGTCAACTTCATTTTGGGTGGTACCCGTGAACGTATGCTTGAAATCGCTTTCGGAAATCAAAAGGTGGATCTTGCAAAAGGTGCTGACAACTCACATATAAAACGAAGCCCTGATATTGAACGGTGGGCACAGGATATGTACAGATTTGCAAGTGACAAATGGGGAGAGGAAAATATTGTTGCCTTCATTGTACATCTCGATGAGACCAACCCGCATGCCCACATGACGCTTTTACCAATAGATAAGGACAAGAAGTTTGCATTCAAAAAAATGTTTGCCGGCAAGGATAAATATGAATATAAGGAAATCATGTTAGCTCTTCACGATGAACTGGCCAAGGTAAATGAAAAGTGGGGACTGAAGCGTGGAAACAGTATTGCCGTAACAGGTGCGAAACATCGCACAACGGAAGAGTATAGACGTGACCTTACCGAACAGTGTACCACCCTCGAAGGGCAGATTGAGGAGAACAAGAAAATACTCAAACAGCTCTATGATGATATCCGATTTGCGGAAAAGAGAGTCAAAGGACTTACCACGATGACCTTGAATTTGGAGCAGCGGAAAGAAGAATTGGAAAAAGAAATTGCCACTGTCAATGAAGAATTGAAAAACGGCAAAGGTAATTCTGAAGAATTACATGAACGAATTAAGAAACTGGATAATGACCTTCAGAAAGTATTGGATAATTTGGCAGATAAACAGGCAAAACTGGAACATGCCAATGAACAGTTAGATGAGTTGAAAAGCCTTAAAGACAAGACCAAAGAACTGACAAATCAGTACCAGCAGCAACTTAGGGCTTCGACAACCAATCTAACCCAGCAAGTACGCTTTAGATTGGCAGATGTACTCTTGGATGACATAATCAGAGATTTCAAAATGATTTTGCCAACTCTTAGTCCTGGAACGAAAGAATCTTTAAACGCTTCACTGCTACAGGATATGGCGGAACGAGGCGAAGATATTATCAAATGTGCCACATTTCTATATGCCAATCTGGTGGATCAGGCGACTAACTTTGCGAAAGGACATGGAGGAGGTGGAGGAGGAAGTGACCTTCCCTGGGGACGTAAGGATGATGAAGATGACCGGGCTTGGGCACGTCGCTGTCTGATGATGGCTCACCGGATGATGAAGCCAAGTGGAAAAAATATACGAAGATAGTTTTTGAGTATGATAATGGGTATGATTTTTCCCAAGAAACAAAATGCAGGTTAAATAAAGATTGATTGGAAGTGGAACATTTCGTTACCTTATTTAGATACAGTTTCTTTGCTTCATACATTAAATTAAGATTACAATGATAAAGAAAATATTATTGATTTTACCACTCGCTTTGCCGCTGAAAGCACAAGCTGAAGATGTCCGTCTTTTAGATAGTCTTATAGTTCATAATGCTTCTTTGGAGATGCTCGAACCAATTGAACCGTCCTACCTTGAAAATATTACTTCTGCGAGGATATGGAAGGACAATTGGTTTCTGGGCATTTCCGGTGGAGCTTCGGCGTTTGTCGGTTCTCCGTTAAGCTGTGCCGACTTGTCTGGTCGGATAGAGCCGACTTTGTCTGTTTCAGGAGGGAAATGGTTCACACCGGCGATTGGTGGTCGAGTTTCCTTTCAGGGGTTCAAACTTAAAAACAGCATGCTGCATAAGCAATCATACAAAAGTGTACATGCTGATTTTTTATGGAATGTATTGTCTCACTCTTACAATGCCCGTGACCTGCCAAAATGGAAAATTGTTCCCTACGTAGGACTTGGCATCATACACAATGAGGATAATGGGAACAGTCCTTTTGCCTTCTCTTATGGCGTGACGGGACAATATAGTCTTTCTCAAAGGACTCACTTAACCATGGAACTTGGCGGCACTACTACATTTAAAGATTTTGACGGTCGCGGCGCTTCCAATAGATTCGGTGACAATCTGATGAGCCTCACAGTCGGTCTATCTTTCTCTATTGGAAAGGTAGGCTGGAAAAGAGTGGTGGATGCCAATCCTTATATAAGGCAAAATGAATGGTTGATTGAGTACGTTTCTTCGTTAAATAATTGCAATTCACTGTTGACCAAACAACATAATGAGGATGCAGAATCAATCGCTGAATTGAAAAAGATTTTGGAGATTGAAGGATTACTTGATTTGTATAAGAATCGCTCAAAGAATGAAAACAAGAAAACTCATTCAATGAAATTCTATCCAAAGAACGATTACAGTGGGTTAAATTCCCTCCGCTCCAGATTACAGGGTATTCAATGGACGGATAATTCACTCGGTGGTGATTCTATTCAAGACAAGGGTTCAACAGAAAGTTATAAGTTGGAGACTTCTTCCAGATACCAATCATTACAAGATTATCTTTCCGGGTTGTCAAAAGGAAAAAATTGCATAGGCGCACCTATCTTCTTTTTCTTTGAGTTAGGAACAAATCACCTTACTGATGCTTCTCAATTAGTCAACTTGGATGAGATTGCCAGGATTGCAAAAGAATTCAATCTGAATATTAAGATTTGTGGAGCTGCTGACAATGCTACCGGAACAGTTGATGTTAATCATAATTTAGGAGCCAGTCGTTCCGAATATATCTATTCACAGTTGTTACATCGGGGCATTGATAAGAATCGAATTTCAGAGGTAAATAAAGGAGGGATTGATACCTATACACCGAAGGAAGCAAACCGGCATACTTCAGTGATGCTCTTTCTCAAATAACAACTACATTCGAATAATAACTTTTTCGTAATAAAACATTGGCAGAAGGGGTTGGCTTGCGAAAGTCAATCTCTTCTGTTATTACACCATGCTGTTAACCAAATATCAAATTTATCGGGCATCTGGAATGTTTTACCAAAAAACAGAGCATGAGATACTTTTCCTCCTTTCTTTTCTATCTGCTTTTTGAAATCAAGAAGACTGCTCCCTGTAGTAAACAAATCATCAACTACGACAACCTTTTTTCCTGTCAAATCACAATTAATATAGTAGTTTTGCTCCAGACTCTTTTTTGTCCTGTCTTTAGTCAGATGGAGGCTTTCGCGTTCCCCTGTATATGTGATGAAGTTATAGCCGTTGGAGGATTCAGGGTAATAATCTTCAAGAAAATCATTCAATGCACTAAACCGTCTTTTATAATGCCAGTTCTTACTACAAGGCATAAACATGATGACACAATCATCTTCGGGTTCCAAAGCTTCCATGCAGTTCATAAAGAAGTCATAACCATTTCTCTTGCCATCCTTGAATCCTAACAGTTCCTCGTAAAAATCCCCTTGCTCATAACTTATGTCGTTATGATAGCGAGTAGGAATATAATAATCAGTGAAGATGCACTTGACTCCCTTAAATTTGAATGGCTCCATTGGCTTATAGCTATCAAATTCGGTTGGATTGGAAAGAGCATAAATGGAGTAAGCCGCCTTATTTCCTGCCAACACCGCTTTTCTGCTCAGTTTTCTTCTCTGCGATTGTTCGGAAGTCAATTGAGCTGCATAAAAATATGCATCCCCAGCCTTTTTCAAGCAATAGAATGCAAATCTTATGGCAGCAATCGTAACCGCAAGTAGAATGAAATATACAATTAAAGCCTTATCCATCTTGTTTTGACGTGCAAAGTTAAAATAAAAAAGGATTTATGCTATAATATGAATCCAGTGGTATGTATACATTTTGCATTATGATAATAAGAAAAAATACCAATATCGCGCCTGTATAATATGAAAAAATCTCTTTTTTTGTACAAAACAAGAATTATAATGAAAAAAATCCTCATTTATATCTCTCTGAAGTGCTTTTTTGGCTCTGCTGATAAAACAGAATCCAGAGCAATATCCAAGATGCTACCGATATAGAGACAGGCGATTACCACTTTATGATACGGCTGACGGATAAAGCAGGACGGCAAAAAGACATATAAACGCCGAAAGCGCCGTGGTACAAGGTGTAAATATGGAATTGAGCCTGTTCTTCCGTCATAAATCCTAAAAGCAGCGCCCCGACTCCCCCCGGAGCCAGAACGCTGCTTTTTCTTTTATCTCTTAAAAACTCAACCTCGCCCCTGCAAAATAACTGCGCGGCATAGCCGGCCCATAAATATAACTCGAAACCCTGTCCGCCCCTTTATCAAAATCATCCTGATAAGAGTTGAATATATTCTGAATACCCGCATTCAACTCAAGCGTCGTTCCTTTGTATAACGGTATCTCGTAAGCCACCTTCCAGCCCAGTTCGAAGAAAGTCGGAGTCTTAACCGTCCGGTTCAGTTCGCCCCCGCCCTCGTAGGGAACCAGCATATTGCCCGTGTATTTACCCGAAATGTTTGTACTCAACCTTTTAACCGGCGTTACCGTAGCAATAAAATAACCGTAAACATCCGGAGTACGCATCATTCTTTTTTCGGGTTTAACGCTGTCGTCATCATCTTCCGACCATTTCTGTGCCTCGTCGTAACGACTCTTCTGAATAGTGGCGCCAAGCTGAAACTGCAACAGATTGCTATAAGCCGCCCTCGCTTCCAGATTCACTCCATACACTTTGGCTCCCGAAGCATTTACAATCGTTTTAACCACCGAACCATCTGCCTGCTCCTGCGATATGGGCGTGAAGGGGTCGTTCAGTTTGGTATAGAACCCTTCCACAAGGAAGTTCAGTTCCGTGGCGCCTGCCTGAATATACCAGTCGACAGACCCGCTGAAACTATGCGATTTTTCTTCTTTCAGATTAGGGTCGAGTTGCCGGATGATAACATCCCCTCCGGCAATATCCACATGCAAATCTTCATCGAAAAGCTGAGGTGCCCTGAACCCTTGTCCGTAGCTGATTCGCATATTGATGTTCGCGGTAGGATTGTAACGCACATTCGCCCGGGGGCTAAGTATCGCGTTTTTCAATAGTTTATGCTTGTCCAGCCGCGCGCCGATAAGGAAACTCCAACGTTCGTCTTTCCATTCGTTCTGGGCAAATACACTTTTGGTATTAACCTTCTGCTCGATAGGATTTTCCCTGTAACCGCTTTTGTCGCTCAAATCATCCGAAGTATATTCCACGCCTGCCGTCAGCGCCGAAGGCATGAACAGAAATTTATCGAAATCATACGCATACTGTCCGCCCAGCGAATAAGTAATGCCTTTGGTTCTGCCGTATGATTGCATTCTTCCGTCTATCTCTTCCAGCTTTTCAGCATCCGTCAGGTCGGCGTCGGCCAATATTTCCTCCACCGGGGTGCCGCCTCCGTAGTAACTTTTCCTCTTGGTGAGTTGTGCGGCGCTATAAATACTGAACCGGTGCTTATTGTCGGGCGAGAACATATCGAATTTCAGATTTCCACCGTCGATGTTCGATTCTATCTGCTCGGCGATGTAAGCGTTGTGCGGTTCCTCGTTCAGGCGGTCGCCCCCGCGGCGGAATTCGTTCATGTTATGATATTCGAAAGTGATTTTCGAGTAAGTTCCTGTTTTCAGGAAAGAGCGGAACCCCAGTGTGCGGCTATCTATCTGGGGTACTTCGGAAAAGCCGTCGCCATCGTCATCATAAGCCGAGCGGTGGCGTTTTTGCCCGAATGCCATGATGCCCATCCGGTGATTGTCCGACACAAGGGATGCGTTGAAACTGGTGTTGTTATCAAAATCGCTTTTCCCGCCGATAGAGGTTATGTTGTGCGATAGTTGTGCCGAATTGCGTACAGGTTCTTTGGTGATGATATTGATTGTTCCGGCGATGGCCGATGAACCGAACAGCGCCGAGCCGCCTCCGCGAACCACTTCTATCCGCTCTACCATCGTGGCCGGTATCTGTTCCAGCCCGTACACACCCGCCAGGGCGCTGAAGATAGGGCGCGAATCTAACAGTATCTGCGAATACGCACCTTCCAGTCCGTTCATGCGCACCTGAGTAAATCCGCAGTTCTGGCAATTGTTCTCTACGCGCAGGCCCGGCTGGAAACTCAGTCCATCGGCCACGGTGGTCGAATTTGTCTTCTCGAACGTTTTTATGTCCAGTACGCTCACCAGCGTGGGTGCCAGTCGGCGCGTGGTTTCGTTCCTGTTGGCCGAAACAACGACTTCGTTCAGGGAGAGGGTATTTTCTTCGAGCTCGAAATCTATTTCGAGTGTTTTTTTCTTCTGTGTCTCGATGTCGAAAGATTGTGTCTGATATCCCATGAATTTGGCTTCGATGGTGAATTTACCTTCGGGCAGATTTTTGAGGAAATAATGCCCCGTAGCATCGGTGGTAGTGCCGATGGTGGTTCCTTTCAGCGTAACTGTAACGTATGGAAGATGTTCGCCTGTCATCTTGTCGATAACGTGACCTATAATGTTTGCATCGGTTTTTGATAACACGGGTACTTCGGCCATGATGTTGATAATGAACATCTGGCAAAGAAGAAATAAGATATATTTTTTCATCTTTATTTTTGCTTTATAAATTAGAAATAGTAATACGTACCAATGCCACAGTTCCGCTTATTAAAGCGAAACCGGGCTTGATGTATAAAGAGTAAAGTGTGTTGTATTTATAAAGCTGGTGGCGGCCGCAGGCGGCAAATGGGTTCCTTGTATTTTCTACAAGCAGAGAATAAGTATTGGGTAGTGATGCTGGCCCGTGTTTTTCCGGGCATATTCAATATGATAACCGGAATGATAGAACCTGCAACGAAAAACACCGACAGGTTGTGTATCAGCTGGATTTGTATTCCGGTATGCGAGTGGTCGGGATTGCCGTCCGCATCTGCCTTGTAGGGATGCGAGTGAACGATTGTTACCCCGTTGATAAGGTGGCTGTGGGTAAAGAAAGTGATGTTGCAAAAGTAGGTTATGAAGATTACCGGCAGGGCAATCTTCAATATACTTTTTATTTTTTTATTCCACATCATCGTAGTTACCGGATTGTTTCGGTGCAAAGGTAATGTTTTTTTTAACGGGCGGTATCATTATTTGTAGGTATTCGACGGGATTTCAAAAACTGAACCGCGCTTTCACCCAATATTCCGAATTGCTGCCATACATACCGAACATCCCCTTCGACCCGTGAAACCAATCGTAGCCGGCCATCAGGTGAATCTGGTCTGTAAGGCTGTAGTCGGCACCTGTGCGGACAAAGAAACCGCTGTTGGTGAGGTCGAAATACCCCATCGACGACAGGGTTAGCGTGTTGAGCAACAGGTTTTTCTTGATGTTGAGCGTCGCCATCGAGGTATGCCGGCGCGAGGAAAGCAAGTTGCTGTAACCGGCTATGTATTTGTGCGAATACTGCGCCATCACCGTCCATTCATTGCCCGGATACCAGTCGAGCCCCAGCAGACTGTTGAGCGTGTTGCGGGCGAGTGGATTGTTATCGTTCTTGCCGAAACCCGCATCGAGCAACTCGTTGAAGTAAAAGGCAGCTTCGGCACGTACCACAAACTTGCCCAGAGGAACCGACAAGTCGGCACCGAGCATATCCATGCGGCGGTGACGGGCTTCGACCTGTAATATATCGTTGCCGGATGCGGTGTATTTGGCAAAGGCAGGCATTTTGTTCCAGGTGTGCAGGGCGGAGAATGAAAAATCGACACCGGGCATAAAGAAGCTGACGCGTCCGCCCAGTTCGCTGTTCTTTATCCGGCGTGCAGGGGTATTATCCATGTGAAACTCCGCCGGTACGGGAATGGCTCCGGCTACCGACCAGGGGTTATCCGTGTCGGTAGGAAGGATGAAGAATTCGGGCACAGGTATCCATATCGCTTCGATGTTGAAGGTGTTGCGCGAGTATTTAAGGCGCAGGGCGTTGACGGGTATGCGGATATCGTCGTAGTCCTGGGCGAGGAATTCGGTGTAATCCATCGGCGACACGATATCCGTCACCCGCACGGCGTCGGCCACGCCCCAGATAATGATTTGCCGCCCGGCTTTCAGTTCCCAACCTTTATCGGCGTAGCGGAGGAAGGCTTCGCGGAGTTCGACGCCGGTTTTATCTTTCACCACGCTGTTCTGGATGGCGTTGAGGGAGACAAAGGCGCTGGTGTTGCCTTTGACGGCGTCGATTTCGGCACGCACACGGCTGCGCGAGCTCATCCAGTCGTTGGGGCTGGCAGTGCGCAGGGCGTGGTAGGTGTCGACAAATCCGTTGAGGCGGAATTGCAGCTCGTCCGCCCCCTGCGCGGCCAACCTGGGCGAGAGCAGCAACAGCAGGGCGGCGATGAACATTGTATTGATTCCGGAGCGTGTCATAGGCTACCTCGTTCGAGTTGTGATACGGTGAAGGCGCTCTCTTTGAGGCCGGTGTTGAAGGTGGGGTTTTCGACCGTGATGATGGTTTCGTGACGCGTTTGCACGTTCTTCATGTGCATTTTGTGGAACATCCAGAAGCCTTGAACCTGGCGGATGTCGGAAATGGCGAGCACGCGGTGCAGCTGGTCGAGCTTGTCGTAATACTCGGCTTTGAGGGCGATAAGGCAGTCCTGCCGTATCCAGGTGAGTTTGCGCGAGTAGATTTCGCGGGTGTCTTTGGGCACGGATTGCAGCACCCAGCACGTGTGGCCTTCCACCTCTTCTTCGCGTAGCAGTGTGTGGGTGTCCTCGTCTACACTGCGGCTGCCCATATCATCGTAAGTAAAATCGGTTCCCATGAAATAATCGGTTTTGGAGGATGCTCCGCTGATGCGGCGGGTCTTTTTCATGGCGGGCAGGTAGAGCCATTTATCGTCTTCGCGGGCGATATCGTCGTAATCCCAGGTAAGGAAACCGGTGCCTTTCACGTCGCCCGGATAGAGGAAGAACATGATTTGTTTGGTGTCTTTCAGGATGTCGATGGCGTAAGATTTTACTTTCCGCTCGCGGGTACGGCCGGATTTGTTGACGAGGGTGAGGGTCATTTCCGAGGTACGGTCGTCGCCGTTCTCGCGGTCTTTTACGCGCTGGGCAATGTCGCGGCCGGCGGGGGTTTGGGCGTTGATTGCCGCTGCCGCGAACAGGGCGGCCAGGGTGAGGATAATTATCTTTTTCATTGTTTTTGAATTTAGTTATTATTGATCTTATTTTCTGTGCCGAAGATATGGAATCGTTTAATCATGAACGGCGTGATAAACAAATCGGCCAGCAGGGCCGACAGCATGCCGAGGATGGCCAGCAACCCGAAGTTGACGAACTGCCGCGAGGCAGACGTGGTGTAGCCCAGGAAGGTGGCCGAGATAATCAGGGTGGTCATAATAAGCGGTACGCCGACCTTGCGGAAGGTATTGACGATGGCCGGCCGGTAGCTGCGTGTGTGCTCGAACTCGAGCCGGCTGTGGTTGATGAAATGTATCGTGTCGTCGACTGCCAGACCGAGGATCATCGGTATAATGGTGGCGGTCATCATGTCGAGCGGAATACCCATCCAGCCCATGTAACCGCCCACTACCAGCGCCGGAGCGATGTTGGGTATCATGGCGATGATGCCCGTGCGCCAGCTGCCGAAGACGATGGTCATCAACGCGGCGATGATTAACAGGGAGAGGAGGAAGGAGTTGATTTGCCCGTAAACAACGTATTGCATCATAGTGACGAACTGCGGCAGGTTGCCCACGGCGGTGACGGTGGCGTTGGGGAAAATCCCGAGCGCCCGCTCCTGAATATCGGCCAGCTCGCGTTCGGCCTCGCCCGAGTTGAAGTCGCCCAGCTCAATCATCAGCCGCAGGCGGCGGTAATCGTAATCGAGCCAGTATTCAGACTCGGAGCCGCCGGCGTTTTCGTACAGCAACAGCAGTTGCGCCACCTCCTCTTCGGTTTGGGGGATGGTGTAAAACGCCTCGTCGTTGTTGTTGATGGTGCGGTTCAGGTCTTTCAGTATGTCTAGCACCGAAGTGGTGCGCTTGGTAAGGGGGTAGGCTTCGGCAATGGCCGTCAGCTCGTCCAGCCGGCGCAGGCTTTCGGGCAGCTTGGCGCGGCCTTCTTCATCGAATTCGATCATGATATCGTACGAGTAGATGGAGCCGAGTTCGGTTTCGGACAGTTCGAGGATGTCGCGCACGTAGGGCACGCGGCGGCCGTTGGTGCGCTCTACGTCGAAGGCCGGCTCGATGCGCGTCATGCCCACAATGCATAACACTACGATAACGGCCGATGTGATGAGTATCGGCTTTTCGTGGCGCAGGGAGCGATGCCCAACGATGGCCAGCAGGCGGCTCAGGCGGGTATCGCCACGCTTTACCACATCGGGGTTCGGGGCACGGTCTTTGCCGAAACTAAGCAGTATGGGGGTGATGATGAGCGCCGTGAGCAACACGAAGAGCACGCACAGCGAGGCGTTGATGCCCACAAACCGCATGGGCATCAGCTTAATGGCGAGGAACGAGAGCAGTGCCGACAGGGTGGTGAGCCCCGAAAACAGTACCGGCCAGCCTGTTTCGCTGATGGCGTGGATAATGGAGTCGCGCCGCCGGCCGTGCAGCAGCATGCCTCGCCTGTAGAACGAGTAGATATGTATGCAGTAGGCAATGGATACGGCAAAGGTGAGGATAATGGGGATAATCATCGTGCTGCTGTCAACATAAAGGTCGAGGTGCCCCATCAGCCCGTAGGCGATGATGATGCCGCTAATGGTGGTGAGCAGTGGGGCGATGACACCTCGCACGGAGCGCGTTACCCATGCCATGATAAGGATGGATACGATGATGGCGATGAGCATCAGGCGACTCATTTCAGACCCAATGAAGCGCATTTTGTGTACATTCATGTGGGGCATACCCGCGCCGCGGGGGTTGAGGGATGCGTATTTTTCTTTGGTGATGATGCGGTCGGCCTCCATCCCGGTAAACATATCGGGGGCCACACCCGTTTCCTTTCGCCACACGGAGTCTTCGGGGAAGGGTCGCAGCTTGAGGAGTATCCACGACAGCCGTCCGTCGGTCGATACCAGCTTGCGGGCTACGTTCTGCTTGCTGTACGCGCGTTGGCGCACGGCCTCGAGCCCGGCGTCGTCGTCGGGGATTACTTCGGGCACAATCTGGGTGATGTGCATGCCTTCGTCGGTTCCCACCATAAACTCGATGTCGGTAAGCGAAGTGATTTTGTCGGCGTAAGAAATGCTGTCCATCAGTTCGTTGCTCAGCTCGCGAATCAGTTCGAGGTTCGGTTTAGTGAACACATTGTCGCACTCCGTCAGCACGGCAACAAAGTAGTCGTTGCCGAATATCTCTTTGAACTCGTCGGTTTTGAGCAACATCGGGTCGTCCTCCACGAAATAATCGTCCCACGAGGTTTCAACGTGCACCTTCCCCAGTCCCACCACGGAAAATGCGAGGATTCCGGCAAAGAGGACGAGTACGGCCCACCTCCACCGGATGATTTGTTCGGCCGTGTGGCCAAACCATTGGTTGATTTTCTGAATTTTCATATTTTATTCATTTATGAGACGCAAATATGCGTCTCTACATTAGTGAACGATGTTCCAATTTGTTCCAAAAAAAAAGACTCATATTCCTATGAGCCCTTTCCAACCTGATGTAGAGAATAACATGTATTCCCTGAGGAATTCTCTTATTTGCTTTCGCGAGAGGTCTCGCCGTATCATCTCTCCCAGCACCGTCAGCCGCATGGATGCGCTGAGGCTGATGAAGAAGTCGGAAATACGGAAATTGCCCCCGGGATAATTTTCCTGCATTAAATGGAAATATTGTTCAACCGATTTCCGGGTGCGGTCAACAAACTGCTCCATAAAGTTTTCGAGCGATGAACCTTGCGACTGATAGAGTAGCATCAGGAATTCGGTACGGTATTTTTCGGTCATGTTCAGGAAGATGTCTGTCATTTCTTCCTGGTATTCATCCGTCATCACCCATTCGAAACTGGTTTCCTTTTGGGTATGGTTTTCGTCCATAACCCGGTACATGTGTGTAATCAGAGGGGTGAGGATTTCGCGGAATATCTGGTCTTTGCTCTCGAAATAATTATAGATATTGCTCAGGCTTACCCCTCCTGTTTTGGCGATGGTACGCATGGATGCGTTCTTAAAGCCTTTGGCGGAAAATTCTTTCCGGGCAGCTTCAAGGATGCAGAGGTAGGTTTCGTTCTTAAGGGGCTTCATGCGTTCGCTGTTTGTATTTCAAGATGACAAAGGTAAGGGATAGTCTTTTTTCAGGCAATCGCTATTTGTAGGTAAAGTGCATTGGAACTTTCTCTTTATTTATTAGGTATAGCAGGGAACGTAACTACTCAGGTATCTTTTCCTGAAAATTGAAAAAGTAATCCAAACTCTCTTA
>ERZ779880.561-NODE-561-length-44259-cov-9.194598_pt1 | contig 44259 bp, 27 predicted proteins | sample MGYA00511555_ERZ779880 | MGnify/ENA primary metagenome ERZ779880 (study PRJEB29588, sample SAMEA2145815) | human gut metagenome | biome: human gut; feature: human-associated habitat; material: faeces | place: Denmark | collected 2008/2010 ... | reverse complement strand
AAACGAGACGACCGAAGTCGTCTCGTAAAAAGTCTAACTTTGAGGGGTCACCTCATAGGAATTTCCCATGCAGGCTTCTTTTTTTCAAGAACTTATGCAGCTTTCTGCGGCACTTTGTCTTCTTTTTCATTGAAGACTACTTTCAAAAGAATTGGGGTAACGATCGTTGTAATAACTACCGTGATGATCACCGGTCCATACAGATCCTGTGACATCAAGCCAACCGCCATACCCTTGCTGGCTACGATCAGGGCAACCTCACCACGTGAGATCATACCGACACCGATCTGAAGACTTTCTTTTGATGTATATCTCATCAGTTTTGCACCAAGTCCACATCCAATTACTTTACTGAGCACGGCCACGATACAAAGGAGTACCGAGAACACGATGATCTTTCCGGTCATCTTTGGAAGAACTACTTCCAAACCGATGCTGGCAAAGAAGATTGGGGACAAGAACATATAAGAAACGGTCTCTACACGTTTACTTATGTATTCAATCTTAGGGCTTACAGAAATCGCCAAACCGGCAACATAAGCACCTGTAATATCTGCTACGCCAAAGAAATATTCGGAAGCAAAAGCAAACAGCAAACAGAAGGCAAGTGCCATAATTCCGTATCTTCTCTGTGGAGCAGCGTTTTCTGTCCATTTATAATACAATTTACCAAATACAAATGCAACCACGATTGCAAATACGAAGAACAATACGATCTTCAGCAGAACAATCCCAATGCTTGGGGTCTCACCGCCGCCATTCTGTCCTCCGAGTGTTGTAATGATCGTCAAGGCAATGATACCAAGGACATCATCGATAACTGCAGCACCGAGAATTGCATTTCCGGCATCTGTACTGAGTTTTCCCATTTCTCGAAGTGTTTCCACCGTAATACTAACAGAAGTCGCCGTCAGGATAACACCGATAAATATATTGCGGTACATCGCCGCTTCTGCTGTGATTCCTGTAGAATCTGTAAAAAAGTGAGCGATCAGGGCACCACCGACACAAGGAACGATAACACCGAGCAATGCGATCACCAGCGAAGCAAGTCCGCTCTTTTTCAACTTCTGAATATCTGTCTCAAGTCCGGCGGAGAACATCAATACGATAACTCCGATTTCGGAAAGGCTGTGAATCATGGAATTTGATTCTCCAACCAGCATAATGGACGAAAGATTCAGGCAGGCAGGTCCGATAATCAAACCGGCTACAAGAGCCCCCACTACTTGCGGCATGTGGAACCGTTTTGTCACAAGACCGAGGCATTTTGTACTAATCAGTACGATGGCGATAAATAAAAGATATCCATATTCTTCCATTTTAAATCCTCCAATCAACGTATAAAATTTTCCCGGTAACTATTCAGGTTCGATGTGCAAAAACAATGGATTGTCGTGCTTGCACGTAAAAGACATTGTTTTCTGCACATTGAGCCTAATAGGGCTCCCCCCTCCTCAAATGAGCATTTTTAGCCTTGTCAAAGGCGGGAAAGAACACGAAGTGTTCGAAATGCGAATGAGGAGCGGGGAACCTGAATAGTTACCTTTCAAGTAACTTATTCTTTTTCGACCATTAGTCATTTTATACCTTTTGCCCCGAAAAATCAACCTAAGATTTTGTTAAATTATTCGAAATTTTCACTGCTAACTTTGTTAAATTCGACCAAAATTTCTTCCGACGGTGCTTTCGTGCAAAGACTTGCGATCACAATGCAGGCAAGACTGATAAAGAATCCGACGAGCAGGGAATAAATGCCTGTCGCTGCCGCAATCGTCTGTCCGCCAACCAGTGGAATATAGTCCCAAATAAGCACGGTTAATCCACCGGAAACCATACCTGCTACCGCTCCGGCAAAATTTGTGCGTTTCCAGAACAAAGAACATACTACGATCGGACCAAATGCCGAACCGAGACCTGCCCACGCATCCGATACCAGATTCATAATACTGCTTTCCGGATTCCAAGCGATGAAGAATGCAATCACAGCGATGACCACAACCGTAATACGGCTGACTTTCAATACTTTTTGTTCTTCCGCTTCCGGACGCATCACATTTTTATAAATGTCCTTGGACACGGAAGATGCACATACGAGCAGCTGAGAATCTGCCGTAGACATGATCGCCGCAAGGATTCCGCAAAGGAAAATTCCTCCGATAAACGGCACACCGAGATGATGTGTAAATACTTTGTTGATCATTTCGATAAAAACACTCTCTGAGGATGCCTGTCCGGCAGTTCCAAGGATCTGATCTGCCCCAAGGAAGGCTCTTCCGACCACACCGATAAAGCATGCTGCAACAAGTGAAATCGCTACCCAGATAATCGCGATCACACTGGATTTTTTCAATTCTTTTTCACTCTTCACTGCCATGAAACGCACGAGAATATGGGGCATACCACAATATCCAAGTCCCCATGCCAGCTGGGAGATAATATCTACAAAAGTATATGGTTTTCCTCCATTGGAAAACAAACTCAGGTAATCATCATAAGCAATGCCGGTTCCGCTCAATGTCGCCGTCAATTGCGGAGCAAAATCACTGCTCACAAGACCATACGCCACGATGGGAACGACCAAAAGACCTACAAGCATCAGCATTCCCTGAACGAAGTCAGTAAAGCACACCGCCAAAAATCCCCCAAGAAATGTATAGATCAAGATAACTCCTGCGCCGATTGCCAGTGCGACGTGATAATCCACGCCAAATACAGAACTAAACAATTTTCCTCCGGAAGCCAGCGCAGATGCTGTATAAACGAGGAAGAACACAACGATCACAAGTGACGAGATAAACAACAATACACGTTTTTTGTCGTGATAACGGTTTTCCAAAAATTCCGGAAGTGTCAATGAATTGTTTGCCACGATCGTATAGCGGCGCAGTCTCTTGGAAATAAAAAGCCAGTTGGCTACGGTTCCAAGGAACAGACCGATCGCAATCCACGCCTGACCGGTTCCCAATGCATAAATGGATCCCGGCAGACCCATAAGAAGCCATCCGCTCATGTCGGACGCCTGTGCTGACAGCGCAGCTACCCAGCCATTTAATCCTCGGCCGCCCAGAAAATAATCCTCAGTATTGTTTGTCTTCTTCATGGAAAATACTCCGATGACAATCATAAAGAGCAGATATACCACGAATGCTGCAAGAATGATAATTGATGATGTTGACATAAATAAACTCCTTTGTAATTTTTGTAGAATTGCGGGAGCTGCATAAGCAACGGAGCAATTCGTCATTTTGGTCGAAACGTCAAACCCAAAACATTGTTACAGTAAGTATACCATATTTTCCCCAAATATGCTATACTTGATTCTATAAGACTTTGCAAGGAGGTTTACTTATGGAACGATTTGTAGATTTAATTCACGATAAAAAAAGCGGGAACGAACTCTCCGACGAAAGCATCCGCGGTATGATCGAGGGTTTTACAAAGGGCGACATCCCGGATTATCAGATGGCCGCCATGCTGATGGCCATCTGTTATGAAGGGCTAAATGACCGAGAATTGACGACGATGACACTGGCAATGCGCGATTCGGGTACGATCAATGATCTCTCCGCAATCGACGGCATCAAAGTGGACAAGCACAGCACCGGCGGTGTCGGTGACAAGACCACCCTTATTATCGGGCCGATTGCGGCTTCCTGCGGGATTCCGATCGCCAAGATGAGTGGCCGTGGGCTGGGGTTTACCGGCGGAACCATCGATAAGCTGGAATCCATTCCCGGTTTTCACACCGATCTTTCGACTGACGCCTTTTTCGAGGCGGTAAAGAAAACCGGCATCTGTGTCAATGGCCAGACGGCGGATCTTGCGCCGGCAGACAAAAAAATCTATGCCCTGCGTGATGCGACAGCCACTGTCGAAAGTATCCCATTGATCGCGTCTTCTGTTATGAGCAAAAAACTTGCCTCCGGAAGCGACTGCATCGTACTTGATGTCACGACCGGAAATGGTGCCTTTATGAAAGATCGGAAACAGGCACTTGAACTCGCTAAAAAAATGGTGACAATTGGAAATCTTGCCGGTAAGAAAACAATCGCACAATTGACCTCGATGGAAGAACCACTTGGCTTTGCTGTCGGTAATAATCTGGAAGTAAAAGAAGCAATTGATGCCCTTCACGGCAATGGACCGGAAGATCTGATGACGGTGTGCTACACTCTTGCCGCACATATGATCTCATTAGGAAAAAATATTTCCTGCGAGGCGGCAGTAAAAGAAGCCAAAGAAAGTGTGGAAAGCGGACGAGCTTTTGATACCTTTGTTAAAATGGTAGAAATGCAAGGCGGCGACACGTCCTATATCCTCTCACCGGAAACCTTTCCGGTTTCACCCGTACAGGCAGAACTAAAAGCTCCGAACTCCGGCTATCTTACCTATATTAATACCGAGGGTGTCGGCACTGCTGCCGGAATCTTAGGTGCCGGGCGCAACAAAAAAGAGGATGATATCGATCCATGTGCCGGGATCATTCTTCATAAAAAGCTGGGACAGAAGGTGGAAATAGGAGAATCCCTTGCCACTTTATATACTTCGGACAAGTCACTTCTCGATGCAGGGATTCGCCATCTGGAAACCTGTTATGAGATCAAGGATGTGCCGGAAAGTGTACCGGAATTGATTCAGGAATGTATTTCCTGATTTTCTGTTCGCAACGATTCAAAATTAAATGTCCGGAAATCAATGAATCATCGTGCTTGCACGAAAGAGACTTTGATTTCCGGACATTTAGTTAGTAGTTACTTACGTTCTATATTTTAGATGGTAAACTGTTCTACCAATTCTTTCAAATGAATGGAATTGCTTCCTGTCGAAGAAGCCAAATCTTTGATATCGGAAGAATTGCGGGCGATTTCATTGGTGTCCCCGGCAATCGTCTCACTTCCTTTGGCTCCCATATCACTCTTCGCCGTGATATCACGGATCGTCGCATTCATCTCATTCAGACTGCTGAGGATCTGATCCGAACTTGTACTCAGGGACTCAACCAGTCCATTGACATATTCCGCATCCTGTTTGTAACGGTCTCCGGTCTCCACAAGATCACTGTACGCCGTCATAACAGAAGTATTGATAAATTCAAGAATGATCTCGGAACACTCGATCAAACTTGTTACGGACTCTGTTACTGTCGCTGCTACATTTTGAATCTTTTCAACTGCCTCCGAGGAAGCCTCGGAAAGATCAGTGATCTCCATTGCAACTACCGCAAATCCCTGTCCGCTCTCACCGGCTCTCGCTGCCTCGATGGAAGCATTGATAGCAAGAAGATTGGTCTGATTTGTAATATTGCGGATAGTTTCCGTAAGCACCTGAATCTGCTGGATATTTTTGGAAGCTTGGATTGCTTCTTCCATACGCTCCTTGTTGCCCTTTAATATACGATTTGCATTGTTTCTGGATTCCTTCGCGTTTTCCTGAAGTTCCAGTGCGCGGGTATTGATCTTTTCTGCCTCTTCCGCGCCTTCCTGCGCCTGCTTGGCAACGCCTTTCATAACCACTTCAATCTCATCCGTGGATACATCCAGCTCGTGCATGGCTGCTGCCGTCTCCATCAGTCCGGTAGATACCTGCTCTGTCGTAGCCGACATGCCTTCCAGTTTCTCTGACAGATTGTCGACACGCTCTGATGTCTCAACAATGTTTTTGTCCATTCCCGAAAGCATTGCATTGAGTGTCTCAACCATCTCTCGCAGAGACTCCGCGGTCTTCGCCGATGTTCTCGCTATATCGCCAAGTTCATCTTTTACTTTCAATGTCTTTTCCGGAATCTGATAGGTCAGATCGTGATCTGCCATCGCCGTCAACTGTTCTTTGACAACTTCCATCCGTTTTACAAATCGAAAACTAAATACAGTCGCGATCGCTGCTCCGGCAATAATCGATAAGATCACGACAATACTGTATGCAATCAATGCACCCGGTGTGATAAATTTGCTAAGCCCAAGATAAACCGCCAAAAAAGAAACCACACCTTCCAACAAAAGGGCTCCGCACACTGCTGCGATCAATTTTGCTCTAATCTTCATTCTGTAACCTCCTCACGGTCAAATATGTATGTCTTAATCATAGCATACTTGCTTGCTTTTCGCAACTCTTTTACTTCTCCTCCGCTGCATAAATCTGATCATAATATTCATACAGTTTCTGCACGCCATTTTCCAAAATATAATAATGACGGATATAAGGAATCAATAGCACAAAAAACATCAGGCAAAGCAAAAGCACCGCCCATTCCCGGATCAAAAGGCTGGCAAGGATCGAAATTACCGCAAGAATGGCAAAAAGCACGGTAACAATCAGATGGATCAGCCGCTCATGCTGGAAAAATCCGATCTGTATGAGCATCTGCGACAAAAATTCGCCTTTGTCCCCCTCGATCTTCCGGCTTCCGTCTGCCGTCTCACCATAAAATTTCAAATAGTTTTTTAACCGTTGTTCCATCGTAACAACCTCCTTTTAACCGACGATCACCATCGACTGTTTGTATTCATTTTTCTGTGGCAGCCCTGTTTTCTGGGCAACTGTCATATGATAAATGTCTGCCGCAAAGATATCCTGTGCCAACTTTTCTTTGTCGCTCCCGCTCAGCCGCTCTTCCTCTTTTGCCAGCCGTCCAATAACCGGCGTTTCGGAATTTCCAAGCGGAAGCAGGCAGGCATCCTTCCGCCTCCCAAGCATCCGAAGATACGGCATCCTCGTCTCCCGCTCCTCGGCTTTTACCTCAAATAAAACCTGCAGTATCGCCCGTTTTACCCGCGCCATTGTGATATTTTTCGTCTTGCAGGCATGGATAAAACTTTCATAATCCGCCGCCTGCAAAATCTCGCGTGAAAATACCGCCGCAAGATCTTCGGACACATCTTTATAAGAAACCAGTTTGTCTTTTCTTAGGCGGAGTGCCAGTGCAAGAACCGGCCAAAAATCCTCTGTTTTCATGCTATAGCTGGCTTCTTTCCAAGCCTGCAGTGCTTCTTCCGGCATTCCCTTTACCTGTTCAAATCCGTTTTCCATCTGCGCACGGATCGCAGTGGCTGACATATATTTCCAATCATTTTCTTTTTCCGGAGTCACCTGATGATACCCCATCCCTTCTCTGAGGATCGGTTCACAGCGCATCGACGAACCAAGAAGCCGTATTGCCTGCCGGTACTCTGCGCCCAGAATATTGCCCGGTTGCATCCGCTCACGGCATTTTTCCTCGCTCCAGCCTGTCTTTTCCTGCAAAAAGCGCTGTCTCGCTGCCGGGTAGGACAATCCCTGTGCTGCGTACCCTTTCATCTGCATGATTCCCTCTTCTTCTCTTTGACAATTCAAAAAAATATCAGCCATTGTATCGACATCTTCCGGTGCTTCACAGCCAAAACAAACTGCATCCACGCAGCCAAGGCTCTCCAGCGCAAGTATTCCGCCATAGGCAAAATCCGCCGCACTCGAAATCCCGTAGCGGACCGGCAGTTCAAAGACATAATCCGCGCCGCCGAGAAGCGCCATCTTCGTACGCACATATTTATCGACCACCGCACATTCGCCGCGCTGCACAAAATCGCCGTTCATCACCACAACGACAACATCTGCGCCCGTGATTTCTCTGGCTTTGCGTATCTGGTAGCGGTGTCCCTCATGAAAGGGATTGTATTCACTTATGATGCCGGTTATTTTCGCTTTCCGCTTTTCCATAATTTTCCTTTCTTGATAACTTGTTTTTCAAAAAACTCCTCAAAATTTCATTGACCTTTGTGTGTCCTTTCAATTACAAACAAGTAAAACTTTCATCTGCCCTTTGCGACCTTTCCCGCATTTTGGGTCGATTGTAACTATAACGAACTCACTTCGGGAGTGCCCGTTTTTTATGCTCCAATCAACACTTTCTTTCCTTCAAATGCAAATCCGTAATGGCGAATTTTTTCTTTCGGAATCCCTTGTGCCAAAAGTTCAGTTTCATAATTTTTATCTATAATTTGCTGCAATGCAGACTGCACAGCATCTTCCAAAGTTTCCTTGTTTGTCCGGCTGCATACTTTAAATTCTATTATAATTGCCGGATTTTTTACCGGATCATGTGGGATCATCATTATGTCGTATCTTCCAAAACCGCTTTCCCGGTTAGAACGAATCTCAAAATTCTCCATCTGTTCCGCCATTAATCCCAACACAAATCCATGATAAAATCTCTCCGGCTCCATCGTCTCTGTATTGTCACCTCCTACATCAAAATAACTAAATGTAGCAAGTGCCACTTTATTCATATAATAGTTCATTGCCTCAAGATCCCCCAACAACAACGCTTTCACGAAACTTCCATAATTAGCCATTGGGTTTTCAAACCACCCACGAAACATTGTCTGAAACATACTGAATGTCTCTAGATTCGTAATCTGCAATTGATACCATGGTTCCCGCAAAATCCCACGGTAATCCACATCTTCTACTTTAAGATATCCGCTTGCTACCAGCAGACTCCAAATAGCATTTTCATTTTGATGAATCTGTTCAAATACAATCTGCTCATCAAAATTCACAAGAATAGATTCCTTTTTGATCAAGTCCTCCATTTTTTCCTTTATCTCCACAGAAGCACCTTGAATCAATTTACTTACTAACCCATTCGAGCTGGTAGAAGCCCAATAAGGATAAATTTTCTTCTCTTTAAGACAATTTGTAATCGACCAAGGATTGTAAATATCTCGGTATTTTCCAAAAGTAAATCCATCATACCAGTTTTTTACCAATTCTTTTTTATCACTCATTCCAAATTTTTCCAGCGAGTTGAAAACTTCTTCTTCGGTAAATCCAAAACAATCTGCATAAAGATCTGACGTCGTTGTTACCACTCGCAGATTATTGAGATCTGAAAATATACTTTCCTTTGACACACGCGTAATTCCCGTCATTACCGCACGTTCCAAATAGGGATTGGTTTTAAAAGAGGCATTAAATAAGCTCCTCATAAAAGCAAGAAACTGTTCCCAGTACCCATTAAGATAAGCTTCCTGCATAGGGGTATCATATTCATCTAACAAAATAATGACCTTTTTACCATAATATCTGCATAGATACCTACTTATATTATTAAGGGCATCAATCGCTTCCGCATCACTCACCGACGCGTCCATCTTCTCATATGCTTCCCTTTCTTTTTCACTAAGAGTATCGCCCTGTAAAAGATACCTGTTTTCTGCATATACTTTAGAAATCTGTTGTTTAATCTGCGTCTTTGCATCTTCCAGATTATCTGCTTTAACAGCCGCAAAACTTAATGCCAGAACAGGATAGGTTCCCTGCAGTTTTCTATATTTTTCCTCTTTCCAAATGGAAAGTCCTTCAAATAAATTTCCCTGTGCTTGGTATTTCATAGAAAAAAAGCACTCCAGCATACTCATATTTAACGTTTTTCCAAAGCGCCTCGGACGTGTAATAAGTGTAATATCATCTCCATTTTCCCACCATTCTTTAATAAACTTTGTTTTATCCACAAAAAAATAATCATTTTCCCGCAAAGATGCAAAATCCTGTTTTCCTATACTTATGACCTTTCCCATCGTTTCACCAGCTTTCCCTTTTCTTCATCTGTCTTAAGTGTATCACAATGCACTTCTGCCCGCAACTACAAGTTTAACAGCCGCGGTCTTTTTCCCTTTCTTCCCACATATACTGTTAAAAAAGACCTGTGAGGTTTGCTATGGCAAAACAGAATTTTTACACCTATCCTTCCATGGAAAAACAGTTGAAGCAATGGACCGTTCAATATTCTGCGGACTATTTTCGTCTGGACTCCATCGGCCGCACTCCCGCAAAACGCCATCTGTACGCCTGTCATCTGGGCGCGGCGGATGCTCCAAAACAACTCGTACTCACCGCTTCCATCCACGGACGCGAATACATAAACACAACACTTCTTCTGGATATGCTCGCCTATTATCTGCCGCGCTACAACCACCGCGAACTGCCTGACGCTCCCTGCTACCGGGATCTTTGGCACGATGTCTGCATTACCTTTTTTCCGATGGCAAATCCGGACGGCGTATCGATCAGTCAGAATACTCCTGCCAAAAAATGGAAGGAAAACAGTGCCGGTGTGGATCTGAACCGCAATTTCCCCTGTGGTTTCGGCCTCTCCAAAGATATCAATAAACACAATCCGGGAAAATCCGCCGGCGACCAGCCGGAGACCAAGCATCTGATGACTTTTGTATCACAGCTGTCGGCTCCTCTCGGCGTGATCCATTACCACTCGCAGGGCAGCTTGATCTATTATGATTATGATGTGACCGGAAGTCTCCGAAACCATATCGTGAAAATGGCATCCATCGCGCATGCCACGACCGGATATCCATTGATCGAAGCTCGCGGAAAAAATGCCGGAAGCACCCTTCCCGGCGGCGGGTTCGGCGACTGGTGCGTATACGAAAAAAAGATACCTTCGATCACCATCGAAACCGGACGCTTTTTCACGCCGGTTCCGCATTGGCAGTACAAAGGTATCTATGATAAAAATTTACTTTTGCTTCACAATCTTCTTGCCGGTATTTTGTAAATCATTGTCAATTTCAAGATAAATATCATACTGGTCGGGAGGAAGGACATCCATCCACATCGCAATATAATACACGGCATTTTCAAATGTTTTCATGGTCTGATAAGTATCCTTGAAATCCACATACCAGACTTTTTCCTTTCCGCGGAAAATGACAGTCTGAATCGTGTGGTCGACCTCGCGGACATAAAATACATCCTCGCGCCTGCGATAACGGATCATCGAATCCGTAACATTTTTTGCCGCTTCAAAATCCCACGCAGCCAACCGCTCATTTTCAGCGAGAATCGGCCGTTTGAGTTCTCCGAGAAGATAATCTGCATTCTGCACGAGAGCTTTCGACAGCGATGTCATATCCGGACAAAATTCGTGAGCGCGGAAAAATCCCGGTTTCACATAATACTCACTCAAAATTTCCTCGGTGTCAAAATCCACCTCGCGAATGAGTCCCAGATTTCCATCGATTTCCGGCACAAGGGATCCGGCCATAATGTACAGCCTTCGATCCTCTTCGACAAAAATCGCGTTCGAACGGATCTTTGACTTTGGACAGGCAATGCGCTTGTACAATTTTACTGTCTTCTCCCGTTCATTGACTTCATAAAAACTGATGTAACTCTGTTCATCTTTATCAAAAAATTTCACCTTGCGGCGTTTGTGCCAATGATTGTCAAACACCATAATATAACGGATATCCGGATTTTCATTTTGTGTCAGCTGCACTTCAAATACGGCATGCTGCTGATAAAACCACGGTACCTCGCCCACGGGCGTCAAAAGTTTTTCGGCCATCGGCGTACCTTCCCAGAATCTCGGATCCGCCATCAGCCATTTTATCTCACCGGTACTCCAGTCAAATTTCGCGACAGAATGAATATTTCGCATGGACACTAACATGGAATCCTGCTCCGTATCGTACGATGCCGAATTGATATGTGCCCAGTCCATCATATCCTGATAAGTGTCATCAAATACATCGCCCACTTTTAATTTATGTACAATTGTTCCGGTCGCGCGGTCAATTTCCAGCACAAGATCTTCGGAATGTCCCTCAAGGCTGTTTCCCGCCGTCAAAATATTGCCCTCCGGTGTTTTTTCCTCCACCGTATGATGCGCACCATTTTTCACAAAATACGTGCGTCCCACTCGCCCCAGATAATCCATATCGTACATTTGGATCGAATGCGGATTGGTAAAGGAAGGCGCAGAAATATCCTGTTCCATAAAAAGAAAACGTCCTTTGGAAAGCGGAAAAATTCCATATCCTTTCGGTTTTCTGCGGAGATAATAACGGATTTTTCCCTCGCGGTCAAAAACGCATGGACGGATGTCGATGCCACCCGCCACCAAAATATTTTGAAAGGCCGATTTTTTATTGATCTTCTCAGCCTTTACCACATCTTTCAAATCTTCCGGCAGTTCCCCGGTCTGCAGCATAAATATACGCGTATCGCACACTTCTTCCTGCTCGTCCAGCAGTTCAATCTGCACTTTTGTCTCTCTTCCGGCATACAATCCAAGAATCGGTATGCGATGACGTTTTTCTTCCGGAAATTCATATACAAAATTTGTCTCTTCCACATCACCAAAAACCGTTGTGCGCACGCGGTAATCCGTAATTGTCGAAAACATCACAAGAGCTGTCAGCGGAGCCTCATCAAAAGGGTCGATCACTGCCAGCATATTTTTAAATGTGTATTTGTCACTTCTTAATTGCAATTCCAAAAACCAGTCTTTGGCCTGCGATGTCAGAGAGTACATTTTCTCTTCTCTGACATTTCCCTTATAAGCATTCTTGGGAAGTCTGCCAAATGTTTCTTCGTACTCTGCTGCTCCATGCGCCACCCATTCCTTGGGCCGCAGTGTAACGGTTCCGCCCTCACCGTGAAGCACGTTCTTTTTGTTCGCATTTTTTTGAATCTGCCACTCTTCCCTGCGTGCCTTCACTTCTTCTTTTAATCTGTCGGATATCCTCATTTTCTCACCTACATCATAATGTAATCAAAAATCTGTTCAGCGCATTCCTTTGCGGTATATTTTTTCGTATCTGCAATCAATTCCGGCGCCAATGGTTCCTCGTAACCGGAATCCTTTCCCGTAAAATTCTTAATCTGCTTTTTATACAGTCCCTTCGGATCGCGCTCCATACAAGTCTGCAGATCCGTATTTACATACACTTCGACAAAATTTCCTTCGCCGGCGCGCTCTCTTGCGACGCGGCGCATCTCACGAAATGGAGAAATAAACGAAACGAGCGTAATGATTCCGGCATCGCGGAACAACGCAGCGATTTCTCCAATCCTGCGGATATTTTCATTTCGGTCCTCATCAGAAAAACCAAGATCCGAATTAATACCACATCGAATATTATCCCCATCCAAAAGATATACGGCTTTTCCTGCTTCATTGAGCATTTTTTCCAATTCCACAGCAATCGTCGATTTCCCGGAACCGGATAAACCGGTAAACCAGACTACTTTCCCCTGCTGCCCCAATACCCAGCAGCGGTCCTCATACGACACTTTATTTTTCTGCCAGATAACATTTTCGTTTTTCTTCATATCAGCGCTCCATTCTTGCGTTACTATCTGATATAATATCTTACAATTTTGTTACAAATTTGTCAATTTTTTTCTTCTTTTACTTCTCCGGTTTTCATATCATGCGACAGGGGATAAATCACGCCATCGCTCATGACAACTCGTCCCAAATACTGCAAGTCGGTATAACTGTAATAAACAACCACGTCACTTACCGGGTACTCCTTCTTGTCGTACTTCTGCGCATACCGGTGAATCTGATGTCTCGCAACAAACGGGTACAATGGGTTGCGGAACAAAACAATTCCGGCGGCAAGTGCCAACAATACTCCAAGTCCGCAGAACAAAATGCGCAGACTGATATGGCGGTCTTTGCGAAATGCCATGCGAACAAGCAATCCTGCGGCGATTCCGATCAGCAGAAACAAAAGTACCGCCGGCAATATCTTCAAAATAATCGTTATTTTGGAAGTGTCCACATAACCAAGGCCATCCTGCGGATCTTCGATAAACTGAAATACCACTGCCATCAATGTCGTCGTTCCGAGCAGCAAAAAGCTCCACTTTTTCAGAGCAACCGCTGCCAAAAGTCCGATAATTGGCAAAATGACTACGATCTGCGGAAGATCATAATACATAAAAAACTGCATATATTCCCACAATGCCACAATGGAAAAAATCACCAGATACAGCACATTCATAATTTTCTTAAACCGTTCTTTCACTCTTCTAAATTCCTTTCTTTTGTTCTCTGCAAATCCTATTATACACTATCTGACAGTATTTGTGCAAGCGGAAAAGCAATCCGCTGCGTTTTCGCGCACTTCTTTCACGCACCCACAAGCAGCGTCGAGACAATAATTCCAATCAGCGTCGCAAACAAAGCACCGGCAAGTGTATATCTTGTCTTTGTCACTTTCGCTGTCATAAAATACACACTCATTGTGTAAAAAATGGTCTCCGAGCAGCTCATAAGCACCGAAGCCAGCACCCCGAGGCGGCTGTCAGGCCCAAACTGTTTGTAAACATCCAGGAGAAGGCTTGTCGCCGCCGAAGAAGAAAACATTTTCACGGTCACAAGTGGCACAAGTTCCGAAGGAAAATGAAGCCACTCTGTCACCGGCGCAATTGCCGATGCTACATACCCCAGTGTACCAGATTCCCTTAAAATACCAATCGCAATCATAAGACCGATGAGTGTCGGAAGAATCTTATAAACCGTCTTAAATCCATCCACGGCTCCTTCGATAAACGCATCAAATATATCGACTTTCTGCAGCAGGCCATAGCCGGTCACCAAGATCAAAACAAGCGGAATCATGCTGTCGGAAAGATAATACAAAAATCTCATACCTTTCCTCCTTCCCGGCGTTTGGTACATTTTCGCGCAATCACGGAAAATAATACGCCGGCCGCCGTCGAAAACAGCGTCGCCACCAGTCCCATGCCAAGAATGGATGTCGGTGACACCGATCCATACTGGCTACGGTATGCAATGATATTGACCGGGATCAGCTGCAGCGACGAAATATTAATGATAAGAAATGTACACATATCCGTACTTGCGACATTTCCCGTCTCTCCATTTTCTTTCTGCCACTCCCGAAGTGCCGCCATTGCCTTCAGACCATACGGCGTCGCCGCCCAGCCAAGTCCCAATACATTGGCGATGATATTGGCAGCAATGTACTCATTTGCCTCGTGTTCACGCGGAATATCCGGAAATAAAAAACGCAAAACCGGTCTGAGTGCCCTCGTCATGGCATCGATCAAACCGGCTTTTTTCGCCACATTCATAATTCCTGTCCACATCGACATAACCCCAAGCATCGTGATACAGAGCATCACCGCCTCTTTCGACGAATCGATGGCCGCCGTGCCGACATTTCCAATTTTCCCCTGAAAGGCAGCGACAGCGATCCCGATCACAATCATCGCTCCCCACAATTTATTAAGCATGTAATTTCCCTCTGCTGCGCATTTTTACATTATACGCCGAGCGCAGGGAAAATATGCGGGTCAGGGCAAGCCCTATCACCCTGTCACATCAATACGATCACTCCGATAAACAATGCCAGTATAAATGCATATAACAGGCTGATAACAGCGAGCGTACGATCCTGTTTTCTCTCCTGCTGCACAATGGCAAGCACACTTAAAATAATGGCCGGCAACTGCCATACCACCAGCACATCTCCCCTTTGCTGAATCATCGTATCCGTTATCCAGCAGGCAGTCGCCAATGCCGGCATACATGTCATTGACAATATGTATGAAACAATATAGCAGATTACACTATAATTTCTATTCATGGCACATCCTCTCCTTTCTGCTGCGAATTATCCAAAATGCGATGTATCCCAGTTTGCCATTCCTGTCAACAGCGTCGAGAAAATACTGTTGGCTGTAAAAAAGATCAGTGCAATGACCAGACAGATCACTCCCTGTTTTTGTTTATCCGGATTCCGCTGAATATAACGTATTGCAACAAAGCACGCTGCTGCCTGGCATATTGGTACACACCATATGAAAAACATAACAAGCGCAGAGGGAATAAGATCTTGAAACTGCTCCGGAATCATGCTGCCCAGAAATGCAAAAAATAATTGCACCCAACGAGCCGCAAACGTTAATATCAGGGAAATAATATATCCTTGATCTTCTTTTCTTCTATTTTGCATAAAACCTCTCCTTTTTGATATAAAACTCCGTTTACCTCACCCACAGCAAAACCATATATACCACCGTTCCGATCAATATACTAAGCAGTGTATTGTGCTTCCTTCCCGTCTCTTTGGTATGCTTCATTATATCATAACTTTTCTCATTTTTCCATAGAATTTCGGCTTTTCATTTGCATTTTTCTTCCAAATATGGTATCCTTTATATAACTAAAGCAATATACTATTAAAAGAAATATCGTAAAAATAAGGAGGAGCAAGTATGAAGTTAAAACGCTTTTTATCATTATGTGCTGTCTGTATTTTCGCGACAGTATTGCTTGCAGGATGTTCCTCAGATAATACACAAGACACTCAGACACCAACAGATACAACATCCTCAGATAACTCACAGACAGATACTTCTTCGGATTCACAAGATACTTCTTCGGACAAAACCGAGAAGGACACCCCTTCGGTTTCCATTCCGTGGAATGAAGTGTCTGATGATTATGAAGATGCTGCAGTCGAGGCAAAAAATGAGATAACTGGCGCAGATTCTATTTCCGTGAGTACATTGAAATCTCTTGCCGACACCATCCGTAAGGACTACAAAGCCATCAAAGACGGAGTTACCAAATCAAATAAAGAGTCCGCAAAGGAAATGTTTGTCACCGGTGCGAAGATTGAGGCTCTTGCCGAACGTTCCAGCGATGTTTCGGATGAAGAATTTATTCGCCTTGGCACCAGCGCAAAGGTTTATGTCAAAGCACTTCACGGTGGTGGATCCACTTCCCTTTCCGATGCCTATTACGATTTAGACACCGGGCTTACCGTAACGAAAAACCTTGGAAATGATAAGTGGAATGCCTTAGCAAAAAAATTGAATTAACAATGTAACTATTCAGGATCAATGTATGGAAATCAATGAATCGTCGTGCTTGCACGTAAGAGACTTTGATTTCCATACATTGAGATCCTAATAGGGCTCCCCCTCCACATATGAGCATTTTTAGCCTTGTCAAAGGCGAGAAAAGAACACGAAGTGTTCGAAATGCGAATGTGGGGAAGAGGGGGCCTGAATAGTTACTTAACAATTCAAAAGGGATGTTCTCACATGAGGGCATCCCTTTCTTTTACTCTTTTCGCGCTATGATTTCTGCATACAGATCCAATCCGTAACTTGTCTCCGTCGGTTCATGATCGATCATTTTAAAAGTACGTGTTCCGTCTTCTTTTCGCTCTGCACTTAAAAATCGTGCTCCCTGCAGATTTTTCGCATACATCTGACTTGCAAATGCAAAAAGGTGCGTCACCATAAACACACTCACGCCACTGTCATACATCGCCTGAATAATATGCTCCGCGATCTGGCTCCCCTCTTTTTCCGTCGTACTGGAAAACGACTCATTGAAAAGGATGAGGCTTCGATCCGTCACCATATCCACGATGCGGTTCACGCGTTTCATTTCCTCATCCAGCCGTCCGCTGTTCATGCTGCTGTCCTCACGTCTGGTAAAATGTGTCAATATGTTATCATACAGCGGGCTCTCAAAATACACCGCCGGAACAAACATACCCGCCTGCATCATTACCTGCGCAATGCCGACACTCCGCAAAAATGTCGATTTTCCGCCCTGGTTCGCCCCACTGATCACATGGAGATGGCAGGAATCGGTAAGGGAATTGTCCACCGGATTTTTCAGCGTTTCAAGTGCAAGTCCCAGTTCATACAGATGCCGGTACTCGATGTGCCCCTTTTCATGGCTCACACGCGGATAGCATGTTTTCATTTTTAAATTGTGCAGGCTCCGCCCCAGATTCGCGCAACCAACATAAAATCCGACCTGAATCTGCAGCTGGCTGAAAAATTCCTGGAATTGGTACAAAAACTCGCGATAAATTTCCTGTGTATACAATAGTCCGTTTTCTTCCATTCGGATGGCATCCTGCTTCAACGCTTCCTGATTAAGCAAAATGGCCTCCGGAGATGCAAGATGCAGAAGAAGCCACCGCAATGTCCTGCGGAATTTTCCCATTTTTCGGTAATCGACCGGGTCAAGCCGGTTCACCATCGCATCGCCGCATTTAAGACCGCCAGCCACTCCGGCCGTCAGAATCAGTCTGCCGCCCTGCATCAGCACAGCCATATCGTCGATATGTCGTTCCAGATCTTTCGCAAAATCATCGGTAAAATGTTCTCTGAATTTTGTCGTAAACAGATACATAGCATCTGCTTTTTCTGCCTGTTCACTCCGCAAATGATCTTTTAGATACCGCAGATATTTTAAAAGAATCCGAAGCAGATCCAGCGACTCTGTTATCTGCACCACCTTATTGCTTGTCTTTCTCGATGTGTATTTGTGAATTTCCTGCATCGCCTCTTTCGCGATACGGTACATTTCCTCGTAAAATCCCGGATGCGACACGGCATCAGACACCATCTGCTGGCGGAAATGAAGCGTCTTTTCATCCGTCACCGGGCATAAAAGCACACGCTGACAATTGGTAAATATTTCCTCATCCTCTTTTGCCATCACCCGAAGAATCACCGAAAGATTCAAATCCTTGCTCATGTCCTGCGGCATGCCATAACGTTTTGCCGCCCCCTGCTGTTTGTCCGGATACAAAAGTGCTACCTCAAACATGATGAATCCTCCTTTTGATTTCCTCGTAAGTCAACCCGTATTTTTCCACAATCGGCTCGACATATCCTTTACCTTCGGCCTTTTTCCGGCGAATCTTGAACGTTCGCACTTTGACATTTCCCTCGATCAGCGATGCCACCTGGCTGACGATCTGTTCATTTTCCTCCGCAAGTTCCTCGATGTGCGTGACATAAATTCCGTAGCAGCTGCGGTCAAGAAAATGCTCGATCACGCGACGCCCCATATGATAGGCATCGTACGTCGCCGCCGACGTAAAAAGTTCATTGATGATGACAAATACATTGTGCTTTTTTGCATGCATCATCCCGGATAGGCGCACCAATTCTTCTTTCAGTTTTCCGCGGCCGCTCTGCATGCTCTCTTCCACGGAAAAATGTGTCAATAAGCCGTTAAAAAGTGGAAGCACCGCCCGCTTTGCCGGCACCGGAAAGCCCATCAGCGAAAAATACACAAGCTGCCCTGCCGCTCTCGCAAATGTCGTCTTTCCTCCCTGGTTTGGCCCCGTTATAACGAAAAACCGTTCTTTTCCACGATAATAATAATCGTTCGCTACCGTCTCTTTTCCCTCTTTTTGATTTTTCAATGCCAGCACAAGATCGTATCCACCGATCACTTCAAATGCCGCATCCGAAAACTCCGGCATGCAAAAATCATAATGGAAATATTCCATATGATGCTGAAATTTTAATATCGAAAGATACACGCAGATTTCCTTATGAAACTGCATAATCCCCGGCTGGTAAATGCACACCTCTTGCTTTCCAAATTCTTCCAGGCTTTTAAACTGCTGTGAAAATTTTTTCTGCAAATATTTGAAAATGCGCTGTTCCAGCGGTGTTCCCGCTTTTCCTCCCGGCAGAAGGTTCCCCATTTTTCCGGGATGCTTTATCATCTGCGGATATTTTTCGCACAGTTCCTTCACATAATCGTCTTCCACCACCGACGGCAGGATCGCGACATGGTCTCCCTCGATCCGCAGACTGTAACGAATTTTTTCAAGTTCCGCACTCGTCGAAAGTGCCATATCGTGATACGCCCTCACTTCCGACTTTCCGCTCTCTTCCTTACACATTTTCAAAAACTGCTGCCAGCCGCGTGCCCTGCACTCTCGCTCTTCCAAAAACGCGATCAGTCCATCCACCGCCGTAAAATACATTACAGCGACTTCCAGTTTCCAATGCGCCTTGCTGAGTTCATCTGTGATCTGCTCGCCTGTCTCGGAATTTATGTACGCTTCATTTTCCTGCGCCTGCCGGATTCGATTGACAAATTCTGTAAGTTTTATCTCCATTTCTTCATCGATTTCCTGCAGCACTTCCTGGCGGAATCGGATCTGCTCCCTTCCGTCAGGCATCTGCCGGAAATACTCCCGAAGATCATAAATGCCGAGCTGTCCATTGATTTCCTCGATCCACTGTGTGAGATTGAGATCGTCATAAAACTCCGGCCGTTCTTCTTCCGATTCCCGGATTTTTCCTAAAATACTAAATGACATAATCACCCTCGCTTTCTTTTCACAATTTTGCTGCTTTTATTATACCGTATTTTTACATTTTTGTATAGCGGCAACATTGCGGAGTGACCTCGGAACCCATTTTCAATTTATACAAATCAATATAAAATTCGGAATCGCTGACTACAATGAACCCATCGGTCGCCATATTGCTCTCGGAGAAATAAAATTCCTGCGACGTTTCCAGATCCATAAACTTCGTCCATTTTTCTTCTCCGATCTCCGCTTTATCCACACCGTTCGGTGTCAGGAAATAAATGGTATCATTACGGATGTCAAGCTGGTAAAAATTGAGATAATCTTCCTGCATTTTCTGCCACTCACCAAGATTCACCTCTGTCGGAATCGTATATTCCAATTTTCCGCTGTCCATATCATATACATTTACATCGAGCGTTTTTCCATTTTGCTGCGAACTCACCGCGATCACGCCGTTGCCCTTAGCAATCGTAGTCTTTACCATACATTCTTTGCGCAGATCTTCCATTGGATTGATGCATTTTCCCGTCGTCAGATCATACCAGCCAAACAATTTTTCTGCCGTCGCGATAAACACCTGATTTCCGGTCGCCGCCAGATAACGGTTGGAAGCAATTCCCTTTCTGTCTTTTCCATACACTTCTTTCGCGCTTATCTGAGGAATGTTCAATTTCACAAGCTGGTCATTTTCGGCATCATACCGCAGCATACGTTCCTCTACGACATAACTCTCGCCGTCCGAACCCTGTTTGTCATAAGGCGCACTCCATTTTTCCAATGCCACAAAAATCTGTCCGTCCTCGCCCTCCAAAATGCTGATATAAGGATACCAATACTTATCCAGTTTTTTCATATAATCTAACAAGGTCTGGTTCCACGGAACATTCTCTTTTTTCCACACACCATCCACTCGTTTTAATTTGACAAATTTTTCAAATTTCTGCTGATCCATCAACGCCGCAAGTTTATAATACGTTCCTTCGTCGTCCACATTATCACAATATTCATACACATTCAGCCTGCCGCCCTGCGAAAATTCGGAAAACTCCTGTGTCTGATCGACAACTTCCTCCTTAAACTCTGTGGTTTCCACATCTTCTTCTCCCTTGCTGACGAGATTTTGCACCGTCTCCGGCTGAGACGCGATCCCGCATCCGCAAAGCAACACAATGACAACGGACAGCACCGTGATCCAGCATTTTGGTTTTTGATACTTCATTACACTAACAATCCGCTCTTTTACCGAACTGACGCTGAATGCCGGTTCCTGAAACCAGCCGTGTCTTCCCTTGTCCGCCATCGCAAGAAGCAGATACGAATATTCTTTCCGCGCCCGCGCACCGAGTTTCCGTATCACCGCCTCATCACACGACACTTCCATGTCAAGCACAAAGAAATGATACGCTGCCCAGCAGAGCGGATTGAACCAAAGCACCGAAAACGCCAGAAAGCAAACAATTTTAAGCAAATAATCCCTCCGTTTTACATGCACTCTTTCATGGCAGAGAAGCAATTCCCTCTCTCTTTCGCATTCTTCCCCGCGAAGTTTCGATGAAAGATAAATTTTCGGCACAATAACTCCTCCGACAAACGAGTTTTCCACCGCTTCATGCATATATACATTGTCTCTCCACAAAATGGCATCCGCAAAACGTCGTTTATTCCGCACCAATGACACAACCAGCATCCCAAGGCACACCACCATCCCAAGCACCCACACACTAAGCACTCCCTGCGCCGCCGTAACCGCTGGCTGCGTATGCTTCGTTTCCTGCGTGCGAATGAACGGTTCTGTTTGCTGCACCTTATGCAGCACCTTGTCTTCGCTTGTTATCGCTTCTCCTTTTACTTCCCCCTGTTCACTCTGCCCTCCTGCAGCCAGCTTCGTCTCCCGTAAAGAACTGGAAATTTCTTCCATCTGTAATGTCTGTTTTCCCACCGAAACCTGTTCGGACACCTGTTTCGGAAGTGCCAGGTAAATACCGGAAAACGACACCGGGCACAAAATCTGCGCGGCCACCACAATCCAGAGCACATATGCCACACTCCTCGGCAGATGTTTAAGCAGCGGCCGGATCAAAAGCAAGAAAATGATTGCCACGCTCGCCACCAAACAAGTGTCCCACAAATGCGATATCCACGCATTTCTGCCAAGCACACGAAACAGTTCCCCAATCCATTCTTTCATCGATTCTGCCCCCTTACTCATTTTCCTCGATAATTCGTTTCAATTCCTCAATCTGCTTTTTACTCAATTTCTTTTTCCCGGTAAATGCCGTGACGAATTTGGAAATCGACCCCTCAAAACGGTTTTCCACAATCTGCGCGCTCTCGCTTGCAAGATACTCTTCCTTCGTCTGTTTCACCGCAACCACCGCATTCTCATTTTCAAAAATGCCCGCTTGGCACAAGTTTCGAAGCACGGTGTACGTCGTCGATTTTTTCCATCCCAGCCTCTCCTCGCACAATTTTACCAATTCTCCGGAACGAATCGGTGCATTTTCCCACACAATCTCAGCAAACGCCAGTTCACTTTCCGATAAAATGCTCTGTCTCATCCTTTTTCTCCTTTCGGTCTATGTTTTATAAACCCAGTTTATCATCTATAAACCAATCTGTCAACTATTATTTATATGACTCATTTTGATAGTATAAACTTATGGTCTGTCAATCGACGAAACCTGCTATCTAACGTTATAAATCGATATTTTTAAGAGAAGAATAAGTCGCAATTGCATAACTGTCTGAGATATTTATAAATCGTTTCAGCAGACAAAAACCTCCGATTACATGCTTGCATGATAATCGAGGTTTTGTTTGCGTGCACTGCGAAGCAGTGTGATTTATAAATATCGAGTTTTATGCAATAAGACTGTTCTATTCTTCGATAAAAATGAAGATTTATCGTGAGATAGCTTCCGTTTCTGTCGATTGGCAGCCCCATAAGTTTTTATTATTTCGAAACGATTCCATACTTTACTTTTTCTTTACCAATTGTTTATGTGTTTAGGATTGAAAAAATTTTCCGGAACGTATATAATATTCTTGAGGCATTGTATTTATTAATATCTTATTGGAGAGATTTTATGGCACGGAAAAGGATTGGCGTCTTATTGGCGCAAGCAAATGAAACAACTCAAAATCATTTTATGCAGGGGTTTTTGCAGGAAGCATTTGCCTCTGATTATGATGTCTTGATTTTTTCAATGTATGTAAAATATCAGCAGACAAATCTTCGTGAACTAGGGGAATCAAATATCTACGAATTGATCAATTACGACATGCTTGATGCTATCGTTCTTCTTCTGGATACACTACAGACAACCGGTCTTTCGGATTCCATTCAGAAGAAAATTCACGACAAATTTGATGGTCCGGTTCTGGTCATTGATCAGAAAAGTTCGTATTTTCCATCCGTTATGAATGATCACTGCACTCCGATCCGCCGTCTGGTCGACCACTTGATCGAGGTGCATCATTATAAAGATATCATTTTCTTAAATGGACGTGAAGCTCATATTCATTCGATTGAGCGTCTGCGTGGCTATAAGGAGAGCATGGAAGCACACGGTCTTCCGGTTCTTGACGAAAATATTTACCACGGAGATTATTGGTATACAAGCGGTAATCAAATGGTAGAACAGATGCTTTTGGAACGCAAAAAACTTCCGGAAGCAATTGCCTGTGCCAATGACTGTATGGCGATAGGCGTTTGTTCCGCACTTACTGAGCATGGCATCAAGGTTCCTGATGATATCGCTGTGATCGGGTATGACTCGATTCAGGATGGCCGTTACAGCCCGGTTCCATTGACTTCTGCGGAAATCCCGGCGAAGTCTTGCGGCAAATACAGCCTCCGGTGGATCGATGCTTCTCTCAACGACAAGCCAATTCCGGAATATGTATCGGAGACGGACCTTTGGATTGGTGGAAGCTGCGGCTGTTCGACGGATAATCTCAGCCTGTTGTCGCCACTTCGCGACCAATGGGAAACAAAGCTTTCTTCTAACAGTTATTATTCCTGTTTTAACCATTTGATGGAGGATTTGCTATCCCAGCATTCTTACCGGGACTTTTTTAACATTGTTTTTCAATACACCTACCAGTTGGGAAATTATGACAATTTCCACATCTGTCTGAATGAAAACTGGAATCATGCATCAAAGATGATCGGCGATGGAGCTATTCGTCTTGGCTATTCCGACCGCATGTACCCGGTTGTTCATTGTAATAAAAACTGTAGCACAGAAAATCATATTGATTTTTCGAATTCATTTGATACAAAACTGATTTTACCGGAACTTCATGAAGACCATGAAAAACCTTCGGCTTACATTTTTACACCGCTTCATTTTGACGACCAATGTTTTGGTTACGCAGTCATCAGCTACGGCGACGAACCCCGCGTATACGATGAAAGCTACAATTTATGGCTTCACAATGTGATGCAGGGAATGGAATCCTTCTACCGGCAGGACATTTTGCGCCAGTTATTAAAAGAAATGGAGTCCGCACAGATCCGTGATTCATTGACCGGTCTTTACAATTACCGCGGTCTGATCACACAGACGAAGCAGCTGATTGCCGAATCCGTGCATGCACACGATACGCTTTCGATCACTTCCATCGATCTGAGTGGTCTGAAAGACATCAATGCCGGCTACGGCCGCACAGAGGGCGATTTTGCGATTACCGCCTTGTCCCACCTCATTCAGGAATGTACCTTTTCCGATGAAATCTGTGCCCGGACAGGAAACGATGATTTTATTGTCTGCTCCATTATTTCTGACAAAAATGTACATCGAGCAGATGAATTTATAAGTACTTTATTAAACAAAATAAATATATTTAACCAGCAAAACAGCCATTCTTTCCAGATCCATATCTGCTACAACTGTAAATCTGAGCCGATTGGACAGATCCATTCGCTCGAGCCGCTGATCAATGATACGATCAGCGAAAAAAACGGAAAAAAATTACAAGAGTTGCAACAGCGTGATCCTTCTACTCATTTATCTGAGAAAGACAAGGAACAGGATTTGGTCGTTATGAATCTGCTTGACGATAATAAATTTATATATTACTTTCAGCCAATTGTCGACGCACGGACCGGTAAGATTTTCTCTTATGAAGCATTGATGCGTGCCAATACAGAACAAAAAATTTCTCCACTGGATATTTTGACTAGCGCTAAACGCCTTGGCCGACTCTATGACGTGGAAAAAGCAACACTATTTAATGTACTTCATTATATGAAAGAAAACCCGCAGAAATTTATCGGAAAGAAGACATTTATTAACAGCATTCCGGGGGCTCAACTTGTGGATTCCGACAAAGACCGCCTCCACGAACAATTAAATCAACACCGCGGACAAGTTGTTGTGGAACTTACAGAGCAGGAAGAATTGGACAATAAGTGTCTGTCCGACATCAAGCAATCCTATGCCAAACTTAAGGTTGAGACGGCAATTGACGACTATGGTTCAGGGTACTCCAATGTAAATAACCTGCTTCGTTATATGCCAAAATATGTAAAAATTGACCGTATGCTTATGGAAGAAATTCAGAACAATCCACAAAAGCAGCATTTTGTAAAAGATATTATTGATTTTGCACATGACAACAATATTCTGACGCTCGCAGAAGGAATTGAAACTTCAGAAGAGTTGAAGGAAGTAATCCGCCTCGGCGTGGATCTCATCCAAGGGTATTATACCGCTCGTCCAAATCCGGAACCTTTGGAACAGATCGACCCTCACATCCAGATCGAGATTTTGGAATACAACAAAAACCGATCGTCTTCCATGGTCCGCAAAGATTACATCGTCGACAAGCCACAATCCATCTCGCTGGTTCAGATGGCACTCGGCAAATATACCGACATTCACATTGCCCAGCAGGCAGGTAAGGATCTCCCAATTAAATTGATTGGTGCTACCGGTTTCCAATCCAACCTCCGTATCTGGTTCGAGGATGGTTTCCACGGCACTCTGATTCTCAACACCACACATTTTTCCACCGAAAAATGTATGCCTTGGCTGGAACTTGGTGAATCCGTAGATCTTACCATTCAACTCAAAGGAAATACCAACCTGAAGATGGCCGGTATCCGTGTTCCAAAGAGTTCAACCCTGCGATTTGTGGGAGAAAATTAGATTTTAATTTGTACATATGGGGAGGGGTGCCCTGAATAGTTTACGTACATACTATACAAAAGTCATGCCGCGAGCGAGATTTCCTCGTTTGGCATGACTTTTTCTTTGGCGGCGGTCATGCCACAGCCTGCTTTTCCTCGCTTGGCATGGCTTTTTCTTTGGCGGCGGTCATGCCACAGCCTGCTTTTGCACAGTTTGGCATGACTGCCCCTCAATCTACCAGTCACGGACATCTTCCCGCGCAGAACTATTCCTTTGAAGCCGAGAATGGCATTTTCCCGGAGAAGAAGCTGACACAAAGTGCATAACTGTTTGAAGAGGTTTCGGAAAAGAGAAAAAACCCGGCTGCATTTCTGCAGCCGGGTTTTTTCATTTTATGAAACCTCAAGTTTTATGCACTTTGTGTCGGTTTTAACTTCTTCGAAAGAAAAATCAAGCATTCTCCTTCAAAGAAATTTGTTCCTGCAAGGGAAGATGTCCGTGACTACTCTTCTACCGGATCAAATTCCTCATCGAAATCTTCTTCGGCGATATTGAGAGCTTCATCATCTTCATCCATCATAAGAAGTTCATCGTCTTCCACAATATCTGTTTTCTTGTCGTCCTTTGTGGATTTCTTACCTTTGCCCTTCTTATCCTTTTCCTCTTCTTTTTCCTCTGGCTCCTCTACCGGTTCCGGTGGCTCAAGGCTGTCAACCAGATCACTGTGAAGACTGATATTGCGGTATCGCTTCATACCTGTTCCGGCTGGAATCAATTTACCAAGGATAACATTTTCCTTCAAACCGATCAACGGATCGATCTTTCCTTTGATTGCAGCATCGGTAAGAACCTTTGTAGTCTCCTGGAAAGAAGCTGCAGAGAGGAAGGAATTTGTTGCAAGAGAAGCTTTTGTAATACCGAGAATGATCTGTTTTCCTTCCGGTACCTCTTTGTCCTCTGCCGCAAGTGCTTCCACTGTATCTTCATATTCGAGTGTATCAACCATCGTTCCCGGAAGGAAGTCAGAATCACCATTGTTCTCGATGCGGACTTTCTTCAGCATCTGGCGGACAATGACCTCGATATGCTTGTCATTGATTTCTACACCCTGAAGACGATATACACGCTGTACTTCACGAAGCATGTAATCCTGTACGGCACGTACGCCTTTGATCTTCAGGATATCGTGTGGGTTGACACTACCTTCTGTCAACTCGTCACCGGCCTCAAGCACCTGACCATCCATAACTTTGATACGGGATCCGTATGGAATCAAGTAAGCTTTTGTCTGACCATTTTCTTCATCGGTAATGATAACTTCACGTTTCTTCTTCGTATCACGAAGAGTAACTTTTCCGCCAAATTCGGAAATGATAGCAAGACCTTTTGGCTTTCTTGCCTCAAAAAGCTCCTCGACACGAGGAAGACCCTGTGTGATATCGTCTCCGGCTACACCACCGGTATGGAATGTACGCATGGTAAGCTGTGTACCAGGTTCACCGATTGACTGCGCAGCGATGATACCAACTGCCTCACCAACCTGTACCGGCTCACCGGTTGCCATGTTCGATCCATAACATTTTGCACAGATACCGATATGAGATTTACATGTCAAGATCGTACGAATCTTAACTTTTGCAGCATCTCCGGCATCAATTATCGCTTTCGTATTTACGATGCGGGCAGCACGTTTCGGTGTGATCATATGATTTGCCTCTACGATCAATTCGCCTTCATCATCATACATATCGTCGCAGGCATAACGGCCTGTAATACGCTCTTCCAAAGTCTCAATGACTTCTTTTCCATCCATGAATGCACTGATCCACATTCCCGGAATCTCATCTTTTCCTTCACAACAGTCCGTCTCACGGATGATAAGATCCTGTGATACATCTACCAGACGACGAGTCAGGTATCCGGAATCGGCTGTACGAAGTGCTGTATCGGAAAGTCCTTTACGAGCACCATGCGCGGAAATGAAGTACTCCAGTACGTCAAGTCCTTCACGGAAGTTTGATTTGATCGGCAGTTCGATCGTACGACCGGATGTATCTGCCATCAATCCACGCATTCCGGCGAGCTGTTTGATCTGTTTATCAGAACCACGGGCTCCGGAATCCGCCATCATAAAGATGTTGTTATATTTGTCAAGTCCGGTAAGAAGTGCCTCTGTAATCTCATCATCGGCCTCTTTCCAAGTCTCGATAACGGCTTTGTAACGCTCTTCCTCAGTCAAAAGACCACGACGGAAGTTTCTGGAAATATTTTCAATGGTGCTTTCTGCTTCTGCAAGAATCTCTTTCTTCGCTGCCGGCACTTCCATATCGGAAATAGATACCGTCATCGCTGCTTTCGTAGAATATTTGTAACCGAGAGACTTGATCGCATCCAAAGTCTCTGCTGTCTTTGTAGCACCATGATTATTGATACATTTCTCAAGGATCTGTTTGAGCTGTTTCTTTCCTACATGGAAATCAATTTCCAATTTAAGGAAGTTCTCATCCTTACTTCTGTCTACGAATCCCAAATCCTGGCTGATGATCTCATTGAAAATGAAACGTCCCAGTGTGGACTCAATGATACGGGATTCCATCTCGCCGTTTTTATTGATTCCCTGACATTTTACTTTAATCTTTGCATGCAGGGTAATCTCATGATTTTCGTAAGCAATGATTGCTTCGTTCATGTTCTTGAATGCTTTTCCTTCGCCTTTTGCGCCCGGACGCTCCTGTGTCAGGTAATAGATACCAAGGACCATATCCTGTGAAGGTACGGCTACCGGACCACCATCGGATGGTTTCAAAAGGTTGTTTGGTGAAAGCAGAAGGAAACGGCACTCTGCCTGAGCCTCTACCGAAAGTGGAAGATGCACAGCCATCTGGTCACCATCGAAGTCCGCGTTAAACGCAGTACATACCAATGGATGAAGTTTGATTGCTTTACCTTCTACAAGTGTAGGCTCAAATGCCTGGATACCCAGACGGTGAAGTGTAGGAGCACGGTTCAACATAACCGGATGCTCTTTGATAACCTGCTCTAAGATATCCCATACAGCAGGCTCCAGCTTCTCTACCATTTTCTTCGCATTTTTAATGTTATGTGCGGTTCCGTTTGCTACGAGTTCTTTCATAACAAATGGCTTAAACAACTCGATTGCCATTTCTTTCGGAAGACCACACTGATAAATCTTAAGTTCCGGACCTACAACGATAACGGAACGTCCTGAATAGTCAACACGTTTTCCGAGCAGGTTCTGACGAAAACGTCCCTGTTTACCTTTCAGCATATCGGAAAGGGATTTCAGAGCACGGTTACCCGGACCGGTTACCGGACGGCCGCGGCGTCCATTGTCGATCAAAGCATCTACTGCTTCCTGAAGCATACGTTTTTCATTACGCACGATGATATCCGGTGCGCCGAGTTCCAAAAGTCTCTTCAGACGGTTGTTACGGTTGATGATTCGGCGATACAGGTCATTCATATCCGATGTCGCAAAACGACCACCGTCGAGCTGTACCATTGGGCGAAGATCCGGTGGGATAACCGGGATCACTGTCAAAATCATCCAGTCCGGATTATTGCCGGACTCGCGGAATGCTTCGATTACTTCCAGTCTCTTGATGATACGAGCACGTTTCTGACCTGTAGAAGCCTTCAACTCTGCTTTGAGTTCTTTGGACTCTTTGTCCAAATCAATTCTCTGTAACAATTCCTGAATGGATTCCGCACCCATACCTACACGGAATGTATCACCAAATTCTTCTTTGGCTTTCTGATATTCTCTCTCAGAGAGAACCTGTTTTACCTGAATTTCTTTCGTATCGGACTCCAATACGATATAAGCAGCAAAGTACAGAACCTTCTCCAATACCTTTGGAGAGATGTCAAGGATCAGTCCCATACGGCTCGGAATTCCCTTAAAATACCAGATATGGGAAACCGGCGCTGCCAGTTCAATGTGTCCCATACGCTCTCTACGTACGCTGGATTTCGTAACCTCAACGCCGCATCGATCGCAGACAACACCTTTATAACGAACTTTTTTATATTTTCCACAATGACATTCCCAGTCTTTGCTTGGTCCAAAAATCTTTTCACAGAACAAACCGTCTTTTTCCGGTTTCAATGTTCTGTAGTTGATCGTTTCCGGCTTTTTTACCTCTCCACGGGACCACTCACGGATCTTGTCCGGAGATGCCAGTTTGATCTTAATTTTGTCATATGTTAATGTTTCCTGAATTACATCGCTTACCTGTGGCATTCTTATCGTCCTTTCTATAACATGATGTATTTACCTGCAATTATTTATTCATCTTCGGAAATGCCAATGCTGCTGTCGTCGTCAATTTCTGACAATTCAGCCTCACGGAATCCGGCATCTTCAAAGGACTCTTCTTCGAGTTCGAATCGGTCGCCTTCCATCAATCCTGACATATCTTCCACATTTACTTCTTCCACAGACTCTGTCATCTGGATCTCTTCGCCGTTTTCATCGAGAACCGCTACATCCAAAGCAAGAGACTGCAGCTCTTTGAGCAATACCTTAAAGGACTCAGGTATTCCCGGTTCAGAGATATTGTCTCCTTTGATGATTGCTTCGTATGTCTTCACACGACCGACCACATCATCGGATTTTACAGTAAGGATTTCCTGAAGTGTATAAGCAGCACCATAAGCCTCGAGTGCCCATACTTCCATCTCTCCGAAACGCTGTCCACCGAACTGAGCTTTACCACCCAGAGGCTGCTGTGTTACAAGAGAGTAAGGACCGGTTGAACGAGCATGGATCTTATCGTCAACCAAATGGTGGAGTTTCAGGTAGTGCATGAATCCAATCGTTACTTCTCCATCAAAGAACTCACCGGTACGTCCGTCACGAAGCTGAACTTTTCCATCTTCTTTGATCGGTACGCCTGCCCATTCTTTGCGGTATTCTTCATTTTCCAGAAGGTACTGCATCACTTCCGGATCCAGAACATCTTTATATTTTGCTTCAAACTCATCCAATGGCGTATTGACATAATCATTGGCAAGTTTCAAAGTATCCATAATATCGACTTCGTTTGCGCCATCAAATACCGGTGTCGCTACATTGAAACCAAGGGCTTTTGCTGCCAGACTCAAGTGAATCTCGAGCACCTGTCCGATGTTCATACGGGAAGGCACGCCCAGAGGGTTCAATACGATATCAAGAGGACGTCCATTTGGAAGGAATGGCATGTCTTCTACCGGAAGTACACGGGAAACGACACCCTTGTTACCATGACGACCAGCCATCTTATCTCCTACCTGGATCTTTCTCTTCTGTGCGATGTAAATACGCACGGTTTTATTCACTCCCGGAGAAAGTTCATCTCCGTTTTCTCTCGTAAATACTTTCGCATCTACGACAATACCAAATTCACCATGAGGAACACGCAGAGACGTATCTCTTACTTCACGTGCTTTTTCACCGAAGATTGCGCGAAGAAGTCTTTCCTCGGCGGTCAGTTCGGTTTCTCCCTTTGGTGTTACTTTTCCGACAAGAATATCGCCGGCACGAACCTCTGCACCGATGCGGATAATACCCTGCTCATTCAGATCTTTGAGCGCATCATCGCCGACACCCGGCACGTCGCGGGTAATCTCTTCCGGTCCGAGTTTGGTATCTCTGGCTTCGGTTTCGTATTCTGTAATATGAACGGAAGTATATACATCTTCCTGTACGAGTCTTTCACTAAGAAGAACGGCGTCCTCGTAGTTGTAACCTTCCCATGTCATAAATCCGATCAGAGGATTCTTACCAAGAGCGATCTCTCCGCCGGAAGTAGAAGGTCCGTCTGCGATAACCTGTCCTTTTTCGATCACATCACCTTTTGTCACGATTGGACGCTGGTTCATACAAGTACCCTGGTTACTTCGTACAAACTTCGCAAGTTTGTATTCATCGCGGTTTCCATCTGCCTTTTTGATGATGATACGGTTGGACTCGGAGCGTTCTACCACACCGCCTTCTTTCGCTACGACACAGTTACCCGAATCGACAGCGGCTTTCATTTCCATACCTGTACCAACTACCGGTGCTTCTGTAACCAAAAGCGGCACTGCCTGACGCTGCATGTTGGATCCCATCAGCGCACGGTTTGCATCGTCGTTTTCCAGGAATGGGATCATGGCTGTCGCTACCGAGAATACCATCTTCGGCGATACATCCATGAAATCAATTTTATTTCTTTCAAATTCGGAAGTTTCTTCACGGAAACGACCGGAAATGTTCTTACGTATAAAGTGTCCGTCTTCATCCAATGCCTCATTCGCCTGAGCCACGTGATAACGGTCTTCTTCGTCTGCTGTCATGTAAACGACTTCATCCGTTACGATTGGATTATCCGGGTCAGTCTTGTCTACTTTGCGGTATGGAGCTTCGACAAAACCATACTCATTGATGCGGGCATAGGATGCCAGCGAGTTGATCAGACCGATGTTAGGACCTTCGGGCGTCTCGATCGGACACATTCTTCCATAATGAGAATAGTGAACGTCTCGGACTTCGAATCCGGCACGATCTCGGGAAAGACCACCGGGACCAAGAGCAGAAAGACGTCTCTTATGTGTCAATTCGGACAATGGGTTATTCTGGTCCATAAACTGTGACAACTGGGAGCTTCCAAAGAACTCTTTGACTGCTGCCGTCACAGGTTTGATATTGATGAGCGACTGTGCAGAGATTGTCTCTACATCCTGTGTCGTCATACGTTCGCGAACCACACGTTCCATACGGGACAAACCGATACGGTACTGGTTCTGAAGCAATTCTCCGACAGCACGGATACGACGGTTGCCCAAATGGTCGATATCGTCATCATTTCCAATGCCATACTCGAGATGCATATTGTAGTTGATCGAAGCGAAAATATCTTCCTTCGTAATATGTTTCGGAATCAAATCCGGAATATGTTTCTTGATTGCTTCATAAATTTCTTCTTCAGAGGTGTACTCATCCAGGATTGCTTTCAGTGCCGGATAATAAACATCCTCTGTCACACCCAATTCTTTTTTATCTGCATTTGGTAAAAATGCGTTCAAATCAACCATCATATTGGAGAGAACTTTTGCAACATGCTCTTCCGTCTGTACAACGACGTAAGGGATTGCTCTGTTCTGGATTTCAGCTGCTTTTTCCTCTGTCAAAGGAACACCAGCCTCGGCAATAACTTCACCGCTTTCCATATCAATTGCATCTTCGGCCAAAGCAAAACCGGCGATACGATTGCGGAATGCAAGTTTCTTATTAAATTTATAACGTCCTACTTTTGCCAGATCGTATCTTCTTACATCAAAGAACATACTATTAATAAGGCTCTCAGCACTATCGACGGAAAGTGGTTCGCCCGGACGCAGTTTTTTGTACAATTCCAAAAGACCATCCTGATAATTCTCAGAAGCGTCTTTCGCAAAACTTGCAATAATTTTTGGTTCTTCACCGAACAGATCCAAGATCTCCTGGTTTGTTCCGACACCGAGCGCACGAATCAATACTGTGATCGGCACTTTACGGTTACGGTCTACACGTACGTAGAAAATGTCGTTGGAATCTGTCTCATACTCCAGCCATGCACCACGGTTTGGAATGACCGTAGCAGAATACAGTTCCTTACCAATCTTATCATGTGCAATGCCATAATAGATTCCCGGAGAACGAACCAGCTGGCTTACGATAACACGCTCAGCACCATTGATCACAAAAGTACCGGTCGCTGTCATAAGAGGCAGGTCGCCCATGAAAATATCATGCTCACTGATTTCTTCTGTCTCTTTATTATGAAGTCTTACCTTTACTTTCAAAGGTGCTGCATATGTCGCATCACGCTCTTTGCAGGCTTCAATTGAATATTTCACCTCATCTTTGCACAACTCAAATCCCACAAACTCAAGACTGAGATTTCCGTTGTAATCTGAAATCGGGGAAATATCACGAAAAACTTCATTTAAACCTTCTTCCAAAAACCATTTGTATGAATCTGTCTGAACCGCAATCAGGTTAGGCATCTCCAAAACTTCTTTTTGCTTTGAGTAACTCATTCTGACGCCTTTGCCCACTTTGACAGGACGTATTCTGTTTTTCTCCATTGATGATTTCACTCCTTGTTTTTTTTACAAAACTGTGTTATAATGAATCAGTAAAGGGTCACTGAACCTAATTTACCACAGTACTGTATATTCCATCTTACCACAGTTGTAGAGTGGTGTCAATAGGAAAGTTCTACTTTTCCTTTTTTATTTACCCAAAAGCTGATCAGATCCAAATATTTCGTAGAACCATAGAGGTCGTCAATGCCGAAACTATAGTAATATTCGCCCTCCGGAAGTTTGGGCTCCGTAATATTGAAATTTTTCCCTACGCGGTATTTGTCCCCTTTGATCTCCGTCGTATCTCCGCTTTCCTGGTCAACAACGACATAAATCGGACGAATCACATCTCCTTTTTTGATCTCGGTCATTTCTTTATCTGCCTGGCCGCTCTCGTCATCGATACCATCCCAGGCACCGAGCACCATCCATTCTCCATCGTCCTCTGTCTCCCCATAAAGATAGGCAAAACGAAGATTGGTCTCCTGCCCATTGAGTACGATCGGCGAAGAAAAGATGGTATAATCCTCACTTTCCTCTACCACATACATACTGAGAAGCGATCCATCCGGAAGTGCCGGCCAGTATCCCTGAAATGTATCTGTCACGACACCGGTCTGGTCATCGTAATCAAGCCAGTTGTCACTTCCGAGATACACAAGCGGTGTCTCGTCGTCAAACTTCATATATAAATTGTACTGAACCGATGCCACATTCGGAAGGCTTTCCTGCGCGATCGTGAACGTATAATACCCGTCGTCATTCAAATGTTGTTCTTCGGCGATCTGAATCTGGTTCTGATCTGCCGTCATAAGTCCCAGTCCATGTCCGCTCTGATCTGCAGCCGACCAATCATTTTCGCCGGAATATTCCTCGATCGAACCATTGGCAGCGCCGTACACCATCGTTCCGATAAAATCGGTATACGAATCGCTGACACAAACCGTTTCAAATGTCTTTAATTCCTCTTCGTCCTCGATCTGAAGCGGGTAATATACGGAAAGACCGTTGGCATTCTGGCGGTTCGCACCTTTCACCTGATAAATGACCGCTTCCGAAATCGCCGCCTGAAGAGCACTCGTGTCTACTGCACCTGCGATATTTTTTGCCATATCGCCGAGATCTACCATATTACTGTAGCCTTCTGACGGCGTATTTCCTCCATAATTCTGTGCTTTTCGGATTCCTTTGGCGATCTCACCAAAGGTTTCCATATTTTCCGTGCTCCCCTTCATGCTTTCTGCTACCGCGCCAAATTCGTCACAGACCTTCTGAATCTTCGACAGATCCGTCACCGAAAGTGTCGCCGTACTTTCTTCTCCAAGTGCTTCACAGCTTTTATAAAAACTGTCGCAGATCTCTTTTCCAAGATCTGCCGCCGGAGCTCCCGGATTTTCCTGCAGATAGGCTCCGATCGCAGCATAATCCCATCCGCCGCCACTTTCCAACTCTTCCGAACCGATCATATAATTGGCAAACGGCGAAAGCATCTTTGCATTCTCAACAGATCCCATCAGACAGGCATCGTAACCGATAAAATTAAACTTTCGCGGAATACCGTCGAGCGCCTGCTGAATCTCCGCCAGATCCAGCGTATCTGTCCCGTAATTTTCATCCAGACACACACCGGCAACACTTCCACCGCCGTGATCCCACATAATAAGCCCCAGCTTATTGTTCCCATAATTTTCCATTCCGAAAGTGACAAAATCTTTCAATGTAGCGCTTTCCGCCATATTTGCCTGTTCCATGCGGGAAATTTCCTGCATATCTCCATTTATGATTTCATACCGCGCGATCGCATCTTCCGGAATGACCTCGTTCTGCCACTGGGTGCAGCCACCTGTCTGCACGACAAAACGAACCTGCGAGCCAAAATCTCGGTCAAGCATCTCGCCCAGGTCCATTGTCGCCGCGCCATAACCACTCTCGAGATCGGTTCCACACAAATATACGAGAATCGTCCACGCACCATCTCCGGCAAATTCTTCCTCCGAAACTGCCGAATTTTCCTGCTGCACTCCCGCTTCCGGCTGACCGGCCTCTTCCGCACAGCCGGCCAGGCTAAAAATCAGCCCGACCAATACTATGCACAATACTATCTTCTTTTTCAATTATTTTCCCCCTGTCTTTAGCGCACACGCACCGTAAAGTTGTATTTTTTCTTCTGACCATTGATCAATTTTACGGTAACTGCGATCTTTGCTTTTCCCTTCTTTTTTCCAAATACACGCAAATTTGAAAAATACTGTTTTCCGTCTTTCCTGATGCCATAATTTTTCGTCTTGATAATTTTCTTTCCACTTGTGATCTTATAAGAAATCTTTGCGATTTTCTTTTTTGCCGCCTTATTATCGATCAATAGCTGGATATCATCTGCCTTTTTGCGTGAAATGGTAAATTTGCCTTTTGCCGGATATTTTCCCACGATAATATCGGAAAATGAGTATTTTGTGATTTCCGATAAAGAATCATCCGTAGTGTCAGTCGGTACACTAGGGACTGTGGTCTCCTTTGTTTCACCCAGCGTCGTTGTCGGCGGCAACACAGGAGATACCGGACTTTCCGGCGTGGTACTCGGAGACACACTTGGGGTCTGTGTCGGCACCTCGGTTGGTGCGGCACTTGGCGATGCGCTTGGTGTCTGTGTCGGCACCTCGGTTGGTGCGGCACTTGGCGATGCACTTGGTGTCTGTGTCGGTGCCTCGGTTGGTGCAGCACTTGGTGATGCGCTTGGCACGATCGTCGGTGTCGGCGTAGGTGTTACCGGCTTCAGATCCTCGTCACTTACCACATACGAGGTTTCCGCAATCGGAAAATCAGTAAGATAACTGCTTTCATAATATTCATTGTCCATCGTGTGAACCTGTGATGTATCTGCCTCGTCAAAATCCGCGGTTCCCTTTAAAAAGTAATCATAGCTTATCTTGTCATTGTCTGCGTCATCCCATGTCGCATCGAGATTGTACCATTGGTCTCCGAGTTTCACAATGTTCCACGCATGACCGGCAGAATCTCTCCCGGTACCGGCACTTCCTCCGATCCAATGGCACGGCACTCCCGCTTCCACAAGCAGTTTGTACATGCAAAGTGCGTAACTGTTACAAAGTCCCTCTCCTCGGACATACGCGCCATATACCGAAGATGCATTGTCCACATCATTCGTGTACGTAATGAGTGCGCAGACATAGTCGTGCACCGCCTTTACTTTGGAATAATCAGACATCTGCGAAGTTCCAAGTTCAGCAAGAATTTCTTTCGTATGCGTATTGACATATTCTGTCTCGTCCGCAGTTTCAAAATAAGTCGGCGTAAAGATAATTTCGCCATTTCCGCTCTCTTCTTCCACCGATGCGCTCATAAATTCTTTTGAAAAATTGATATTCCCGATCAGATAGTCGGAATCGTCCGAAGTCGACGCGTCATCCAAAACAATCATATCATAATAAAAGAATGACATGCCATTAAATAAACGGCTCCACTCCTCATTACTTCCGCTGAAGTCAACTGAGAACCGGCTTTTTCTCTGCATCCCGTTGTCGCGGATTACCCGCGCCAGTTCAGTCAGTCCTGCTGCCCTCTGCTCCGCAGCCGCTGCCTGTGTTCCATTTGCCGCAACACTTCCGGCAAATATCCCCACCGCCAGAATCACTGCCAATATTTTCCTTTTCCATTTTTGCAGTTTCATAAAGATTCCTCCTTGCTTGCTTGTTTTAACTAGTTTCATTATAACAAACCGTCTGCGCTGCGACAATAGAAAATACAGAATTGTTTGTACTTCATCGTAAATGTTCTGCATAAAATCTCTTTTAATTATAGTGGTAGAATAATCGCATGCGTAGGTGTCTATGCGCAATTTTTGACTATTTTTATAACAAAAAGGAGGAATTAGATGATGGACAGACTCAGAAAATCATCGAAGACAATGAGACGCGCTCTTGCTGCATTGCTTGCATTTGCCATGTCATTGTCGCCAGTAGCTGTTCCAGCCACATCGGACGCTGCTGCAAAAAAACCAGCACTGAATGCAAAGAAAAAAACTCTCTTCTTTAATCAGGCTGGCAAAAAGTCTTTCACATTGAAGATTAAGAAAAACAAAAATATCAAAGTGAAAAAGACAACATGGAAAACTACCAATAAAAAAGTAGCTTCGATTAGCAGCAAAAAGAAAACTGCTGTTAAAGTTACTGCAAAGAAAGCAGGAAAGGCTACTATTAAGGCAACTGTAAACTATACACTGAAGGGCAGTAAGAAAGTTAAGAAAACTACTTTGAAATGCAAAGTAACTTCTAAAAGTTATACCGCTCCCGTTCAGACCGTAGTTCCTAGCGCTGCACCTTCTGCATCCGCTTCTGCGCCTGCTGCTACTGCAACCGCTACTGCTACTGCTTCTGCAGCTCCTACAAACAAACCTACGACAGAGCCTACAGCAGTCCCTACGGTAGAGCCTACAAGCGAACCAACTGCAGAACCTACAACCGCTCCTACAAGTGAGCCTACGACAGAACCAACTGCAGCTCCTACAACCGCTCCTACAAGCGAGCCTACAGCTGCTCCAACCGCAGCTCCTACAGAAGCTCCTGTTGCCGAAACAATTTCCGTAGAGACAGCAATCGCAACAATCGGTGTCGCTAAAGATATCAATACAGTAACACTTTCTGCTACTGTAAAAGATCAGAATGGCGCAGCTATGAGCGACGCTGTTATCACATGGTCTTCCGATAAAGCAGATATCGCTTCCGTTGACAAAAACGGTGTTGTAACTGGTTTGAAAGAGGGAAAAGCAGTTATCACAGCTACATGCGGTAAGTTGAAAGCAGTTTGCAATGTTACTGTGGATGCAACTGCACCAGAGGTTAAAAACATCACGGTTTCTTCTTCCAATACAATCAGCGTAGAATTGAGTGAAGCAGTTTCAGCCGATAAGGCAATTGTAAACGTTTACAAAGATGCATCCAAAGATGCTCTTACCACTACAGGTGCTACGCTTTCCGAGGACGAAAAAACCTTGATTATCACAAATACTTCTTCTTTAGCAGCCGGCACTTATAAAATTGTGCTGAAAGGTCTTGCAGACATTGCAGGAAACGTTATCAAAGAAGATACTACTGTTTCCGTAGAAAAAGCAAAAAGCTACGTTGCTAAATTTGTTCAGGAAACAATGGAAGCACCGGCTGATGTTAACGTTTTAAAAGTGTACTACACAGTAGTAGACCAGTATGGCGAAGAAATGACTTCTGCTGCTGTCGGAGATAATAACGAAATCAAAGCAGCTGCAACAATCAGTGGAACGGAGTATCCATTGACTGCAAATGTCACAAACGATGGAGACTTAAAAGGATACGTTTCTTTTGAAGCAGATGGTGCGATTAAAGAAGGAAAATCCATCGACATTACATTGACAAATGTGAACACAAAAGATGAGAAGACAACAGTTGTTGCCGGACCGGATAAGTTCACAGTAAAAGTTGTTAAAACCGAGGGCGTAAACAAAGCGATCAAATTTGGAAGCACAGAGGATATTGTAACTGCTGAGGATACAAACAAGACAAGTGTAAAAAATACATTTGTACTTGATCCGGATGGCACAAACGAGATCACGGTTGCACCAAAATACCTCGACAAATTCGGATACAGTGTCACAGCAGATGTTGAAGCTAAATACGTTGTCAGCGACGAAAACGTATTAAAAGCAAAAGATCTTGTAGACGGCAAAAAAGAGGGTGCGGCTACATTTAAATTATTGAAAGCCGGCACAGCAAACATTACCATTTACATGACAGCAGATGAAACACAGAGTGTGACAATTCCGATCACTGTAAAACCTGCTAAATTGCAAACAATCACAGCTGCTACTATGGCAGAAGCTGTAAATGGAGAAGCTGCAAAAGCTGAAATTACATTAAATCCTGCGACAACAGGACTTACAGCAAGCGATTTGAAATATGTTGTAACAGAAGGTGCTGATGCGGTAGATTCCATCAAAATCGCATACGGTACAGAAAAAGCAGACAAGGACAAAATCTTTGTAACTGCCAGCGCAAAGAAAAACGCAAAAGACAATACGATCAAATTCGTTGTATACTACGGCGAATGGGATGCTGCTAAGAAAACAGTAAAAGATGGTGGTGTTGCATCAGATGCGATCACATTTACTTCTAAGCCATCCACAACAGTTAAATCGATCAATATCAAAGAATACGCAGAGAATAAATTAACTGCTGGCGGAAGTGCTCAGAAAACAACATACACGGTAACAAATAAATATGGTGAAGATATCACCGCTTCTACAACCGTCAGTGCATCTTCTTCTAACGAAAAGGTAGCAACTGTTGAAGCAGGAGCTAAGAAAGGTGAATTAAATGTAACCGGTGTCGGCGAAGGAAAGGCTACGATTACAGTATCCGTAGCCGGTCAGGAAACAAAAGCCGGTACACTTAACGTATCTGTTGCAGCCAAAGCATGCCTGAACACATTGACATTGGCTGAAACAGAGAAAACGATCATCAATAACGATGATGTAAATGCAGTAACTTATATCGCTGTCAGCGCAAAAGATCAGTATGCAAACGACTTTGCACTTACAAAAAACGCATTTGATGCAAGTGTAAAAGTAACTGCACCGGAAGGTTTGACAGTAAGTTATTATAACTACGATGCAAAAACAAAGAAATACACAGAAGCAACTGATTCTAGCGTTGTTACACACATTGGTTTCGCAGCTTCTTATAACGCAGACAAGCTTCCTGCAAAAGCAGTTGAAGTGAAGTTTGAAAAACAGAACGATGCAAAATTCGCTGATGTAAAAGCAGCTATCACAGTAAATGCAGATCGTAAAGTAAGCAGCATTACGGTAGGAACAGAAGCTCAGACTGCTTTGGTAGGTGTTGCTACTGCAGCAAACAAGATTACGGTAAAAGACCAGTATGACACTGTAAAAGAAGGTGCTGCCCTTGAATATGTTGTACTTGGAAGCGACGGAAAAGCAACAAAAGATGCCGAAGTAAACTTCAATGCTTACGATCCAGCTTCCAAGACATATTCCGTAGATGTAACTGCTGAAAAAGCAGGAACCTATTCTGTTATCGTATACGTGAATGACAATACAGGAAGCGAAGCTACAAATGGCTATGACGCAAAAGATACACAGGCAAAAGCATTTACTGTAACTGCCGGTGAACCTTCCGACATGATCGCATCCATCAAACTTGTAAAAGCAGTAAAAGGTGATTACATTAAATTGGACGCAAAAGATACACCTACCACAATTCCTGTAGATTACAAAGCTTTTGACAAGGCTGGTAATGAAATCAAATTAGGTACGACTTTATCTGGTATGGTACTTAACGCTTCTACAAGCAGTAAAGATCTTAAGATTAAAGTTGTAGATGCAAAACAGCTTGAAGTTACTGCTACTGCTGATAACGTAACTTCTAAGATTGATCTGACACTTGACTATACTGCAAATGACAGTGTAAAAGATGCCACTCTTTCTCTTCCGGTAAGCAACACTGCTTCCGCAGCAAAAGAAGATACTTATAAGATCTACAAAAAAGCAGAATACGACGCAGCTAAAGACAATGCAGACAAACTTGCAAAACTCGTAGAAGTAAAGGATGCTTCTTTGAGTATCGCAGTCGGCGACAATGCATTTGTAGTAGTCGCAAAAGACCAATATGGAGAAGACGCAACTGTAAATACAGCCAAGTTCTATAGTGTAGTATCTACAAACGAAAGTTTCGCAACGGTTGCATGTGAAAATGAAGTAATCACTGTAACTCGTAAAGAAGGAACAGCAGGTTCTGCAAAAGCCACAATCAAAGTTGAGTATTCCCGAGGAAATGCTGTTAACTTTGAGGTAAAAGGTATTGCGGATAAGAAGATTGAGTTGACATCAGCTAACTGCTCATACCAAGGATATGGTGGAACAGCTGGTACCGTAACCGTTGCCGACGGCAAAGCCACGGTAACTCTCGCAGGCTATTCTCAAGGCATTAAGGTATCTGTTAAATTAGACGAAAACACTTCTATTACAGATTACTCTGCCATTAAATTTGACATTCAGGCAATTAATGAAAAAATCGGAATGGATACGGGCGAAAATAACAAATTTGTATTTGAAATGCAAAACAAAACCGCAGAATGGTTGCAGGGACCTGGTGCAAGCGATAATGTAAGACTTGGCTCATACGCTTTTCCTAAAGACGGAGAAGTTTCTGTATCTTCTGCCAAAACAATCACGATTCCAATCGACGGCAAAACCAAGGATAGCATCAAAGCAACAACTGGTGACATATCATTTGTTCTTGGAATTACCGGCAAAAATGAAGGTGCCTATACCATTTCTAATATCTCCCTTGTTGGATGATATAAATTACTTTAGTCGGCTAGTTTATTTTAACATACCTAAACTATTACCTACATCACAAAAGCACTCCATGGGTGGAACACACTCATGGGGTGTTTTTCCTTTGACATCTTCCAAAAAATGACATAGCATAGTTACTATTACTACATAAAGGAGATGATTGCTATGCCAGCTTATAAAGACAAAAACAATGGCAAATGGTTCTGTAAATTCTATTACAAGGATTGGCAGGGAAAAACAAAACAAAAATGGAAGCGCGGTTTTCGGACGAAAAGAGACGCTTTGCAATTCGAACGCGAATTTCTTTGCAGCAGGGATACCGGGCCGGATATGACCTTTGCCCATTTGTACAATCTGTATATGCAGGATATGTCCGCACGATTAAAAGAATCCACAATACTTATTAAAAAGCAGATTATTGAGACGAAAATTCTGCCATACTTTAACTGTATGAAATTAAATGAAATTGAGGCCTGCACGATACGCCGCTGGCAAAATGAACTTTTGTCCAGCAAAAAACACTATTCCGCAACGTATATTAAAAGCATTCAAAACCAGCTTTCTGCATTATTTAATTACGCAGAAAAATATTATGGTTTAACAGCGAATCCATGTCATAAAGCAGGAAGCATCGGAAAGAGCAAAGCCGATCATATTAACTTTTGGACATTGGAAGAATACCTTCAATTTCGCGAAGGATTCTCCAAAGAATCCGATGCTTATTATTGTTTTGAAACGCTCTATTGGACCGGTATGCGGGAAGGCGAACTACTTGCACTTACCTGCGGAGATATCTCATGGAACAGTTCGCAAATACACATTTCTAAAACGTATCAAAGGCTTCGCGGAAAAGATTATATTACTACACCAAAAACGCAAAAAAGTATCCGCGACGTGCCAATTCCGCAATTTTTATGCGACGAATTGCGTCAATATACGACGTCCAAAAACTTGTCAGAAAACGATCGCATATTTCCGTTTTCAAAATACTATTTGCTACGTGAGCTGTCAAAATCATGCGAAAAAACACAGGTTAAGCGAATCCGCATTCACGACATCCGCCACAGCCATGTTTCGCTGCTTATCAATGAAGGATTTGATGCCATGATCATCGCAGAACGGGTGGGACACGAAAAAGTATCTACTACTTTAAATACGTACTCTCATTTATTTCCAAGCAGACAAGCTTCCCTTGTCTCTTCCTTAGAAAATCTCGAAGAAAAACTTAAAAAATAACACCCACAAAATACACTCGATAAAGAATTCTAATGCGAGTGTATTTTTTAGTAGCAGGAAAGTAGCAGGCAATACTGCTTTGTAACGCAAAAACGAGCATTTTACAAAATCAGGTTATCCTACCACTATAAGGAAAAAATTGCAAGACTTTTTTTCAAATTTCTTTATTTTCTTTTTACCATCACAATTAATCCCCAAATAAAACAAACTCTCCTTCGTACCAAATTTAATACAAAAGGAGAGATTTTATAATTTGTGTAAACTTCTTATTTATTGGATTGCTGATTTTTTTGCAGTTCTTCAATCAAGGCATAGGCTTTTGCAAGTTCATCACTTTGGCTTTGGATGGTAGCTTTGTTTTCCCGGATGATGCTCCTTGCTTCATCCAAATCCTTCTGCATTTCGTCAACCATATATTCAGCGGTATTGTGGTCCAGTTGGGCTAATTCTTTGGAATACATGTTCATCACCCTTTCCGTGTTTTGGCAGAGCT
>ERZ779880.560-NODE-560-length-44346-cov-4.328577_pt1 | contig 44346 bp, 35 predicted proteins | sample MGYA00511555_ERZ779880 | MGnify/ENA primary metagenome ERZ779880 (study PRJEB29588, sample SAMEA2145815) | human gut metagenome | biome: human gut; feature: human-associated habitat; material: faeces | place: Denmark | collected 2008/2010 ... | reverse complement strand
CTGTTACCTCCACATTCTTTTTTATTTTGAATGTCCGCAAAATCCGTCCTACATCTCTGGGACGCCACGGACAATCTAAATCGTGGCTGGCTACCAATAAGTCCTGCACATTTGTACCTGCCCCCATCTTAAAGGTGCTTCCAATCAGTACACGGACAGAACCGTTTCTAACCTTTGCAAACAGTTCCTTTTTCTTGGTGTCGGTGCTGGCTTCATGAATAAATGCCACTTCTTCCTTTGGTATTCCCTCTGCAACCAGTTTCTTTCTTAAATCGTCATACACATTAAAACTGCCATCCGACTTTGGTGTAGATAAATCGGAAAAGACCAACTGTGTCAGTTTTTTATCCTTTCCCTGTTTCCAAAAGGTTACAATCTCATTGACACAGGCGTTGATTTTACTTTCTTCCTCATCCGGTAACAGTTCATTCACTAATCTCTGGTCAAGGGCAAGTTTCCTTCCGTCATTGGTAATTAGAAGCATATTGTCGACAGTTGCATCCACCATGCCATTCCGCACCCGTTCTGCTCTGGACTCCAGTTCTTCCACCATTTCCTGTTGTGTTTTGCTCGGTTTTACGGTCACAACACGGTAATTTGCTTTCGGAACATCAAGTTGCAGCATATCCTCTGTCTGAATGTCTGCCACTTCCTTAAACCCTGCCATGAGTTCCGGAATATTATTAAACTTGGCAAACCGTGTTTTCAATCGGTATCCTGTTCCCTCTGGGGCAAGTTCTATGGCTGTGATAGTTTCTCCGTACTGAGCCGCCCATGCGTCAAAATGAAGAAATCCTTGCTCCGCCAAAAGATTATACTGCAAATATCTCTGCATGGTATAAAGTTCCACCATACTGTTTGAAATCGGTGTACCTGTTGCAAAGATAATTCCTTTTCCTCCAGTAATTTCATCCATATAGCGGCACTTCATATACATATCACTGGATTTTTGTGCTTCTGTCTGTGCAATTCCTCCCACATTTCTCATTTTCGTGTAAAGAAACAAATTCTTATAGTTATCCGCTTCATCTACAAACATGCGATCAATGCCAAGCTGCTCAAAGTGAAGCATATCATCCTTTCTCTCCTGATTATTTAGTTTCTTTAGTTTTTCCTCAAGGGAACGCTTTGTTTTTTCCAACTGTTTCACAGTAAATTGCTGTCCACCCTGCCGCTTTGCTTCCCGGATACCTTCCACGATTTCTGCTTTCTGCATTTCCAAAGTCCGAGCCTGACGCTCCGGACTGACAGGAATTTTCTCAAACTGTGAATGCCCGATAACGACCGCATCATAATCGCCCGTGGCAATTCTGGCACAGAACTTTTTCCGGTTCTTTTTCTCAAAGGATTTCTTGGTTGCTACCAAAATATTAGCTGCAGGATACAACTGCATCCATTCTGCCGCAAACTGTTCAATGATGTGGTTCGGTACAACAATCATGGATTTATGACAAAGCCCCAGACGTTTCATTTCCATTGCAGCTGCAACCATTGTAAAGGTTTTTCCGGCTCCCACCACATGGGCAAGCAGTGTATTTCCCCCATAAACAATACGGGCAATCCCATTTTTCTGGTGTTCCCGCAGAGTTATTTCCGGGTTAATTCCCTCAAATTTCAAGTAACTTCCATCAAATTCCCGTGGTCGGATGGCATTGAATTTATCATTGTAAAAACGCACCAACCTTTCCCTTCGCTCCGGTTCCTTCCATATCCATTCTTCAAATGCCTGCTTGATAACCTCCTGTTTTCCCTGGGCAACGGCTGTTTCCTTTTTATTCAGAATTGCTTTTCTCTTGCCATCCTCATCTATTTCATAATCATAGATACGGGTATCCCTGAGATTTAAGGAGTCCTCGATAATGCGATAAGCGTTTGCCCGGCTCGTGCCATAGGTGCTGTTTGCCTTGACATTTGCCTTGTCAAAACTCTTACCCTCGATGCTCCATTCACCAGTAATATTAGAATAATGGACTTTAATGTGATATTTTGCATAGTTACCTGTGGAAAGTAAGTCAAACACAAAATCCTCTATATCTTTTATCGGAATCCATGTTGTTCCCAGACGAACAGTAATTTCCGTAGCAGATAAATCTTTAGGAATGACTTTTTCCAGTGCATCCACATTTTTCTGGTAAATAGGTGACGTTTTCACTGCCATGTTGGCTATTTTCAGTTTCTCCCTGACATTTCCAGACAAATATTCATCTGCTGTAACAAAAACAGGCTTCTCCCTCTCCTGTTCTTCCGGCAGACGAAAGATTTCTCCCGTCAGTTCCTGCTCGATTTCTTCCGCACTTTTCCCGGTCAAATTCTGCATATAATCCATGTCAACGCCTACTTTATCTGCCAGCGAAATAGCGAGTGCTTCCGTTGCAGAGTTCACTTTCTGGACAGCAGTGTGCGGCTTGATAGTACGTTTCGTAAACATATCCGCTTTCCGTGCCAGCGTTCCATCCTCATTTAATATCTCCAAAGAACACAATAACGGATAACTGTTATCCTCTGAAAACACCATAGAATTACCACGGGAATTAAATAGTCCGTATTTTTTCTGAAACTCATCATACAGTGTATTTAGTTTTTTCTGCTGTAAACGGATAACCTCATCAGGATAGTCCTCAGTCTGATAGTCAATCAGTTCCTTCACACAATCCCGTATGGCAATCATTCCTTTGACACGATTTTCGCCTGTTACCGATAATTCTACTGGTTTCATACGACTGTTTTCCCGATAATAAATCTGTCCGTTTTCTACGGTATAAGAGAAGTTGTCTACATCTGGTGTAGCCGGAATGGACTGGTCATCTTCCTCTACCAGTTCATCCACTTCATAATCGACAATCTCTGCATGGATATTTGAAATAGCTTCCTGCAACTGGCTCTCAAAGCTTCTCCCTTCTTTCGGCTTACAAGTGCTTTCCATCCCAAACTGTCCCATTTCCATTACCATTTCCCCCAGCACCATTTCCGGGTGTTCCACAAAATAGTGGTTCATGCTGATTCCATTCTCATCCGTGTCCAGATATAACCATTCTGGCTCCTCTGCCATCACATGATCCCGCTTCTGAAGAAACAGAATATCCGATGTTACCTTTGTCCCAGCATTTTTCTGGAAAGTATCATTTGGCAGGCGAATTGCTCCAAGCAGTTCCGCCCGTTCTGCAATATATTTCCGGATGGACGGATTTTTCTTATCCATTGTTCCTGAAGATGTGATAAAGGCAATCACTCCTCCCGGTCTTACCTTGTCTAAAGTCTTGGCAAAAAAGTAGTCATGGATAAGGAACCCTGTTCCTCGAAAGTTGTTTTTGTCGTATCGCTTGTCTGATACCTTAAACTGTCCAAAAGGTACGTTTCCAATAGCAGCATCAAAGAAACTGTCCGGCAAATCCACTGTTTCATATCCCTGTGGAGCAATGGTAGACTGTTGGTATAACTGCCCTGCAATCCTACCAGAAATGCTGTCTATTTCTATTCCGTATATTTTACAGTCGGACAAACTTTCCGGTTTCATTCCGATAAAATTACCGATACCACAGGACGGCTCTAACAGATTTCCCGACTGCAATCCCATGTTCTCAAATGCCTGATACATAGCTCTTATAACCACTGGGGGCGTATAAAAAGCAGTCAGAGTTGACGCTCTGGCTGCTTCATATTCTTCCTCATTCAATACCGCTTTCAGTTCCAGATATTCTGTCCCCCATGCGGATTTGGTTTCGTCGAAGGCTTCAGAAAGCCCTCCCCATCCCACATAATTTGCTAGTATTTCTTGTTCTTCTAGTGTGGCATAACGTCCCTCCGTTTCGCATTTTTTTAACATCTGGATTGCCATAATATTTGCCCGGAATTTCTCTTTTTGTGTTCCATGCCCCAGCTCATCATTGGTAATATGGTACTGGTTTCTCTCTTGCTTTGGAATGTCCGGATGTAGGTCAAAGGTTTGGATACCCACTTGTTTCTTTGGTTTCTCCCATGCGGGTATAATTTTTTCGTCTGTTTCCTTTTCCTGTTCATTTTCTGTGATACTGCTTTCTGCTTCTTCAGATTCTGGAACCTGTTTTTGTTCTTCTCCTACATCCTCCGAAACCTCGATTGGCTTCTGAGGATAATCGGAAGGTTTTTGCGGTTTTCTTTCCGGCAGGTTTGGAAACAAATTATAGGTTCCATCCCGGTAGGCTTTCAAATCCTCATAGGCGTTCTGCATGGCATCGTAGTGACGGTCAAAATCTGCGGTATTGTCAAGCACCTGCTCCATCACAGATAAAATTTCTGTTACTCTGTCGTCATTTTTTAATTGCGGGACAATCCGACGAACCGCATCCCGAAAATATAATCCTGTAGGATATGGTCTTGCGATTTCTTCCGGCTGGTTATAGTAAAAATTATAAACCTTATTAGCCAATACATGGATTTCATACTCCGGCAAATATGCCAGTTGTTTTTCTGACATATACCGTCCCTTTTGAATTAGTTCATCTAAACGTCTGCTGACCTGTTTCCAATTTAGCGTTACTTTTGCATAAGGCTTCATTAAGTCCCCACGGCTGAATACGATACCTTTTGCGTCATGTTCTTCATTGTACCCCTGCCATCCCACACCACCTGTTCCATATTCGTTTTTTAGAAATGCGATATGTTCTTCTTCTGTGTGTCCATTCAAATAGTGACTGAGAATACGAAATTTTCCATATTCAAAACCACTCCCATTGCTTATCAGAAGGTGGTCGATTTCATCCTCGGAAATAAATATCTCCGGTTCCTTAAAATCTCCTTGTGCTTCAAAATGAACAGGTTCTTTCTGTAATGCTTTCAAACGCTTTAATAAATCCTTTGGACGATAGTGTGGAGAACGTAATAGCGACGTGTCATTTTCATATGCCTGGACAAAGTTTTCCAACATCTGGATGATATGGTTCATGGACTGTTCGTCCTCGAACATTTTTGTAATATTCTCCATCCGTCCCGGATATGTTCCTTGGAACAATTCCTTTTCTAATGGAGAATCCGCTTTACTGTCCTGCTGCATAAAGCATAATCTTTCTGCTAATTCCATTCGTTCATTCGGCAACGCCTGCTCCAAGATACTTTCCGGTGCGTAACGCCCCTCACTTAAAAGGGTGTTGATCCGCTGTCCTGCCTGCTCCCATGAAACTAAAATACTGTTATTCGCTCGTATGACAGAATTTCCTTTTGCAATATGAATACCATCCTCGTCATACCATGCGGAAACCCTATCTCCCTCAAAGATAAAGCCTTTTCCATCTTCTCCGAATTCTTGCCGCAAAAATTCAGCATTTTCCTCAATGGAATTCCCATGCATAAAATTGGCGCAAATTCTTATAACACTATCCGGCTTGTTTCCTCCACTGCACAAAACTTCATCCACAATCTGTTGGGAAATCTGAAACTTTTTCAGTGCTTTTGGTTCTATCGGTTCCCGCATCCGAATTCCAAAATCCATATCAAATAAGGATAATTGCTGGTTTTCGGTTGGTAATTCTCCAAAGGGGTGATGATTATAATACTCACCACGCTCTATCATATCCGCAACCAGTTTCTGCACTACTGCCCACGAATAGAAGGATTCTGCCTGGCGGGTTAAAAAATTCCCCTCCCAAATCCAAAGTCCATTTTCTTGTGCATTATAACCGACACGCTGATTGTCCACATCGAATAATGTATATACGTTCTTCTCATAACAGTTTTTGATATACTCTGTTCGTTCTTTATCATCTTCATGCTCTTGAAAATACAACTGTATATCAAACCGTCTTTTCGTCAACTGTTCATCATAGCAGAGTAGTCCATCTACTAAATCAAGCGAAAAGTCCGGCAATTTATTATCACCGGACTTCTCACTTTTTTTCTCTGTTAATTGTAAATCAGTTCCTTCAGCACGATTTCTTCCGCTGCGTTCCGGATATTGTTCATCCTTCCCACCCATTCCATCTGGTTCTCGGCTTTCAACTGTTCGTTGATATTCTGTGCTTTCGCCATTTCCTTCATAAGCTGCTCCATCCGGCTCGTTGCTGACTGTTGTATTTCTAACAGGTGCTGGTTCAATTTGCCCTGTGTCAACAGATTTAGGAATTTTCCGTAATGGTTCTCTTTCAGATATGTCCGGCGTAGCAATGCGTACTTCCCAGATATTTGCGGCTCCTCCGGTACGGTCAGATTCGGCAGAAAGTAATCTCCCTGCCGGCTGTATGTGATTGCTATCATGGGTAATTCCCCCTTTCTGGTCTTTATTTGTAATAGTTACACTATATCGGTCATCTTCCCGATATGCAAATGTGTGATATTTCTTTTTTTCACGTTGTGTACGATCCAGAATCCTATTGCCGATTTCTCCCAACGTCATTTCTGCAATATCACAGGTGGCACTTCCCAAAATATTGACTACTTCCGGTGTGTCAAATTCCCGGATACCCTCAAAATCTTCCGGACTGAAATAATCCGACGTATCATAGCCGCACCTTGCAAAAAGCATGAAGCTGACACTGGTTTCTAATATGTCACGCAATTTGACATGGATATTCAGTTCATCCAATCCCTCCAGACGACTTTCCTCGACACAAGTTGACAAATCCGACTGGTAATCAAGCAAATTTTCTTCCACAACATTTTCTGCTGTTTCAAAAAGCAATCCTTCAAAACTGTTATCCTGTCTGTTAATGGAAAACGAATTGATTAAGGTTTCCCGCACTTCCTCCCGGTACTCCTCTTTCATTTCCCACAGAGGAACAGGACGGACTAGCGACTTATAACGGCTTTCCTGCGTATCGGAAATATCATAATAATATTTTAACTGCATTGTGCCTGCCGACTTATCCAGTACGGCAATTCCGGTAGAACCCTTTTTTACCCAACGCCCAAACCGTTTGTTCCATTTCTCAATTTCCATAACTGCGGTAACATCCGGACGCTGCACATGAATCAACAACTGTTCGTCAAAGGGCAGACGGTAGTTGTGACAAGCAGATGTTAAAAATGCCATCCAGTTATTCGGCGATGCAGTCACTTCTTTTACTGCCTGCTGGTATAACTCTGTAATCATTTGCAATGTTGCTGCCATCCCGTTCACCTCCTGTTTATCTTTCCCTGTCCTTATTTTTCTTTCTGACTGGTGGATATTTTTCCATAAATTGCTTTACCGTCCTGCAATCTCCCCCGGCATAATTCCAGTCCTTTTCCGGTTCAATATCCAGATAGCCATTAGCATCTAACGGAAGCGGCTCTCTGGTAATAATAGAACCCAAATGGTTTACCATGATTCCTTTTGCAATCTGTACCGGATTACCCACTCCGTCATCGTCATATCGTACCTCATACAAATACAGACCTTTCGGAATCGTGTTTCTTTCCAGACGCATATCATGGAATAAAGCTGGCTTTCCTAAAACTTCAATTTCCTCAAATCTTTCCTCCATTGCGTTATATCTCATCCGTTTCCGCCTACCTTTCTCTGCCCTTTTTGCGGTTTCCTCATCCTAGCATCTTCCATCATGTGCTGTATCTGCATTTCCATCACTTTCGCCGCCTCCTAAAAATGTGATAACTTTTCCTGCCTTAACCGCTTTTTGAATCTGGTTTATCATGGTGATTTCGGCAACCGTAATACCCGGCAACCCTAAAATATCATCCATTGTCATTCCAGTGATTGCTTTTTCTGTGTCAAAGCCTGCTTCCATCAGTTTTCCAATGGAACGCACAGCTTTATTATTCAATTTTGCCATAGCCTACCACCTACCTTTCCAATTACAAAAAAGGACTGGCTAAAGAATTATAATCTCCTCTAACCAGCCCCTAATCTCAAAATGTTTCTTCTCTTTCTTTTACTGCAATCACTAACAGCCTTGCATCCCTGCCTACCCAGCTTCGACAGGTAGACATTGTTAAAAACTGATAACGCCGGAAAAATTCTTCCGACGTCTTCTCACTCAGTTCTTTTTCTATTTCTTCTCCAACTTCTGTCTGATAAAGACTATGCGATAGAATGATTTTGACATATTCCTGATATTCTTCCCAGTTCCCGACATCAGTAAAGGAATATAACGGAGAAGAAATAGTGGTTTGTATTACGGATACAATCTCATATATCCTCTTTTCCTCCCCTACCCGGAATATGACTTCGGAATGTTCCTTGTAGTAATCTTCCTTTGCATATACATGAAACGCTCCAAACATCCTGCCACCATTGATATTGTGACCATAAATGATACAGTTGTCACTATCCGCACTGCATCGTTCATCTAGAAATGGTGTCCCATACGAACTGTAATTCCCGTCAAAATCTTTATGCAGATAATACTCATTATCTCCTTTCCTCTGCATAACCGGATAGGATATACTGGTGTCCTCAATCTTCAGCCATCCAATCCAGTCTGGATTTCCGACTATTTGAGTTTTCTTTTGAGGAACGGGTTTTCTGTCCCGCTCCTCCTCTATCTCCTCCAGTTTCTTAAAACGGTCTTCCTGTTCTTTGTCGGCCTTGTAATAGCGATAGACAAAATATCCGGCGATTACGATTGCAAATAAAAAAAAGAGGCACACATACCTCTTAATCTGTTTTTTTCTGATATTCTTTTTTTCTTCCTGTTTCATCATGAGCATGAACCTGTCCTCTTTCTACAGAAAGCAATGATAGCACCACAGATTAAAGAAAACAATATCAAAACTGCTGTCATAAGCGGCGTATTTAATCCGGTCTGTGGTACAGGCGGTTTTGGGTGCTTTTTGTCTGTTATGGATATTGTCTGTAATTCTGCGGTGTCCTCTATTGTGTACTTAACAGGTTTTGCCAGTTTATATCCTTTTGGTGCTTCTACTTCCTTAAAAGTGTAAGTTTCGCCTACAGTCAGTTTTCCGGTAATATCATAACCGTCCTCTACACTGGTAAATTCAAGAACTTTCTCATTATTACTGTCATATACTTCAAACTTTGCACCCCGCATACCTTCTCCGGTATCTTCTGCCAGTTTGATAATACGGATTTTTGTGGTATCATCAACCATTCGCACAATATTATCCTGCTGTACTGCCATATCCTCGCCTGTTACAACTGACACAAGTGTCTGCTTATTTTCGCCCTCAATCAACTGGAAAGAAATACTATCGGCTGTTACAAAACCGTCCGCTGGTCTGTTTTCTATCAGTACATAGGTAGTATCGTGAAGCAAGCCATTGATTTGTAGATTTCCCTTTTCATCCAAAGTTACAGACACATTGCAATACCCCATAGTATCCAGTTTTTCATTTAACTGGATAGAGTCTTTGTTACCGGATACCCAGCTTACAATAACATTTCCCTCGGTATCTGCAATCTGCATCTTACATCCTGCCAGCTCCTCACTGTTTGTTACAGACAATTTGCTGACTATGGTTGTTGTCTGGGTATTTTCAATTTCTACTCCAACAGATATTACTTCTGTATTCTCATTCTGATACTCCAAGTGAACCGGATGATCGGTTTCATCCAAATAGTAACTTCCTGATACTGATAATTCTTTGAAATAATAATCTCCGGAATTTAAGGTAATGGCTGTTTCCGTTGCAACAGCAGAATTTGTCGCTACCTGATAGCCTTCGCTCATTAGTGGTAAATCCATATCAATGACCGCTTTTCCATCCTCATCTGTTACAACGGTTCCAAGTTTAGTACCTGCTTCTACAATTTTTTCTCCATCCACGTTGTAGATGTCATGTTTTGTATAGAAACCAAATTCTGCCCCTGAAACTGCCTGTTTGGTAGCTGCATCTGATTTTAAGAGGGATACTGCAGCTTTTGCACGGGTGTTTTCTACATGGAGTATACCATTTTTATCCGTGACATCCGTTGCATTGAGAACATATTCCTCGTCTTTATTATCCCAAGTAAATTCCACATCCCATCCGGCATCTGGGAGAACATAACCATACAATGTCTTTTTTTCCTTAACATGATATTTCCCCAAAGGAAGCTGTACGATTACTTTCCCATCCTCATCAACGGTATATCCGGTTATATTTTTACACTCTTTTATATATTCTGCCCCTTCGCCTGTTGTGATGGTAGCCACCAAATCTCCTTTATCATACCAATGAGTGCCTTGATTATCCTGCGTCACAATATCCTCTGCCGCAGTAATCTCAAATACTACACCTTTGAGAAAACGCTTCTCGTAAATAAATTTTCCATCTTCATACCCGGTCAGCATTTCTCCGGTTTTATACAGTTTCAGTTTACCATACGTTTCCTCGTTCGTATAAGTCACAGTAACAATCGCATGAGTATAACCTTCCTCATCTGTATAACTCTCATAGTTATCTGCTTTACTGTTAATCGTGACTTCAATATACTTTTCTGTGATATGCAGTCCGGTTGCGGAATCCGTTTCATAGATGCGGTAAGTTCCGGATTTCAACTCTTTTACCGTCATTACCTCACCAGTTTCATCCGTGATAAACTGATTGATCGTTGTCTTTTTATTGCCATCACTGTAGGTCTGTTCTACCAGTTCTTCTCCTTCGTCAGTTACTTTATAAATCTGGTAAGTGGTTCCCGGTTTCAATACCTGTTTCTCAGTATTTCCATCTTTTTTCAGGATTCTCAGATATGCCTTGAATATCAGATTATCCATTGGATAGGTATAGGTTTTTCCATTCTCGGTTACTTCCACTGGAAAATCATCCACAAGAGCAGCATCCACATCACCTGAATCTACCTGATGGACAGTATACTCGCCATAATATAAATTCGGAGTAATGGCATACCCATTTTCATCCGTTGTGATAGTCGCACGTTCATAATCATCACAGGCATCATAACTTCCTTTTTTCGTAAAATATACCTGAAATGTTGTTTTAGCTTCATAATTCAGAATACCAGTCTGACCGTCAGAATAATATTTCTGAATTGCTACTTTTCCAAGAATAGGATTATTGCCATATTCCTTTGTGGCAATATCAGAAGTGTATTCTGCTGTTACTCCCGTACAATCCACATAGATAGGAAGAATATCATTGGATAACGTGTACCCTTTTGGTGCTTTGATTTCTTTCAGATAATAGGTACATCCACTGCGGAGATAATCGGTTACCAGTTTCTCATTTTTCACAGTATAACTTCCTGCGATTTTGGCTGTTCCATTAGCATCATATACAGTTGCCTTATTTGCGCAAGTTGCGTCTGCATATAACTGAAACTCTGCTTCATCCAGACTGGCATCCCCATGAGCCTTTTTATCAGAACTGTACTTATCTATTTTAACTACATCAATGGTTGCCTTTTTATAGTGATTGGTAACACCTGTGATATAGGCTTTGGAGTAGTCGGACGCAATTTCTTCTAATGTGTCCGGCCAAACTCCATCCTCATTTTTCTCCCAACTGTTTGTGCTTGTCAAAGTAATCTGCACACCTTTAGCAAACTCCGGATCAACTACAATGTGCTGATTACTTCCCGTATTATCCTCCGTCAATGTGTAGGTGTTGGATATATCTTGTTTCAACTCCTTCATTTCCTGATTCATAAGTTTCTGGGCAGAGGCTTTTGTCATATCAGAAGCAAAATCAACGCCTTCTTCTAACTCCAAATCGTCTGTCAAATATTTTTTTGCAGCCTTCTTATCATCCGCAGACATCTCACCCAACTGAGAATCCGGATAATAGTAATAATCCATCGTAGTCAACTTATAGGTCATACGGAAGGCAATCCGCCCGCTATCCCTTGTATATCCTGTCATGGTAAAACCAGTATCATTATCATCGTCCGCATCACTCGATTCCGTTCCATTGATATCTGTCATAGCAAATGAATACAAATCATCCAAATTGTGGGCATTTAGGGTAAACTGGATTCCTCCCAGTCCTTGTCCATCCTCATCCTTTTTCATAACAGTGATTCTCTGACGATAGTAGGTGCTGTCACTGATAGATGTTGGCTTGTAGGTAATTGGTGTTTCGTCTGCATCAACGGTCAAAAGTCTCTGATAGCTTTTGCTGTTTCCTGTTTTTTGCCAGAAGGTAATGGATGCAGTCCAGTCCCCGGCTGGTTCAAAAATATCTTTATAAATATCATTCACTATCTTATTAGGAGATATATTGATATTTGCTTTTACCTGCTTGATAACATCCTTTAATTGGGTTTCTGAATTGCGTCCCTCTGCGATTGACCATATCAGTGCCTGACTCATAACAAATCCTTTTTGTGAACGTTTCTTATCAAGCACATACCAACGAATGATTTTGGCATAGTATCCATGCTTTTCTCCTCCGGTATCCTGATCCCACTGATAGGAAGCATCCACCTCATAGGTATTTCCTGTATGGCAGGTATAACCTAAATTAACGCAAAATGCTTCTTTTCCGTTTAACTTCATCTTCCACCATGTTCCTGTCTTTTTCTTTGAACCAATAGTCACATCGCCTTTACGTCCCAATGATGTCAGACTGACAGAAGCGGTAGTTGCAGCATTGGCTACTATGGAGTTAGCAGGAATAACCCCACATAACATCACAAGTGCTAATAGAAATGATACTATTTTTTTCATTCTCAAACTTCTTTTTATTTTCATAATGATTTCATCCTTTCTTCTGAAAAAATTGTTGACCTATCCATCTGCTTATTCCGGCGGACTTCTTTTCAGTGTTTTCATTCTTCTCTCTCCTCCCAATCTGGGCATAAAAAAAGTCCTATTGATTTCTCAAAAAGACTTTTTTACCATTATTTACTTGTTATTTGAATCAATTTGTGAGTACCACTTCACTGACACCCTCTGCTGTCACGGTAATGGTAACTCGTTCTGCTTTTGTGCATCCTTCCGGTGCTACCCGTTCATAAATGACATAAGTTTTCCCTACTTCAAGGTAAATCTTCTTTCCTGTGGTTTGGGAAATAGTTGCTGCTTTCAAACTATCCCATTGATTCCCTTCCTCATAGTATGCAATTTTACTGCCACTTGCATAAGTGCCACTCTGGCTGTTATAACGTTTTACCGTAATTTCTTTAATCTGGTAGTTTCGCCAGTTTTCAACCTCGCTCTTATCACCATTATAAAAGATTGCACACCACACATTTCCGTAACGGGCTATCGCTCCACATACATGATCAGCGGAAAGCAAGTTACTGTAATGCCCTGGACTATTTTTCCATGCCTTCATTGCACTTTCCGGATCAGTATAGCCACTATACATATTTTCAGCAAATGCCAAAGTTTTATACTTTGCATACAATCCAAAATAGGCGTTGGCATCTCTGCCCAGATTTTCATGTCCATCAAACCCACTGGTTTTTATGCGGTAAAGGCAGAACTGGTAAAGTTCATCTGACCACTCCAACTCCGTCACGCCTTTTTCCTTGCGGTACTGGTTTTGGATTTTGAATGCCTTTTTTGCCTTGTCCATTGCCGTCACTTTTTTACTTTTCACAACAGATACTTTGTATTTATAAGTCTTTGTTGTGTTGTTCTTCATTTTGCATTTGACGGTTACAGTAGCCGTTCCCAGCTTTTTGGCTGTAAGAACAATCCGCCGGATTCCCTTTGATTTTTTATATGTTGCTTTTACTACAGATTTCTTACTGCTTTTCAAAGTAACCTTCTTTGCTTTTTTCAATGCTGCCGGATACTTATATCGTGTCTTTGCTCCCACCAGATTCATAGTAACTTTGCTTGTCTTTGCTGCGGATACCGGTTCACCTTGCACAAATAATGTCATGCCAAAAATCAGTACGGTAAAAGCAATCAACTTTTTCCAACTCTTCATAGCCACCAGCCCCTTTCCACATCCAGTCTGTTTAACTGTAATTATAACATCCTAAAAAGTTTTCCACTACCTTTTTCTATTATTATCATAGCATAAAACCCATATAGAAAAAAATGTTGTGATTTGCTGGAATGGGGGGGTGTTGCATACTTTTCTGACCTGCCGGGAAACAACCTCTTTCCTCTCTGAACGGTCACTCTGGATTACTTTTTCTTTTTCGGCTGGTAACTGCTGGTAATTTTAGGGGGTTGGGTGTGGGAAGGGGGAAAGAAAAAAATTTTCCCAACATGGACACCCACTATCCCCTTGGTGTCCGTTATCTTGCATCATTTCGCTCCCTATGGCGTTTTCGGTACAGCTCCAGTGCTTTGATAATGGTATCTTCCATCTTTTCTTTTGGCGTCCCAGCAGGAAAATACTTTGCAATCTTCATCTTGGGTATCTTAAACTGCTCCACTTGGTTTGGTTTTTCTTCTGTCATTATGGAGTAAATGACATCTTCACCCAGTTTACCCTCCTGTTCAAACTTCTTCATTTTGATTGCTTGTGCCAAAGACGGAGTACAATCTTCACATTCCATCATATCAAGAAGATATTCTTGTTTTTCTTCCGGCAAGTAAGACAATTCCACAGCCGGGCGAAACGCAATTTTCCCATCATCCACCATTTGAAGAATAGAGGGAATTAAAAAAGTCAGACGGATATAGCGTCTGACCTGGTCTTGGCTTTCCCCTACTTGTTCTCCTAAAATTTGTCGGGAAGTCTTTCCCTCAAAATTCTGTGCCACTGGCACAGAATTTTCTTTTGACGGTCTGCCTGCTTGCCTTTTCATAGCATCTAACTTCATTTTGTAGGCAAAGGCTTTTTCACTCGGCAATATCTTCTCCCTTTGCAGATTGGAATCTACCATAATTATTGTGGCTTCATCGTCTGTCAATTCTCGTATAATACAAGGAATTTCTTTTAACTCTGCCAATAATCCGGCAAACTTTCTCCGGTGTCCTGCCACCATTTCTAAGTTCCCGTCCTTATTATACCGGACAAGAGTTGGAACTAAAATACCATGCTCCTTAACACTTTCCACTAACTGTTGCATTTCTTCATCCTGCCTTACCTTAAATGGATGATTCGGAAAGTCCAGTATCTTATCTGGTGGCAGATTAACAACCTTTTCCAACTCTAATTCTTGTCTTTGTTCCTGTGTAGTAAACAGGTCATCGACAGCGGGCAGATTGAGATTTATTTCTTTCTTTTTCGGCATCTCTTACCACCTCCTTAGCAAACTCCTCATAGGCTTTTGCCGCCTTACCACCTTTGTCATACACATAGATACTTTTTCCTGCCGCACTGGTTTCTGCCGCCTTTATGGAAACCGGGATAATCGTGTCATAAAGCTTTAACACCCTTCCATAATTTTGTCTGATACTATCCTCCGTAGCTTTTGCAAGATTGGTTCTCATATCTGCCAGTGTCAACAGTACACCATCTATACGCAACGCCGGATTGATTTGTCTTTGAACCTTTCTCACAGTTCGGACAAGCTGTGTCATACCTTTGGCTGGCAGATAATGAGCCTGCACCGGAATAATCACACTGTCCGAAGCGGCAAGGGCATTGATTGTCAACATCCCTAAACTCGGCATACAATCAATTAAAACATAATCATACTGCTCCTTAATGTTCTTCAAACATGACTTCATGGTGATTTCTCTACTCATGGCATTTACCAGAGATACTTCTGTTCCTGCCAATTCAATGTTACCGGGAATAAGGTCTACTCCTTCTTCATGGTGCAATATTCCCTCATAACAGCTAAAGGGTTCGTCCCGGATAAAACTTTCCATATACGTTGCCAGTGAAACAGACAAATCATCTGCATTTCCCCAACCTAACGCAGCAGTCAAATCTCCTTGCGGGTCAGCATCCACCAGCAATACTTTCTTTCCCTGATTGACCAATCCAATACCCAAGTTGATTGTTGTGGTAGTTTTCCCTGTTCCTCCTTTCTGATTGGCAATCGCAATTACTTTACAACGTGGCATATCGGTTACCTCCTTTCCAAATGAAAAAAGCCACTCCAGTTTTTGGAATAGCTATGTAGTAATATAGAAGGTATTAAAAAACCGACTGATTTCTTTTAGAAACCAATCGGGTATGTAAATCATATTATTTGCACTTCTTTTTCAATTTTATCTCATGTTGTTCTAACTGTTCCATAATTTCACCTATATCATTTTGACATTCAATGCTATATTGGTATTTTTCTTCGTAATCTTCTCCCTCTGATATTTCATTACTGCGAGCCAATTTTTCATACAGTTCCACTAGTGATATATATAAATTCCTATCATTTATAATAACAAAATCGGAAGAATTTTCATCCCATCGCTTATCTTGAAACTCATAAACATAATTTGACAGTAACTCCTTAAATGCTCTATGCTTGTAATACTGCTCGCATAAATCATATAGTTTCTTTTCTATCCCTTCTGGTCTTTCAAAGCCCTTGTAGAACAAATCAAATTCTTCTTGATCAAAACGTGAATCTTTCACAATATCTGAATCAATTTCAAATATTACAAGAGTTTTATATAAGGAAAGTACATCTTCCTTTTGCTTATTCGGTTTATCATTGAATTCTTTTATATTTTCATATATAAACTTCGCTAAAACAAAATTATCTTCTTCACTCTCCATTTTTTTAAAAACGTCCCCAACCAACTGCCTCTCCATAGAACTCTGCAAAGCTTTAAATTCACTGTAAATATCCTTGTCACATATTTTAGCTTCGTCTAAGATTTTTTCTCTTTGTTCTATCTTCTGAAATAATTTCACCTTTCTTCTTTCATCCAAATACTGGTCAGAATATCCTTGACATTCCAATTTACTAATCTCTGTGTCTAATTTCACTTTTTCATCCCCCAGCAAAAGCAATTTAGTAGGTTTCTCCAAAAGAAACTCTCCACTACGCATATATGATTCTTTTATAATTTGAAGTTCATCAAGAATATTTATCAAAAAATCTTTCATAAACATTAAAGGGAATTCTAATGCTTTGTCTAATTCGCGCTTCTTATTAACTGAATCTATGAAATAGGATAATTGGTCATTATTATTTTTTAATTCTTTTCTTATCAATTCAATCTGGACAAACAGTTTATTATTTTCCTTTTTTCTTATTGCATTTTGTGCCAAAAAATATGATGTCCAAGCAGCCACTATTGGCACAACTACTCCTACCAATAAATCAGTTAGCGGGATATTTTTAATAAATGCTAAAACAGCATCATATATCAGTTGTAATCTTTCTAGCATATTTAACTCCTTCTTGTTAGGTACAATTTTTCTTCTATCTGTGATGTTGCCTCTCGACACGAATAAAAGTCACAAATTCTATTCATCCATATACTGTTATCCAGTCCATATTGTCCATTTAGTCCACAAAATATGGACAAAATAACACTAAAAGCCACAAGATAGCAGGTGTTTTAACCCCTTCCAGCACTATGACACAAAATATTCTACCGCATTCTCCGGGAAAAATTCTTTAAATTCTCCATACAGCTGTGCCGCCAGTGTCTTATTATGTGCAATCACAAGCGTCGGCTTATTCAATTTTTCAATCACATTTGCCATCGTAAAAGTTTTACCGGAACCGGTAACACCAAGAAGTGTCTGAAACTGATTTCCTTCCTGAAAGCCTTTCACAAGAGCATCAATTGCCTGCGGCTGGTCACCGGTCGGCTGATATTCGGAATGTAATACGAAATGGTCCATCGTTTATTTGTCCACCTCCGTCTGGATGAATTGCTATAACAACATAGGGAACAAATCATATGATTCATTCCCTATCGATAGGTCGTTCACTACTCGTGATACAAGTATAGCACATTGAAAATTGTATTGCAATGAGAAAATGAACATTTGTTCGTTTCTATTTTTTCATCCACCACACCGACGCATTTAAGACCGCTGCAAAAAACACCCACAAAAGATAGGGAACCTGAAGCAGCGCAGCCACCGGGTCAATGAGCCACCGTAAAAAAGCTATTCCAGGCCTTTGCGAAACCGGTCAATCATCGTTGCCGTAAGACTTAAAAGATTTTTATCTTCTTCAATTTTATCCCGCTTAACAAAGCGTGCCGTTGCAAGTTCCGTTTCGTCCATTGTAATCGAAGTACCGCCATCCACTTCGCAGTAATAACCAAGTAAAAGATTCGAATCAAATCCCCACGGCTGGCTGTCAAAATAACGAATATTTTTTACACGAAGCCCCACTTCTTCCTGCACCTCACGCACGACCGTCTGCTCCGGTGTCTCACCAATTTCACAGAAACCGGCAAGCAGTGCACGCCCTTTGTAGGGACGGCCTGCATACGTGGAAATCAAAATAGAATCCTCATGAATTAATCCGATAATCACCGCCGGGGCAATCTTTGGAAAAATCAAATTTCCACAATGCGGGCACCTCTTCATCCGCTCCTTTTTATCATGCACGGTTTTTGCACCGCAGCGCCCGCAGAAAACATTGTCGCGGTACCAGACATACAAATGATACCCTGTCATCCCGGCAAAGCAGGTGTATACCGGGTCATTTCTGCGAAGGCTCCGAATTGGTTCATAGGAAAAAGAAAAAATATCCGATATAAATAAACCTGCTGATAAATCCCCAGGCATATAAAGAAAATAACAGGTTTCATCAATCGAAAATAAATATTGTAATAAATGCTTTTCACACCCCAATTCACTGCAGGTGGGAAGCACAATTTTTCCATCTTCAATACAGCATAAAATTTTGTCATCCGGTTTTCCATGTCCACGAAAAACAAGGACAAAATCATCCGGCTTCGGACTTTTTGCGTGGTAAGCATTATCAAACTTTTTTGGTGCAATTTCCTGAATCATAACCGTCTCTCCTTAAAATCAGTAAATATCTTAAATCACTTTTTTCATCTGCCAGCGTCCGGACAAATATCTCACAACAAACAACAGCGAGCGGACCGCCCAGTCAATAAACATACCAAACCACACGCCTAAAATGCCCATGTTGCATACGACCGCAAGTATATAACTGCAAAGCACGCGGAACAGCCACATGGAAATGATTCCGGTCAGCATCGTAAACTTCACATCGCCTGCTGCCCGCAATGCGTTTGGCAGGGTAAAGCTGAGTGGCCAGATAAAAACAGCAATTGTACTAAACCAGCGAAGCACCTCCGCCGCCATCCGGGTTGCTTCCGGCGAAAGGGAAAACACCGATACAATCGGAACGGCAAAAACAAACAAAACAAGATTCATGAGCCAGTCTCCCAGATAAGCAAACAGCATCAGTTTTTTTGTGTATTTTTTTGCCTGTGCCACCTCACCGGCTCCAAGGCAGGTTCCCACCACGGTAATCAGAGCAAGCCCCATCGACATCCCCGGAATATTAGGAAATTCAATAATAGAATAACTTACCGAATTAGCTGCGATTGCCGCCGTTCCAAAAGACGTAATCATACTTACGACCATTAGTTTTCCAACCTGAAACATACTATTTTCAATACCGCTTGGAATTCCGATACGGAGAATCCGAAGAATCATTTTTTTATTCGGAAGCAGTGAAGATAATTTCTTTATCTGCAAAGGATTATACGGGCGGGCAACCAAAACTGTCATACAGATTCCACAAACAACACGGCTCACTAATGTTGCAAGAGCCACACCAAGCACCCCATAACCAAGTGCTACCAAAACCGCATTCAGCGCAATATTAATCGCATTCATTAACACACTGAGTCCCATGCTGACCTTGCTGTTTCCCACACTTCTAAAAATAGCGGCTCCCGCATTATAGATGCCAAGAAATGGATAAGAAAGAGCCGTTACAAACATATAAATCCACGCACTGTTCATAACCGAATCTTCTACACTTCCAAAGATTGCCGGTAACATCTGCTTTCCAAAAACAGCACAAATAAACGCTGCTGCCATGGAGAAAATAAACAACACCGTTTCCAACTGTCCTGCCGCATAAGCAGCATCTTTTGTATCACGCCGTCCGTTGTACTGACTGCAAACGACGGCACCTCCTGTCGCAAGTGCCGCCATTACCTGAATAATCAATAGATTAATATTAGTCGTAAGTGCCACACCGGATACTGCTGCTTCTCCTGCTTTGGAAACCATCAGCGTATCCACCATGCCGACCATTACATTTAAAAACTGCTCAAACATAAGAGGCATCACAAGTGCCCTTAGCTGTTTTCCTGTGTACATCATAATTCTCATATCCTTGTTTTAATTTCAACCATAGTGTACCACAGGTTTTTCTTCCTTTCAACTACCGCTGGGAAGGAATTCTCAGTGCGCCCTCCAATAAAACAACAATCTCCGTTTCTGACACAAGATAATATTCATCATTTTTGCCACGGATAACAACCATAAATAAATAATCTTCCTCGGTCGGCTCCATGCTAATACGCTCCACTTCATCAAACCGCCTAAGCAACTCACCAAACGCCGTAGCAAATCCAAAAATCTGTCCACGCTCGCCCACCGAAAAACTTAAACGTTTTTCCGTTTTTTTATCCAAATCAATCACAACCGGGATTTCATGCACCCCATGCGCGTAATCATACTGCTCTCTTTCGACGGTACGAAACCGGTCCGGCGTAATAAAGTCCCGCATATGAATTCTCTGTATTTTATCCAGTTTCATTTTCATAAAAGCCTCCAATCCGAAGTTATTTATCTAAACTTCTTACAAACTCTGTCCGATTCCTTTTCCTGCCTCGCAGCTCTTTAAGAAAATGGCAGCGTTGCCGGATAATGCCTCCATCATAAAATCAATTCGTACCTTATCATACGGCGTATGTGCGTACTGCTCCTGCATTGGCGAATAACCAATGGATGGTTTCTTGTCGCGTCCGGAATTAAGACTCATATCCGTAGCAAAAATCCAATAATCCAATTTGGCATCCTGACCGATTTCCTTTAGTCCTTCGGCACATGCCTCGGTAAACGGATGATCTTCCGGCAAACGCCATGGAAGTACATTTTTCACTTCCTCCATTTCCATTCCGGTATATGTTTTTTCCACCGCACTCTTTATCTTTACATCTGCCTTGAATTCCGGATCTGTCGCAGCCACTTCATCAATCACCTTCTGGAACTGAGCTAACACTTCCTCGTCCGTTTCGCCAGGAACCGTACGGCGGTCTATCGAAAGCATACATTTATCCGGAACAATGGACAATGCCCCCGGTGAACATTCAATAATATTCAGAGAAATCGTTGACTTACCAAGTTTCTCATCCGATGGAAGCGATGGATACAACTCATCTTTTAACTTTGCAATCAAAGGCATTGCCTTGTAAATGGCATTAATGCCAAGCCATGGAGCACTTCCATGAGAAGTACGTCCATAAACCGTAATTAAAAATTCCGTACGTCCACGGTGTCCAAGATACAAATTCAAAGAAGTTGCCTCAGAAGAAACCAATGCATCATAATCCAGCCCGCGTTCTTTGAATGTATGATCAACCATGTACTTCATTCCCGCACATTCACTCGTTTCTTCCAAAACAACGCCGGTAAACATATACGTTCCCTTGATTGGATAACCAAGCTCACGAAGTTTTAAAATAATTGCACCGGAGTAAATCTGTACGGCACCGCCGCCCTTTGTATCTGAGGCAGCCCGTCCATGAATACATTTGGCAAGTTCTGTTCCTGTTTTCTCGCGATTGTCAACTTCACACACATCAATCTCGGCACCATATGGGTCATATCCTTCCCAGTTTGCCACATCACCTTCACTTACATGGTCCATATGCGAATTAAACATAATAGTCGGACCTTCTTCATCACCACGAATTAAGCCTATAACATTACCGGCAGCATCCTGAAACACTTCATCATAACCTAACTTTTTCATTTCATCCTGATACAGTTTTGCCACGCCGCCCTCTGTTCCGCTGATACTTTTTGTCTGAATCAGACGTCTGGCAAAATCAACCATATCATTTTCAAATCCTGCTGCGATTTCTCCAATCTTTTCATACATGTCCATCATAGCAAACACTCCTTTCACTGTAAAATATCCCGAATCTGGTAAGCTAACATTAATTCTAAGCGGCTTTCCAGACTGCTGATATCATATCCAATAATATTTTTAATCTTCTTAATCTGGTAATTCACGGTATTGCGGTGCGTAAAAGTCTGTTCTGCCACGCGCTGCACACTGCCGTCACAATCCAGATACATCTTAAATATTTCCAGAAAATTAGTGCCATTTCCATCGTCATATTCTTCCAGCCGTCCAAGCATTTCATGTTCGTAACGCCGAAGTGACTCCATATCACCAACCGACAATAAAATCTTTTTTATTCCTAATTCATCGTAAAACAAAACTTCTTCCCCATGCGCCTCGCAAATTGGAAACATGAGAGAAATCCTCTTATAGTTTTCCGACAATTTGGCAAGCCCGTCCTCATTTGAACTGACACAAACATACAGTTTCTGGTCTTTTTTATCATTGGAGACCTCACAAATTCCGGAAACAATCTGATGCAGTAAATGTTTCTCGCAGTCACCTAGAGCAAAGTATAAAACATCCTGTAGCTCAAAAAAACCGACTTGGCTGCAAAGACTTTTAACCTTGCGCTTAATAAACTGTTTGGCAAAAATACTGTTTTGTATTGCTGTCTTTTTGCCTTCTACCAGTTTCACGCCTAAAAGGCAGCAGGTTTCAGAAGGAAAAAAACCGTTTTTTTGAAGTCTTGGTGTATACTTTTCCAAATCGCCCGGATAGAAAATCACATTTTGCAAAATGTTACCGATGTTATCTTCACGCTTATCCATCTCGATAATCTGGCTGCAAAAATCTCTGGTCACATCCACAACATGAACTTCCCACGGCATTGTAAAAATCGGAAAGCCAAACTCATTTCCAAACTGAATCACTTCATCCGGAATTTTTTTGATGTATGGTCCGGTATTGATAACAATCCCGGAAGCATCATTTTCTTTTAATTTATTTATGAGCGGAAGCAGCCATTCTAAAATTTCCATATTCCTGTGTCCGATACCTGTCGTGAAAATCAGTTCGCCACCGTGCAGGAAATCTCCTACTTCCTCATCTTCTAACGTATGTACCCATTGGACAATTTTATCCAGTCCTTCTTCGCCTGCCACCATATGCAGACCGTACCGGTAATTATCACTGGCACACAACTGACGTAATGTAATTGACATAGGCCACCTCCCCTTTTCTTCCTCGTTACACTTTTAATGCAAAATCTTTCCAAGAAAGCTTTTTAACCGCTCATTCTTTGGATTGTTGAAAAGTTCTGCCGGCGGTGCGTCCTCCAAAATATAGCCGCCATCCATGAAAATTACACGATCTGCAATCTCTTTGGCAAATCCCATCTCATGGGTAACAACAATCATTGTCATTCCCTGTTTTGCCAGATTCACCATTACTTTCAACACCTCTTCTACCATCTCCGGATCAAGTGCTGATGTCGGCTCATCAAACAACATCACCTCCGGATTCATGGCAAGCGCACGGACAATCGCAATTCGCTGCTTCTGTCCACCGGAAAGCTGTCCCGGTTTTGCATCTTTTTTATCTTCCAATCCAACCTTAATCAAAAGTTTATCGGCAATCTCTGCCGCTTCTTTTTTACTCACATGTTTTACCTGGCGAAGTGCCAGTTCGATATTACTCTCCACTGACAAATGCGGAAAAAGGTTAAAATGCTGAAACACCATACCAATCTGCTGTCTCACCTTTTCATGTTTAATCGATTTGCTCTTTTTCCCCGGCAGTGCAATCGGCTTTCCATGAAACTCGATGCTGCCTCCCTGTATCGTTTCAAGTGAAGTAATTGAGCGAAGCAAAGTACTCTTTCCGGAACCCGAAGGACCAATCAGTACAATCACTTCTCCTTTGCCTACGGAAACATTAATATCCTTTAATACCTCCAAATCGCCAAAGCTTTTTTTCACATTTTTTAGTTCTATGATTGGTGCTTCCATACTGCGTCCTCCTTTCTCTTTTCCAGATATTGTTTTAATTTTTCACATATTGTTTCAATGGACACGGTCATATCTTCCAAGTCCAATCCGTAATTATAAGGTTTCTCTATTTGTCTTTCTTGCAATTCTTTCGTAAGTTCTTCGACAAATACGCCTCTCCCTTCTACAAATGTAGAACTTTCTCCCATATCCATTGGCGTGCCACCCCATCTCTCATCGAAGCAGGTTACATCGCATCCACAGGAAGGAGAACCATTAATCCAGAAAATTGCCACTACCTCGTATCCGGCATCATAATAACATTGAATATAATCTGCCTGCTTTTCTGCCAATTTTCTGCAGTGCCTACGATACCCCGGCGTATCATACAAATTCTTTGTTGCCGACCACCTTGTAATTCCAAGATAAAGAGTTTCCGGACAATCCATCTGCATAATTCCAATATCATATTCCATCAGCAAATCAAGTATTGGTCTGCACGCTCCCGGATAACGGGACAGTTCCTGCACTTTATTATTCCCATTTAATACACAACTGGAAACCAACGCTACCCGTTTACTCCTTGCATCTTCATTTCTCACAGGCACCACCTCCTAGTGAATAATCTCCCCTAAAAATACTAGAAGGGGAAGTGTTACAACCGACAAAATTGTCGTCATGCCAAAAATCTGTGAAGCGTATTTTTCGTCTTGTCCATACTGCATGGCTAACAGCGTCGATGCGGTTGCTACCGGACAAGCCGCTACAAGAATGGTTGCCATAAGTGCCATGTGGTTCACACCGGTAAAAAGAAACATTGCCATCACCACAAGTGGCACAAAAAGCAATTTCCAAAAAGAAATCTGATAAATTCTTCCATTCTTTAATGCCTTTATAAATCCCGACTGAGCAATCGTAACGCCCGAAACAATCATGGCAAGCGGTGTATTCATACTGCCAATATATTCAAGCGGTTTTAGAATCACCTGTGGGACCGGTATTCCTGCAAAAAATACAATCATACCAAGAATGGTTGCCAGTATCGTCGGTGACAAAAGAACTTTTTTTACAAAATCAAATTCTCCGTCTTTGCTCATCAGGTAAATACCGTGGCTCCACATCAAAAGGTTAAATACCGTAATGTAAGCCGTTACATAAAATACCCCTTCTGATCCGTAGACCGCCGACACTAACGGAATCCCGATAAAGGCACAGTTCGAATAAATGCAGCAGTACCGTTCCAGTCCATATCTTTCATCTTTTTTTCGAAGAAAAAATCTTGAAACTGCGATGAATAGCAAATGAGTAATAACCGCAATGCCAAACGCTTCCAATAGTCCGATTAACAGCGATTCTTTAAATTCAATGGTATACGCACAAAACATCAGTGCCGGATTGACAAATGAAATTACAATCTTGGATAACTGCTTATTTGTCTCTTCCGAAATCCAGTGAATCCGGTACAAAAACACACCGCTCATAATGAGCAAAAACATCACGGTAATCTGAAACAAAATACTGCTAAATGCATTCATTTTTCACGCTACCCTTCAATCTCTTTGACATCCAGTTCAAATTTATAATTGGTAAATTTGTCCGGGAAGATTTCGTCTAACGGCCATGTTCTCATGTTGTAATACATATCCTGCCACTGAAGAATTTCATAGTTACAGCCAATAGCAAATACTTCCTGAAGTTTTGCAAGCTCACGCTCACTTTTTCCTTCTGTCACTTTATTTACGAGAGCAATTGCTCTTGCACAGTGGCTCTTATACTCATCGGTAATATAAAACTCTAACCAGAAACGGTACATATTATCTTCCGGCAAAGTACACTCCGGAACTAAATCCAGTCCAAAGAACATATAAAGAATCGTACAAGGGAACAATGCCACAACCTGTGTTGCAAGGTCTCCTTCCCATGCTCTTGAACGCTCGAAGGAAGTGTAGGTCTGCTTGCCCGGAGCCATGATGGTTTTCTCCATCTCATCAATGCTGACACCGATTTTCTTTGCCCAGAAGTCACGGTTCAAAATAACCTCATCATGCATTGTTTCTGTTAAAAGGTCATACCAGATTTTCATTTCCTCATAACCGTTACATTTTGCAAAACCAACTGCCCAGCATTTTGTAAACTCCATCAGGTAATTGTAATTCTGCTTAATCTGGAAACGAAATCGATCGTCCGGCATTGTGCCATGTAAAATATCCTGCATATGTGGTGTTTTTTCAATTACAGCCACCGTTTTCTTAATCATTGGTAATAAAGTCTCTTCATAAAATCCCATTGTTTTTCTCTCCTTTCAAATTAACGTTTTACCATAAGTTTCTTTTCCATTTTGTCAATTGCATAAATAAATGGAAGTGTCACTACGAGATAAATAATTGCCACCGCCATAAGAGGGGTTGCATTTGCCGTCATCGACTGCATGGAGCGCCCCTGTTTCAGAAGCTCCTCCACGCCGATTACGGATACCTGCGCTGTATCTTTCAACAGCGATACAAATGAGTTTGCCAATGCCGGCAGCGCCTGTTTTAATGCCTGCGGCAAGATGACAAAAAACATCATTTTCACATAATTCATACCAAGCGACTTCGCCGCTTCCTCCTGTCCGGCATCAATTGACTGAATACCGCCGCGGATAAACTCTGCCACATAGGAACCATTGTTTAACGTCAGGGCAAGGATTGCGGTTGTCCATCGGTCCATCTGAATCCCCAGATACGGAAAGGCAAAGAATAAAATGATAACCTGCACAAGCAATGGTGTTCCACGGAAAATGTTGATATAAACACCTGCTAAGGTCCGCAGCCACCGCCGCTTTGATATCCTTGCCAATGCGGTGAAAAGTCCGACAATCAGGGATGTAATCATCGCAATCAACGTAAGAATTGCGGTATAACCAAGTCCGGACATCAGCCATTTCATCGACTGATTTAACACGGACATATTAAAGAAATTTTCAATTATTTTGTCCATATTAACCTCCTTTCCGAGACGTCATTTTCTCATTTACTGTGCTGCACTTCCGGTTGCCGCTCCGTTTTTACCGCCCGGCATAAAATCTTTATTCGGGTCAGCACCAAACCACTTCTGATACAATTTAGCATAGGTTCCATCGGAAACCAGTTCTTTCAATACCCCATTTACTTTGTTACAAAGTTCGGAGTCATCTTTGTTAAATGCGATACCGCACAAAATCGGGTCATCATCAATAATATCCATAACATCAATCTTGTCATTAATCTTTGCCTGATACTGAATGTATGGACCATTGTTAATTACCGCTACTGTTCTGCCGGCTTCCAAATCCATCAAGGCATCTGCCATTGTCTCATATTTCGTATATTCTTTTTCCTGAATTTTAGATTCATTCTTACTTGCCCATGTCTCAGCAACCGTTCCGGTCTGAAGTCCGATGGTCTGGTCTTTCAAATCAGAAAGAGAATTGATATTGCTTCCAGCCTGTTTGGCAATACCAATTGTTTCATAAAAATATGGGTCTGTGAAAAGAACGGATTCTTTTCTCTCGTCTGTAATCTCCATATCTGCTACGATGGCATCAAACTTATCTGCCTGAATACCGGAAATCAAACCATCCCACGGATAGTGAACAAATTCTGCTTCATAACCTAATTTGTCACAGATTGCACTCCACAAATCAACGTCAAAACCAACCGGTTTTCCATCCTCATAAAATTCAAATGGTGCATAGTCAACATTTGCTGCTGCCGTCAATTTTTTCTTACCCGAGTCGCTTGTCGAACTGCTTGTTTTTTGTTCGTCGCTGCTGCCACATCCGGTCACCATACCAACTACCATTACACATACAAGCATCATCGATAAAATTTTCTTCATCATAAGAATCACTCCTTTTCTTTCTCTTTTTCGTTGTCATCTATCTGTTTAAGCCTTATGGCGTTAAACCAATTGTTTACGCGCCTCCAGTCGAAACGCCTGCGCCGGACATACCAGTTTACACAAATGGCAGCCAACACATTTATCCGGAAGGATTTCCGGGCTTCTATGAACCACATCCCATTCGATGGCCTGATGACCACCATCCATACAGGACATATAACACCGTCCGCATCCAATGCAGCGGTCTCTGTCAATAGACACCGGAACAATTGTCTTGCGGTCAAGTTCGTCCGCTTTTACTACATGAGACAACCCGGCACCGACAAGGTCGGAAAGTTTTTCGATTCCCTTTTCCTCCATGTAAAGAGATAATCCGGAAATCATATCCTTAATAATGGAATATCCATACTGCATAACAGCTGTTGTTACCTGCACATTTTCACAGCCAAGCAGGATAAAATCCAGTGCATCCTTCCACGTCTCAATGCCGCCCATACCACTGATTGGCACACCCTGTAGTTCTTTGCAGACAAAGAGGTCATGGATAAACCTTAAAGCAATCGGCTTCACTGCTTTTCCGCTGTAACCGGACACACAGCTTTTGCCGTCAACCACCGGTTTTGGTGCGAGATTTTCCATATCAAAACCAGTTAAACTTTTAATCGTATTGATTGTCGCGAGTCCATCCGCACCGCCTTCCATTGCGGCGATTCCTGCCGGTTCCATATGTCCGACATTCGGCGTGAGTTTTGCAAGGAACGGAAGTTTTGTCGACTCTCTGACTACCTTGCAGAACGTTTTAACGAGTTCCGGATTTTCACCGACATCGCTTCCCATCGTTGAGAGAATCATCTGTGGACAGGAGAAGTTACACTCGATAAAATCAACGCCTGCTTCTTCGGAAAGTTTTGCCAAAAGCGCCCAGTCTTCTTCGCTCTCTCCCATGATGGAAGATGCCACGATTTTCTCCGGATAATTTTCTTTGAGTTTTGCCATAAATTCCATGTTTGTCTTCAAGTCATAATCTGAATTCATTTCCAGATTCTTAAGTCCGACAAAATTGGTGCTTTCCTTTCTCGTCACATCAAACCGAGGAGAAGTTTCTTCCGGCACCCACGTAGCAACTGACTTAAATACAACGCCGCCCCATCCCTCTTCAAAGGCTCTGGCAACCATTTCATAGTTGCTTCCCACAACAGAGGATGAAAGGAAAAATGGGTTTTCACAAGGAATTCCTAAAAAATCAATGTTCAAATTACTCATACGCCTCTCCTCCTTTCTCTGCCACAGCAGCCAGATATTCATGAATTTCTTTTACAGCAACCGCTGTATCTAATTTGCCGCGGATGCATGCCCTCTCACAGTAACGTCCCTCACACTGACTGACGCAGGCAAGTGACACGCCTTTATCTTTGACCTGTTTTACTGCACCTCTCTCATTTTCAAAATGAAGGGATTTAATAAAATCTGCCGGTGCGCATTTATTTGGACAAGCTTTGCTGCACGGAGCGTCGTAACACAACAGACAGCGCTCTGCTTCATTTATCACCCGTTCTTTTCTTAGTGCCGGTATTGCATTCATTTCAATCCCTCCTTAAATATGGAACTTTTCTTTCTTTTTAAATATCTGCCGTCTCCGGCGTGTCCAAGGAATGTACCGCCGTCAGTAATTATTTTTCCCCTGGCAATTGTTTTCTCAATCTGCCCTGATGTCGTTACGCCTTCCCAAATGGTATACTCTGCTTTGGTATGCATATTGTCTGCCGTAACCGTTATCTTGCCCTCCGGATTGAAAATTACCAAATCTGCATCTTTTCCCGGTTCAATACTTCCCTTTGTTTCACAGCCAAAATATTTTGCCGGATGATAACAGCACATCCTGACTACATCCGAATATGACAACTCGCCATTCACCGCCATCGAAAGCATGTACGGATATCGGTTTTCAACACCCATGCAGCCGTTTGGAATCTTGCGGAAATCATCTTTTCCAAGTGCTTTCTGCTCTAATGTAAATGGGCAATGATCGGTCGCCATCACATCAATGACGCCGCGCTTTACGCCCTCACGGAGCGCCAAACGACTCTGTTCACCTTTCATCGGAGGTGAGCAGACGAACTTCTCTGCATCCGCCCTTTTATAAACATCCGAGGTAAATTCCAAATACTGAGGACACGTTTCTGCCAAAACCGGTATTCCCTTTTCCTTTGCCCTCTTCACTTCCTCATAACCTTCTGCATTTGCCAGATGTACGATATATACCGGCGCATTCATCTTCTCGGCAAAATAAACAATTGTTTTATCCGCCTGTGCTTCTACCATTTCATCCCGGCTTAAGTAGTGATACCAAGGGGATGTGTGTCCTTCCCCGGCATATTTTTTTCTGCGGTACTCCAACAGAGGATTATTTTCTGCATGGACACAAATCAGAAGATTTTCTTCTTTTCCGTAAGCAAGGATTTCACAAAGTCCTGCCTCGTCCATCATCATGTTGTCTTCCCGATAAGTGGTGTACACCTTAAAACTGGTTACGCCATCGTTTATCGCTTCTTTCATTTCCTGTTTTGTCGTTTCATTCCAATTCGTGATACCAAAGTGGAATGCATAATCAATGCAGGCTTTTTTCTCTGCCGACTGTTTATCCCGCAGATACCGGTCGTGAAGCGATTCTCCTTTTATCTGATTCAAATAATTGAACACCGTTGTCGTGCCGCCAAATGCTGCTGCCACCGTGCCGTCATAATAATCATCTGCACTTGTTGTTCCGTTAAACGGAAGTTCGAGGTGCGTATGCACGTCAACCGCTCCCGGCAAAACAAGCTTTCCTTTGGCATCTATGACCGTGCCTTCCGGCTCGATGTCTTTTGCAATCGCTGTAATCACCCCGTCCACCACTTTTACATCTGCCTGATACATACTGTATGGTGTTACGATGGTTCCTTCTTTTATAACCATTACGTCCATATCTGCCTCCGTTTCCAAAGCTTTTGCTCCTAAAAAAATAACGCAGCAACGGCTTTTCTCATTCAGCGCCATTGCTGCGTTTCATACTTTGTTTCTCTGTGGTTTATTCCCACAATTTCTTATAAATTTCAATTATATCCTGTTCGGATATTGGCTTCATTGTATTACCCGGGCTTCCACTTGTCAAGGCATCATGTGCCATTTTTTCCATATGAGCGAAAAATTCATCTTTTGGAATGCCATATTCTAAAAGGGTTGGAATCTCACAGATTTTGCAGATTTCATTTAACGCCTCAATGAATTTTTCCGAAGCCGTTTTATCATCATCTTCTGCTGTTGCCGCCCCGATTTCACGTCCCAGATTGGCGAATTTTTCATAGGCACCATCGAGCGCAAATGCCAGACATTTTGTCAAAAGCATCGCATTGGAAATTCCATGCGCTACATGGAACAGTGCACCAATCGGACGACTCATGCCGTGTACCAGCGTAACGGTTGAGTTATTGATACAGATACCTGCCTCATACGAAGCAACAGACATCTCATAACGAGCCTTTTCATCACTGCCGTCTTTGTATGCTGCCGGCAGATATTTCATAATTCGTTTTACGGCTGATACGGCAAGCGTATCCGTCACAGGCAATGCCTTTCTTGAAGTATACGCCTCAATCGCATGGGTGAGCGCATCCATTCCGGTTGCTGCCGTAATCGACTTTGGCGCCGAATAGGTGTATGCCGGGTCAACAATCGCAATCTTTGGTACCAGATAACCGCCCTTTAACAGCATCTTAATATCTTTTTCCACATCGGTGATAACCGTAAACTGCGTTGCCTCACTGCCGGTTCCGGCTGTCGTCGGAATTGCCACTACCGGCGGAATCGGTTTCTCAATTACTTTGCCGTTATAGTCTGCAATTTTACCTTCATTCGTAATCATGGCAGCAATCGCTTTCGCCGAATCCAATGGACTTCCGCCACCAATACCGATACAGAAATCACATCCGTTTTCTTTGTATGCCGCAATTCCCTCGTCAATCATTACATTGGTCGGCTCGCCGGTAATGCCATCAAAAACAAAATAGGCAATTCCGATTTCCTCCAGTGCTTTTTTCAACTCTGCCATCATGTCGGACAAAACGACATGTTTTCCTGTCACAATCAAAGCTTTTTTTCCGCATTTTTTAAGATAAGGCTTTGCCTCTTCCAGAGCTTTTGAGCCGATTAATGTATATTCCGGTGTTTTAAATAATGCCATAGCAAATTCCTCCTAAATCATTTCTTTATCTACCATCGAAAGAACTTCATCCACTTTCACCATTTCTTCCCGAATCTGCTCCTCGGTAATAATCAGTGCCGGGCTGATGAAAATCATGTTTTCATGAGAATAGGTAAAGAACTTCTTTTCCATCAGTGCTTTAACGATTTTACCCATCAAACCTTTTTCATCTTTGCCATACGGAACAAGCGGCTCTCTGGTCTCCTTGTCCTTAACAAATTCGATGGATGAGAACAATCCGATGTAGCGGACATCACCGACACATGGATGTTTTTCTTTCAACTCTTCCAAAATCTCACCGAGCACCTTTCCTGTCTTCTGTACGTTTTCCAAAATATTATGTTCAAAATAATAATTTACACAAGCTACGCCGGCGGCACAGGCAAGTGGATGTCCACTGTAAGTCAATCCACAGGATAATAAGTTGTCGTTGAAAAACTCTGCAATCTTTTTGCTGACAGCGACACCGCCAAGTGGTACATAACCGCAGGTAACACCTTTAGCAAACGTAACCAAATCCGGCACAACATCGAAGTTTTCAAAAGCAAATAATTTACCGGTGCGTCCAAAGCCTGCCATAACTTCATCGCACACCATGAGGATTCCAAATTCATCGCAAATCTTACGAACTCCAGGCAGATATCCTTTCGGCGGAATAATCACACCGTTCGAACCGGTAATGGTTTCAAGGAAAATCGCTGCCACGCTGTCTGCGCCCTCATAAATAATCTGTTCACGAAGTTTGGCAAGATAAAACTCGGTAGCTTCTTCTTCACTGGCAAATCGTATTTTTTCCTGATATACATAAGGGTCAAAGAATTTGATAAATCCCGGAACACCAGGCTCCAGTGCGTATCGTCTCGGCTCTCCGGTCAGGTTGCCGGCTCCGAAAGAGGAACCATGATAACTTCTGTAACGGCTGAAAATTTTGTTTCTTCCCGTATACATACGAGCCATCTTTACAGCATTTTCATTGGCATCCGCTCCGGCATTTGTAAAAAATATTTTTCCAAAACTGTCCGGCAAATGCTCAATTAAAAGTTTTCCTAATGTGCTTCGTGCCTCACAGCCAAGTGCCGGCGAGAGGTAACAATACTGTGACGCCTGTTTCGTAATCGCCTGCTCAATCTCTTTGTTTCCAAATCCTAAATTCAAATTCACAAGCTGCGATGTCATATCCGTGTAACGGTTTCCATCGTAATCGTAGAAGTAAATTCCTTCTGCTTTTTCAATCGGCATTGGATTTGAATTTTTCTGCTTACTCCACGACTGAAGTACATACTTTTTCGCATTTTCATTAATTTCTTTTGGTGTCATAGAATAACCTCCCTTTCATGTTTTTCTCTGCGTTGGTTACACTATATCGCATCCCGGCACAACATGATATGGGCGGCAGCCCAAGTTTTTTTGTGCTGTAGCACAATTGCTTTCTACTCCAAATGAAAAAAGAAACCTGCCAGTCCTCTTGCCTGTGCAGGTTTCTTTTTACGTTTAAGTTTTCTTTTTAGTTATAACCGATTGCCATCAGGGTGAACTTCTTTGATTCACTTTCATCATTCATGCGAAGTTCAATTGTATGCTCTGCCTCGGCATCCTCTTCGATGGCTACATATACTTTACCGTTGTTCCATCCGCTGGTATCATAACCACTCAGAGTTGCCTGAAATTTGCCATCTACATACAAATCAGCCGAACCATATTCCACTGAATTGCTCAATTTGTAAATTAACGTAAGTGCTTTACATTTTACTTTTAATTTCAAAGCGTCCGTGCCACTTGTTGACGTATGCATCCAGTTATCCGGGAACCATGCCGCACCTTTTTGTCCCTTATACTCGTACTGGAAAGAGCCCGTTGCATTATCATTCTGATTAAATCCACCGGAAGTAAATGATGTAATTGCATTGTCCTTTGTAACATCAGTCTTGGAATCCAACATCTTCATTCCCTGGTAAGCAGATGACTTAACCGGTGCCATCGCATCCATATCGGTAATGTTATCTTCTTCTGCCGTCTCTTTATCCATCTTATCAAACATGCGTGTAATGCAGTCTGCCATCAACTGATAACCGGTGTTGTTTGGATGCAGGGAATCACCAAAGTACCATTTATAAAACGCTTTCTGGTCATTTCCATCAAAATAAGACGAAATCGCATTTCCCATACTAATCATCGGTAAATCATAATGCGTACCAAATGGGCGATAATCGTTTTCACATACAACACCGCCACTTGCCTTCTGAAATACTGAGAATACAAGCACGACGGCAGAGCCGGATTTCAATGCCTGGCGAATCAGTCCTTCATAACCTTTTCCTGCGGTTGCCGTGCCATAATCATTTACGGCAAATTCAATGAACAGCACATCCGGATGGTCGCTTCCCTCCGGTAAACGATCAATCACATCACGGTTGTAGCGTACCACACCAATATCGGATGGCGTTCCGCTCATTCCGGCATTGATAAAGTGAACATTTTCTCCATTGTTCTTTCCATATTTTGCTCCAAACGTCTTTGCGGAAACTTCCGCATAACACATGCTGTTTGGTTTTGCTAATGCGCCCTCTGTAATGGAACCACCAATGTAGGCAAGCGTGACGTCTTTTCCGTCTCTCGCATTTTGGATTACTTTCTTGATTCTTGCGTTATTTCCGGTTGAGTACACACTATTTTCAAGCATCTCCTCGTACTGAGCATCTGTAACTTTATACACATCATTCTGTGCTTTTCCACTAATGATAACATCATCCACAAGGAATGAATCCGTCGCGGTAGTCATGGTGAGTGTCATCGCAACATCGCCCTGATTTTTCGGAATCGTAATCTCGCCTTTGAGCGTAGTCCATTTACCGCTTGCGCATGCTTTTCCTGCATCTGCGTTTGTAATCAGCGTAACGTCTCTTGCCATTCCATTCTGGTCAGTATAAGTCATACGAAGTGCAATCTTCTGGCTTTTTCCGGTATCCTGCTTTACAACAACGCTGAACTGATAATGTTCACCCGCAATCACATACTCGGGAATTGGAAGTTTTGCACCATCTGTTTCACTCGTTCTGTCTTTCACAAGAAGACTGTTCATACCGCCTTCTGTGTAGTTCTGTGAATTGGAAACTTCCAGTTTGCCACCAATCGGCGCAAATCCTTTGAGGTCCCCGTCTTCAAAATAGTTACTGTATACTTCCGACGCAACCGGTTCCGGCGTCTTAATCGGCACTTTGGTCACCTGTGGTTTCTCCGATGGTGTGCTTGTCGGCTGATTTGTTGGTTTACTCGTCTGCACCGGTGCCTTCGTTCCCTTAACTGTCTTTTTCTTTGTTACAATAATCTTTACGGTTCCAATTTTCTTTGTCTTTTTCTTATACTTTTCCTTCACCGTAACTTTGGCAGTTCCGACTTTTACTGCTTTGACCTTGCCGGAAGCTGAAACTTTAATTTTTTTGTTTGATGCGGTAAATTTGTATTTTGCTTTTTTCTTCTTATTCTTTACCACAATCTTTTTTGATTTTCCCTGCTCAATCGTAATTGTTTTCTTCGCAGGTTTTGCTTTCTTTGCTGCCGCACTGCTGTCCGATGCCGTAGCCGTTAATGACACAACCATCGCCACAGCCAGTCCGTGGCAAAGTAACTTCTTCATTTTTGCGCAACCCATAATTAACCTCCTTTATAATTTTGTATTTATATTATAGTGGATTTGTATAAATTTTACAAGATGGCATTTTTTCAAGTTTCGTAAATTATCAAGAAAACGGTTACGTTAAGTGGGCACTCCCGTTAAACAAACGCGTAAGGGTATCGGCATGTTAAATACACATGCTCGATACCCACGTGTTTGTACCCACTTATCGCAACCGTTTTCTTGATGATTTACGGGAATCCTGAAAAACTGATATCTAACACCGTATATAAACTAGTTCTTGTAATGCATTTTGGGGGGCAGGGCATACTTTTTCTGACATCCTCCTGAAAAGCCTGTATGACAACGCTTTTAACATTTTGTGAAGATTTGCGTTGCATCTGAAGCAAAATATATAACATATCTTCTTTTATTAAAAAAATATTTCACTGTAATCTTAGTCAGAAAATGAGAATGTTGCTTTCACTATGAGTAACATTCTCATTTTCTAACTTAAGCATACAGTGAAACTAATTTATTCCAACCCTTCATTATAAATCCGATTGATGGCTGCCTGTGCCTGTTCCATCTCATGTTTTTTTATGATTCGGTCTCTGTCTTCTAAGATTGCTATCATTTCGTCGACAAGCTGTTCTTCTTTTAGCTCGGTCATGCGGTACAAATAGCCAAGCATTCGTGTGGCTGTATAATCGGTATTCATATATTTGTATGCAATCTCCCGGCACAGACTTTCGGCGAAGCCTTTTTGTAATAGTATTTCGTAAATTGCGTCACTTTTTCTTGTATCCATGAAATTCCTCCAATTCAATACACTATTGCTCACCTGCATATTGCTACTTTCCAGACGTAACGACCGGAACAGATTTTGGAGACTTCTTTAGAAACCCGGCATTTTCCCAAAATCAATGCCATATGTGTAATACGTTCCCGTGTCTTTTCTCATAAGAAGTGCTTCGTTCATTTTTATGTATTCAATTCCTTTCACGAGAAATGATTTGCCAACGGCTGTGTTGTATAGTCCTTCGGTTAGGGTTTGGTAAGTAGGCATAGGCGCTCCTTTCTCTCAATCCATAAAATTACGTGCTGTTTATTTCCTGTTAATAAGGCTATTTTTTTGTGTTATATTTTCTTGTTTACGTAAAGAAATCATTTCCCCTATGAGTCTATACTCGGCACGCGAATCATCCCATGCCTTTCTAAATTCCGGATCATTCTGTTTTTGTTTCTCAATTTCGTTTTTTACATTAATCTCTACAAATAGCATTTCTCGTGACCTCCTTTATATAAATTTTTTACCTAATTGTCCTCCTAATTCTGATGCTCTTTTTCGAACTAATTTTGTATCTTTTCTTTCTCTGGCAAATTATTTATATAATCTAGTATTAAATCTTTACCAGAATTAGAGTAATAACTGCAGTGTCATCTATAATCCTCTCTTTCTTTTTTCTAATCGCAAAATACAACATATAAGTTGTATTTGTCAAGTAAAAAAATGCCCTTTTCATCTAGGTACTAATTTGATGTTGCCTCATCTCTGTATTTCTTCTCCAATCTATCACACACAGTATTAAAGTCTTTTGTCTTTCCCTCTTTTATCTGTTCTAACCCAGCCATTACAAGTTCATGAACTTCTTTTTTCTGCTCATGTAAAGTTCTCTGGTAATCTTCGTTTAATGCCGCAGCCATATTACTCAGTCCTTTCCGTTTACATTATTGCAGCAAATCCACTGAGAGATTTTTAGTAATAAGGCATTTTGTAAATCATAATAATTGCAACTAGCATACAAAAAATAATAGTAAATTTATCAAAACCACATATTTTTTTCTTACCGGTTGTTTTTCCGCCTTCAAATGGGGCATATGACCGATACCGATACATTTGAACCAAAGCATATATAACCTCAAATACCGCAACAAAAAAGAAAATGTAATGCATCATACCAAAACGCCATGTAAACAACGCATGAATTAAAATCCCAAGAATAAAACCAATACCACAATAAAAATACGAATGAAAACCACGGTATTTTCTTTCCTGTTTACTATAATAACTAAACATAGAATTTCCCTCCTCTGTCTACTATGTCAAATTCTGAGTTTCTTTCCCATCATAATTTACAATTAAGCAAACGTCATTAATACTCTTTTTCGATTTCTGTTTCCATTCCATACATGGTCTTGAAATATGAGTTGGGAGTGGGTGAAAAGGATTTCAGTGCCTTTATAGTGACAAAACTGCTGAGGGATTTTTAGTATAAGCGTATTTTGTAAATAACGAGAATCGTCAATACAATACCAAGAAGAATACAAAATATATCAAACCCTTCTATCTTTTTGTCTCTGTAAGGAGCATATGAATTGCGTCGATGCGTTTGGATAAGTGAGTATATTGTTGCAAGTATAGCGGCGAAAAACATGATGTAATGTATTTCTCCCCAGCGAAATGTAAAAAGAGTATGACACAATGTGCCGAGCACACAACCTATACCAAAATAAATTCCATCATGATATTCCATATACTTCTTTGTTTGTTTATCTTCATAGCTTGCCATGTAATTACCCCTTTCTTCCCTTTCGATGGCTTCATTCTACCACGCTCTACTATCCAATAAACTTCCCACCAAGTAAATTTATAACATATTACTTACTTTCATTGATCGTTAGTGTAGCATGTTTTGGGGAATGGTGGCAATAAGAGCGTAACCAATCTAAAGAAGCTAAAATAACATATATTTTGATTGTTTAGTTATATCTTTTTATTGCACTGTTATTCCTATACTGTTATATCAGATACATAATTTTTCAAATGAAGGAAAGCGTATAAATGAATATAAGTTATGGATACTATCATGGATACAAAATCAAATAACCGTTTGGGTATGTTATCAGATTAGAATTTTTGCTTGCATTTTTTCTAAGTATATAGTATAGTACATGTGTCGAGAAAGGTGTATGTTTTCGGACTACACTGGGGGAGTCACTCTGTGGCTCCCTTTTATGTTGCACATCTTTGACAGATAGGAGGTAAAATGCGGTTCTCGCAACGACTCCATTAATACTCTTTTTCGATTTCCGTTTCAATTCCATACATAGTCTTGAAATATTCCAAATCAGCCGACGTTTTTATCAGCATAATTTCTCTCATTTTGCCTGTATGAATATTTTTAAATCCAGCAATCTGCTCCCCATTGCAAATGCTCGCTTTAATAATGGGCTTTTCATTTTCTCTGTCAAAATCTCCACTTGGCGCAGCCTTTTCTTTTTTCTTGAAAAATCCCATAGCAGCCACCTTCTTTCAGTTGGAATGTTTGGTCTTAGTGTAACATGGGTTGGGGGAGGGTGGCAATATATGTTTGAATTTTTGTTCCCATTGTCAACTTATTATCTCTAACATCTTACCGTACTTTTTACACACCTCGATTTCATATTTTATTTCATCTGTCTCATTTTCAAAACAAAATTTCTTATCACGCGATAAGATAATATCCATGTATCCAACACATCTTCCCTCAGGTTTCATATTAACTGGTCTTATATCAGTATTCATATATATTGTCGAACCTACAGCATTAGTTACCATTCCTTTCAAATATTTCAACATTGCATCACTAATACAAAGACTCAAGCTACCATATGTCCCTAAATTTATATCAGGAACCCAATATAAATCTTTTCCAAAAGATTTTATATCTCCCCTTTTAGGATTAGAACCTAAATATGACAAAACTGAATACATAACCTCATACAGCAACACCGAATTACTGACCTCGCTGTTGCATACAAGTCCATGAACCAATTTATTTTTTGTCATTATTTTTTCAATTGTTCTAATGTCTAACTCACTTAACTTCAAGAACTCTGTTATTGTCTGATCTATTTGTTTGTATTCTGAAAAAAGGCAGAAATAATCTTCAAATTTCTCCATTAATGACTTTTGCGCCATCCCTATTCCGATATTATATTTAAAGGATATAAATTTTTTCAAATATCGTTCTGTATCAACTTGATCACCATATATCTCCCGGATAGAATGATTAAGCTGCTTACTGTCAACTGCAATAATCACCAATACATTGTCAATTCCTTCAAACATGTGATGCAAACGTTCCAATATTTTAATTGCGTATGCCGGCATGCACCGATCCAATTCATCAACAACAATTACCATCGTTTTTGTAGCTGCTAATTCCTTAACTTGCTTTCTAACATTTTCCAGCGTTTGATTAAAAGCAAATAATGTATCAAATTCGTTTTCCTCTTTTTTTCTTTTCTCTCCTTCAGTTCTAACGTCTTCTACAACCTGTACTAAATCAATTCCAATTTTATTCTTGACAAATTCTTTTGTCATATTCTTTATATATTTTTCTGCTGTTTTCCAAGCGTCTTTTACTACCCCATCACATATTTTGTTTGCATTCTCTACTTTGTCCTTAAGTACGGAAATAATTGCAATCGCAGGCTCTTCATAATAGTCATATTTCCAACAATTATAATGAAATACAAAGTATCTATTATCTTTTGCTTCCTCGTTCTGTTCCAATTCCAGCTTTTCTTCCAGGCGTTCCAAAATGAACGTCTTGCCAACACCCCACGTACCTTCAATTGCAAACGAACAAAATGCTCGATTTATCGATGCACTTTGAACAATGCGAAACAGTTCAGAAATTTCGTTTTCCCGATTAAGTGCATCCAGTTTGTTTCTTCCTTCAGCCATTACCTTATTCCCTCCTCATTTTTCTCTATCAGCGCAAGCATATCTCTTAAGTTACATTCTTTTTATAATCCAGATAACGTTCGCATTACCAAATCCACATCTTTGTTTTCTAATTCCTGAATAATATGCAGATAAGTTTTCTGCGTGGTTGTCATACTGGCATGTCCCAATCTTCTTGCCACACTTGCAATGGATACTCCCGCAAACAAAAGCAGCGAAGCATGAGTGTGACGAAGTCCGTGAATTGAAATTTCTGAAATTCCACAAGCTTTGCAATGTCTTGTAAGAATATCATTTACAGTGGAATTGTACACCTTATCTTTGCCAACAAAAATGGGCTCATCCTCAGGCAAATCCTTAACCAACTCCGAAAACTTAACTACAATCTGCCAGTCTATTTGAATTTTTCTCACCGAGGATTTGTTCTTTGTAGGGAGAAAGCCCCCTTCCCCTTTGTAATCCCACGTTTTACTTACAGACAATGTCTGTCTGGCAAAATCAAAGTCTGCCGGGGTGACAGCCAGCGCTTCTGAAAAACGCATACCGGTCTTTGCCACTAAAAGAATAAACCAATCCCAATTAGGAGCCTCTTTTATGTTCAAGTGCGAAATCAGCGTATGTAATTCGAACTGATTCAAATATTTGATTTTCTTTGGTTTTGGCATTTTCCCCTTGATAATTGCCTTTCTTGTTGGATCCCGCTCAATCAGACCTTCATCAACAGCATCCAGAATTGCTCCCTTCAACTGATGATGAAAGTCAAGCGTCGTCTGACGCTCGTGCTCTTTGGCGTAATCATTTAAAAGTTTTTGATACACGGTTCTTGTCAAATCGGAAACTTTTAATTCAGGCACCAGTTGTTCCACCCACTTATGGGTCATCCGATATTTCGCCAAAGTTGCATCTCTTATTGCATCTTTTTTGTATACATCAATCCATTGTTTGTAATAATTGCAAAACAGTTCTGTACTGTTCATATCATTTAGCATAAACTACCTCCATTTCAAGTACTGCTCACGCTGATATAAACAGTAAAAAACAACTGTCCGCGAAATTCAATGCACTAATTATTTAAAAGCGGTTTTATTTCTTCCTCCAAAGTTTTTCTAAGTTCTTCAATCATCATATTATAATACTTGAACTTTGGAATTGCCCGTTCTTGAGCTTCCTTAAAACTGGTGAAATCTGCGGTACTCTTGATGGCACTTTCATTTGGTATCTCCCCATTTCGGTAATGAGTTGCCGCATACATAACATCATCTTTTGAAACATACCATGTAATACTAAAATCCATTACCACTTTTTCAATACATTCATGTTTCATATTCTCTACAATATTGAGAATGGACTGTCCTTTATACTTAACCTCGTCCTGTTCAATCTCTGATACCAAAGTCGACATAATATCAGCAACTTTCGGATTTTCTTTTCTGAGGTCATCAATGTACTGCTTAACTTCCTCCAACTGCTTCTGTCTTTCCTCCGGAGTCATTTCCACATCTTCATCCGGGGTCACAATATTTTGAATTAAATTAATAATATACTCATAATCAATCTTTGTATTACTATAAGCCATCAATTCGTAATCCACATCAATTGGCTGTTCCTCCATCTCGCTCTGTGTGTCCTCGGCACCGGCTTTTAACTCTTCCTTTACATTCAGATAATGTCCTGCATAATCATCGTATTCGTCCTCGGAAATTCCATATTCCGTCAACATACTATCCTCATACTGGGTGAATGATTTCAACTGCGCAAATAATTTATCAAAATTCTGAAAAGCTTTAACAAACAAAACTTTCTCTTTTTCTGACATTGCCGGAATCTCCGCCGGTGTTTCCGCCGATACTCTAAGTGCTTTTAATGCCTTTCGGAATGCAGGTTCAATTTCTTCCCATTCAGCTAATAACGCAATTTCTGTACTTCCTGCCGAATATAATTTCACCGCATTATCCACACATTCTTTGAATAATTTTGGTGCTTGGAACGTCACTATCTGACCATACGTTTTATTCTTATCAAAGATACGATTGGTTCTTGAAAATGCCTGTATCAAGTCATGCGGTCCCATCGGCTGCCTGTCCACAAACAACGTTGACATACATGGAGCATCAAATCCCGTCAAAAGTCTGTCCACTACAATCACCAAATCCAACTGCTCACTTCTGCTTTGGAACTTCGGTTCTTTCCTTGCCAGACGCTTGTTCAGATTTGCGTTATAACTTTGTATCTGTGAAATATCAAGTTTCGTACCAAACATTTCATTGTAGTCATTAATTGACTCTTTCATCTTTTCCTGATTCAAATGAGAGCCTTCTTCATTTTCCGTCACAGAGTAAGTAATTGCAAATTTCGGAAAATCCGGTAAAATCTGTTTCATTTTCTCATCAATTTGAAGCTCGGTTTCCCCATTTTTGACTCTCTTTAAAAGTTCATAATACTTCTGCGCCAACTGAATCGAACTCGTAGTGAGAAGTCCCTCATATGTCTTCCCTTTTCCGTTTTGGAATCCTAATTTATGATACGATTTATTCAAAATCACATCCAAAACTCTCAGCATATGTGTTTCATTCTCATACATACTGCTATCTGTCTCATCATCCATATTTTTCGGTCCATTATGCTCTACCTGAAATCCTAATACCGCATTGTCATGAATTGCGTTTTGAATCGTATATCGATGCAGACGCTCTCCATATAGTTCCTCTGTCGTACGTGGCAAATCTCCTAACTGCGGATATGGGTTTTCTGCAAATCTCGGTGTTCCTGTAAAGCCGTACCACAAAGAATTTGCAAAGAAACGTTCTAATTCACGCTTTGTTCCCGGCGTTACCGCTCTATGACACTCGTCTACAACAAAGGCAATCTTTAAGCTCTTAATTTTGTTATACTCCGGCGTTCCCTCTGCTAATTTTTTTGTAATCAATCTCTGTAATTTCTGAATTGTCGTTACAATCATCTGACGGTCATCGGATTTTAGCTTTTTCTTTAAATCAAACACATTATCTGTTTCATCTACATCTACTAAATCATTATTTGCATATGCCTGAAATGCCATCGATGTCTGCGTATCTAAATCTTTTCTATCAATCAAAAAGATTGCTTTATCAATCGATGGAATATCCATCAAAAGATTTCTGGTTGCCTTATAAGATGTCAATGTTTTACCAGAACCTGTTGTATGCCAGACAAAACCTGATTTTCCCGTCTTTGATGCCTCACGAATTGCTTCAATGGCATGAATCTGATAAGGTCGAAGCAAAATCAGACGCTTCGCTTCCTCATCTAATACCGTATATCTCGCTATCATTTCATGAGCCTCCGGAATGCGAAGTACACTTTTAGCAAAATCCAAATAATCAGGAACCGGATTATTTTCATTATCTAACCAACCACTGATAAACTTCGGATTTAATTCCGTATCACTTGCCGCCGAAAAATATTTTGTATCAACACCATTACTAATTACAAACATCTGCACCGCTGAAAAAATGCCTGTAAACTTTCCCTCACCAATATACTTTTTAATCTGCCAGAAACCATCCATATAGGAATGTTGTTTGTTTTTCAATTCAATATGTATCATAGGCAGACCATTAATCATAAGAGTGACGTCAAATCTTCTGTCCTGTGCCTTTGTCTGACTTTCCTCATCTGCTAATGCACGATACTGATTAATCACTTCATAAACACTGCTGCCACCGGCAATATGCTCATGGTTCATTACTACCAAATGAAGTCTCTCTGTATCACGCTGCACATGCACCATAACTTTTCCATTTTCACCAACCAGCCATTCTCCTGCCTTGTAGAAAGAAGAAAACTGTAATTGGTTTTTTACCTGTTCAAATTCTGTATCCGATAAAGGCTCTCCATTTAAACGGTCTTTGTTGTTCTGCTCCAGAATATATCTAAAATTATTCCAAAGGTCCTCTTCTGTCTTCAAATCCGCTCTGTAAGTCCACTGCGAATCTCCATAAACTAACTGATCAATCAATTTTTGTTCAATTACTGACTCTAATTCTGCCATAATATCCTCCTTGATTTGTATTATTATGTTAATTTCTATATAAATAAGCACATTTTCAGTGCAAAATTCCTCATGATGATGAAGAGTGATAAGGTGGTCTAATTCATCTAACAATTTTA
>ERZ779880.558-NODE-558-length-44630-cov-3.258418_pt1 | contig 44630 bp, 31 predicted proteins | sample MGYA00511555_ERZ779880 | MGnify/ENA primary metagenome ERZ779880 (study PRJEB29588, sample SAMEA2145815) | human gut metagenome | biome: human gut; feature: human-associated habitat; material: faeces | place: Denmark | collected 2008/2010 ... | reverse complement strand
GTTCGGCCGGTGGTTCCGGTGCCGGACAGAACCCGCTGGCGACTTTGAACCCTGGCGATATCGAAAGCATGGAAATCCTGAAAGACGCTTCCGCCACTTCCATCTATGGTTCACGTGGAGCCAATGGCGTTATCCTGATCACGACCAAAAGGGGTAAACAGGGGAAAACGACGGTTACTTATGACGGTTATGTCGGTTTTCAGCATGTTGCCAAGAAACTGGATATGATGAACGCAACAGAATGGGCTGAAATGGTAAACGAGGGAGCTGAAACCGATGGTCGTCCCATTTATTACTCAAATACATCTTCTGACCCTTTGTATCCTGCAATGAGTCAATTGGGCGAAGGGACAGATTGGCAAGATCAAATTTTCCGTACTGCTCCTATACATAGCCACAACGTTTCAGTAAACGGAGGAAGCGAAAACACAAAATTTGCTGTCGTTGCAAGTTACTTTGGACAAGAAGGTGTTGTTAAAAATCAAGATTTCAACCGTGTATCCTTGCGAAACAACATCGATACGAAAATCTCTAAAGTTGTCGACCTGTCCACCAGCCTTACGATCAGCCGTGTTTTTGCCAATACCGGGCGTGAAAACGGAGATGGAGGAGGAAACACTTCCATCATCAATGCATCACTCGTCATGCCGCCTACAGTTCCGATATACGATCCGACAACTGGAGAATACGTCCGTTTAAACTATCTGCCAGGATCTTCTACCGTTCCGAATCCGGTTCCCTACGTTAAACATCTTCAAGATAAAGGGACCATCGATCGTATATTGGCTTCTGCCGACCTGACATTCCACATCATCGACGGACTGACACTAAAAGTCAGTGGAGGAGCAGATATGTCAAACGCGTCACGTGAAGTGTACGAACCGAAAGAGACGTACAGAGGCTACAATGCTAATGGCATTGCAGAACAACAAAGCCGTAGAAGTAGTTCCTATTCAAATGAAAACGTATTGACTTATATCAAAAAAATCGGCCAACACTCTCTGAATGTCATGGTCGGTTCTTCTCTGTTGTACGAAGAAAACAAGACCGGTTCTATGACTGCACGTGATTTTATCAGTGACGTATACGGATATAACAATTTAGATGCCGGTGCACAATGGGACAAACCAAATACCGGAAGGAGTAAAAGCACATTATTATCTGGTTTCGGCCGTATCAATTATGTCCTAATGGACAAATATCTTTTCACTGTAACAGGACGAGCCGATGGAAGCTCCAAATTTGGTGCAAATAACAAATGGGCATTCTTCCCCTCATTCGCCGCTGCATGGCGTATCAATCAAGAAAAATTCATGAAAAATATTGATTGGATCAGCAATTTGAAAATCAGAGGTAGTTGGGGTGTGACAGGTAACCAAAATATTCCGGCTTATTCGTCTCCCGAAAAGATGAATACATATACATACCCAATCGGAGGGGTAACTAGTGTTGGTATCGGTGCCGGTAACATGCCAAATCCTGATTTGAAATGGGAAACCACTGCCATCACCGATATCGGGATCGACTTGGGAGTATTCAACAATCGCATCAATTTCACAGCAGACTATTACTATAAAAAGACAACCGATCTGTTATGGAACATTTCCGTTCCATTGACAACTGGTTTCGGTACTGTTTTGAAAAATATTGGCAGTTTGCAAAACAAAGGTCTTGAACTAAGTCTATCAGCCGATGTTCTGACAGGTCCATTCAAATGGAACACCATGCTTAACTGGTCAACCAACAAAAATAAAGTGCTGGAAATCCCCGGATATATCCCGACCCAGCAAGGTACGATCTCCGGACACCTGAAAGTAAACGGTAGCTGGCTTGAGCCAGGATTACCAGTCGGTGTATGGAACTTGTTGAAAACAAACGGTGTGATGCGTACGGAAAAAGAATGGCAAGACGCTGCTCGTGTTGCAGATTCCAACTTCGACAAAATAGGAGATATGAGTTTTGTGGATAAGAATGGAGATGGCAAAATCAGTTTTGGAGAAGACCGTCAGATCGTTGGCGACCCAAATCCGGATTTCATCTTTGGTTGGACCAACAATTTCTCTTATAAGAATTTTGATTTATCTGTTTATATCAATGGTTCCGTCGGTAATGACATTTATAATGTATTACGTGCCGAAACAAATATCGTCAGTGCATGGGGTAATCAGCGGGCAGAAGTGAAGGACCGTTGGACTGTCAACAACCCGAACGGTAAATACCCGCGTGCTCACGTGTTAGTAAACCAAAACTTGTTACAGTCCGACTATCTGATTGAGGACGGTTCCTTTTTACGCATACAAAATGTCACTTTAGGTTACACATTCCCCAAAGTTTCATTCCTTCGTTCTTTACGTATTTATGCAACCGCACAGAATTTACTGACTATCACCGGCTATTCCGGATACAATCCAGAAGTAAATAGTCAAGGACAAAGCAATCTTCAGTTAGGTGTGGATTACAATGCCTACCCGACTGCTCGCTCTTTCATTCTTGGTGTAAACATTGGTTTTTAATCATTTAAAACGAATTGAATATGAAACTACATAAATATATAATCGGATTAGCATTACTGGTGTCCTCTTCCTCTTGCAATTTTCTGGATGAAGAAGCATATGAATTCATCACACCCGACAATTTCTACAAAACGGAAGCCGATGCAAATGCTGCACTGACAGCTGTCTACAATACATTTGCCGATGAAAAAAGCTATAGGCGTTATATTTGGATGGGAGCTGATTTTCCCGGCGAAGCGGCCAATGCCAATGCAAGCGCTCCTTCGCGTGTAGAAATGGACAATTTAACTTGGACACCGACCACTGATTTTTGTAAAAACATTTGGCAAATCTCCTATTCTGCCATTCGGCGTGCAAACAATTTATTACTGAACATCGATAATATCACATTCAAATCAGAAGAGGTAAGAAAGCAGATTGTCGGACAAACAAAATTCTTACGCGCTTTAGCTTATTTTGATCTGATACGCTTTTATGACCATATTGTTGTCATCCGAGAAACCGACAACTTAAATGATGAAGCTCCTTCCAACCAAGGAACAGATGACGCAGCCTGGGCTTTAATTGAAGAAGACTTATTGTATGCAGGTTCTGCTCTACCGATAAAATGGGAAGATTCGAATGCCGGACGTGCAACAAAAGGTGCAGCAATGGCTATGTTGGCAAAAGTCTACCTGACACAAGCCGGATGGCCTTGGAACAAAAGCGGTTTTTGGGAAAAGGCAGCTTCTCAAACAACTGATATTATTAATAATGAAGGGACTTTTGGTTATGGATTGGAAGAAAATTTCCGACGAATTTTCGACGTGACAAACGAACATGGAAAAGAGTATATTTTTGATATCGAATTCCAAACAAACATCAATGGAAACGACTCACCTGCCATAACTGGAATGCGTGGTTATAACATAAAAAAAACGGACGGATGGTCTTCATTCATTTCTACCCCGGAATTTTATAAATCATATGAAGTGGAAGACAAACGAATCTCCACTACGTTTGTTACAGAATTTACCGATATAAATAATGGCAAACAATATGTTTATGACCCGGATAATATAGCAGAACCCTCTTTTCCTCTTTGCCACTTTGCTAAATATCTTGATCCGAACGACAATCAATCAACTTCGGCCGGAGACTATAGTTGCAACAGAAAAATCATACGCTACGCAGATGTTTTGTTAATGCAGTCCGAAGCCTATTGCGAAATGAATCGCATCGGAGATGCACTGACAGGTATCAATCGGGTACGGGCAAGAGCCGGACTCAATCCGATCCCTTCATCCATTTCACAGACAGATTTGCGGAAAGCAATCATACAGGAACGTACTTGGGAGTTCGCAGCCGAAGGACATTCCTTATTCGACATGAAACGGCAGCATTGCATGGCAGAGCGCTTGGGCAGAGCTGTAGATGATAAATATTATTCATTACCTTTGCCTCAGGACGAAACGGATAAAAATCCGAATCTGAAACAGCATCCGCTGTGGTAATTCGATAATTGATGATTCATCTGTTACTTTTGGCTTGACCCAAAAGTAACAGATGAATCATCAATTACCATCCCTATTTTTTAGATAACCTTTTAATTCTTACTATATAATGAAATGTTTTTATTCTTTTTTATTTTTATTAGGTAGCCTGTTAGCAAGCGGGCAGACCACTGATGTAAAATACCTGTCAGGACAAGGCTCGGACGATGCGGTCGAATGGGACTTCTTCTGTACCGGTGGCAGGAAAAGCGGGGAATGGAATAAGATCAAGGTTCCCTCCTGCTGGGAAATGGAAGGATACGGAACCTTCAATTACGGACATGACAAGCCGAAAGCCGACGAATCCGGATTGTATAAAACAACATTCGAAGTACCGGCGACATGGAAAGGCAAACGTATATTTATCGTTTTCGAAGGTTCCATGACCGATACGGAGATTAAGGTAAACGGAAAACAGGCAGGTACTCCCCATCAGGGAGCCTTCTACCGATTCAAGCGAGAGATAACCAAACTGGTCCATATGAACAAGGAAAACCTTTTGGAAGTCAAAGTGAACAAAATGTCATCCAATACCAGTATCAACGAAGCAGAACGGCAATGTGATTTTTGGGTATTCGGAGGCATATTCCGTCCGGTTTACCTCGAAGCTGTTCCTAACAACTTCATCGAATATACGGCGATCGATGCCCGGCAACATGGCGAACTGAACGCAGATATATTTATAGACAAGAAACTTTCCGACATAAAAGCAGAAATAGAGATCAAAGATGTCCAGAACCAGACGATGGGGAAAATCACATCTGCTCCCATAAACGAAAAAACAGGCAAAATATCCCTCTCCGGCAAGATCGACAATATCAAACCCTGGTCAGCCGAAGACCCACAACTGTACACCGCCATAATCACCCTTCGCCAGAAAGACAAGGTACTGCATACCGTAACCGACCGGATCGGGTTCCGCACAGTCGAAGTGAAACCGAAAGACGGTGTCTATATCAACGGTGTGAAAATGCGCTTTAAAGGGGTGAACCGCCACTCTCACTGGCCCACTACGGGACGAACGACGAACAAGCAGCTTAGTATTAACGACGTCAAGCTGATGAAAGAAATGAACATGAATGCAGTCCGCATGTCACACTATCCACCTGACAAACATTTCCTGGAAGTTTGCGACTCTCTGGGGATGTATGTGATCGACGAACTGTGCGCCTGGCAATATCCTCCTTATGATACGAAAGTCGGGACCATTCTAGTTGGGGAAATGCTGAAACAGGATCTCAACCGTCCGTCTATCATTTTTTGGGCAAACGGGAATGAGGGAGGCTTCAATTTTGACCTCGACCCGCTATTTCCACAATATGACCCGCAAAAACGAGCTGTCCTGCATCCCTGGGCGTTATCGGGAAATATCAATACGGTACATTACATCAAATATAATTCTGGAATCGGCAATATGTTCCACGGAAGGGATATCTTCATGCCGACAGAAATCCTGCACGGATTATACGACGGTGGACACGGAGCCGGACTCGACGACTACTGGAACCTGATGCTTTCCAATCCGCTTTCAGCCGGAATGTTCCTTTGGGACTTTACGGACCAGGCAGTTGTTCGCGAAGATAAAAACGGATTCTACGATACCGACAAGGATCACGGAGCCGATGGCATAGTAGGACCATATCGCGAAAAAGAAGGCAGCTTCTTTACAATCAAAGAAATATGGTCGCCTATCCATCTGCCGGAACACTATCTTACACCGGGATGGGATGGTCGTTTCGAAATAGAAAACAGATATGCGTTCACAAATGCGAACGCTTGTAACTACACATACCGGCTGGCTAAAATCAACTCGCTTGCGCAAAAGACCATACAATCGGTTTCCGGCAAGATCGCTTCCCCTGATATCCGTCCGGGAGAAAGAGGGTATTTGCAACTTGAACTTCCCTCCGGCTGGCAGGAATACGACTTTCTATATGTTACGGTAAAAGACCGTTACAACCAAGAGTTATTTACCTGGAGCTACGAGATCGGCACACCCGACCGTCTTGCCAACCGTCTGCTGCCACAGGAAGGTAGCACACCGGCTGTAAAAGAAAGCATCGATAACTGGTATTTTTCGGCTGCCGGTACGGAAGTAACGTTCGACAAACAAAACGGCCTGCTCCGGTCAGTCACTTCCGGAGGTAAAGCAATCCCGTTGAACAATGGGCCGGTACTGATATCCAATCAAGATATTATTTGTAAATCAGTAGAATATAAGCAAGTGGAAGGAAATCCTCAACTGATTGCCACTTATACGTCCCGAAACGGAAAAAATACAGTCTACACATTCACTTGGACCATGCTCCCTTCCGGCATCGTAGAACTGGACTACAATTACCGCCCCCAGGACATGGTCAAGATGGCGGGTATCACGTTCGATTTCCCAGAAAAAGAGATCGCCGGAGCCACTTTGCTCGCCAACGGACCATACCGTGTATACAACAACCGGATGAAAGGCGGTTCGCTGAATATCTGGGAAAAGAAGTATAACAACACTATCACTGGTGAAAGTTGGGACTATCCGGAATTCAAAGGATACTATTCTTTATTCTACGGGATGAAGCTCGATTGCCCCACTCCATTCGAAGTTTACAGCGGAAAAGAAGATGTCACCTTGCATCTCTTTACCCCAGCCGTACAAGAACAATACGATCCGAAACGCAACCACACGATTGTCGACTATCCAAAAGGAAACCTCTCTTTCATGAATGCAATTCCGGCTGTCGGAACCAAATTCGGAAAAGCGGAAGATTTCGGTCCTCAATCTCAACCGCATCGTGCCAGAGGAAACGGACCGGAAAATAATGTCAGTGGAAAATTGTATTTCCGCTTCTGATAGAAGCAAAAACAATTGAAATAAATTAACAGTTATACTCGGAACACCCCGAAATAACTGTTAATTTTTTCTGTTTAATAATAACTTTATCTATATTTGCAGAATATTGAATGAAATCAGAGATCGTGAATAAACAGCATCTAATAAATATAAACCTAAATCAGTTATCCAATGGGACCATGAAGTCAAAGAACCTTTGCATATAGAGAATAACCACGGCTATTCTTAATATTTATACAGTTAACTTATTGAGTAGTAACTTAAATCACCATGTAAACATGAAAAATAACAAAATGGCAATAATTTGCCTGCTTTCTCTTTTGCCCAGCATCAGTGTTCTGGCAAATGAGAATTACATCACGGACCCTGCAACGAGCCTGCGGGGAAAATCGGACTCGGCAGTTCCTACACGTTTGCAACAAAACGGAAAGACCATCACAGGAATCGTACAAGACGCACTCGGCCCTATAGCCGGTGCCAACATTATCGTAAAAGGAACGACAAACGGGAACATTACGGACATGGATGGTAAATTCACGCTTGAGAATGTGCCCGCAAACGCTACTCTCGTTATCTCCTACATCGGATTTACTCCACAAGAAATACGCGTAGGGAATCAGACCACCTTTAATATTACTCTCCAGGAAGACTCCGAAGCACTGGACGAAGTTGTAGTAGTCGGCTACGGTGTCATGAAGAAAAAAGACTTGACAGGAGCCGTTTCACAATTGAGCAGCAGTTCGATGAAAGACCTCAAAGTGTCGCATCCGACAGAAGCTATGGCCGGAAAACTGGCCGGTGTACAGGTACAACAAGTCGGAGGGCAACCGGGACAAGCGGCCACAATCCGTGTGCGCGGGTCCGGCTCCATCACGGCATCCAGCGCCCCGTTGTATGTTGTCGACGGATATCCGCTGGGAGAACAAAACTTGAATGCGATCAACCCGAATGATATCGAATCTATCGAAGTATTGAAAGATGCTTCGGCAGCCGCTATCTACGGTTCGCGTGCAGCCAACGGTGTCGTATTGGTCACAACCAAGTCGGGAAAGACCGGCAAGGTCAGTGTAAGCTTGGATATCTATGCAGGTTTCCAGAACGTAACAAAGAAGATGGACCTGATGAACGCGCAGGAATTTGTCGAATTCAGCCGGGAAGCCTTCAATAACAACTACATCAGCAAGGTTCCTGGAGCATCCGCTAGCGATCCGCTGAGTATGCGTCCGTCCGGAAACCGTTATCGTTACCCGGCTATCTACGACGATGCCGCCTATATTGCCTCTTTAGGTGCCGGTACGGATTGGCAAGACGAAATTTTCCGCACTTCCCCCGTACAAAACTACCAGTTGACAGTAACTGGTGGCGATGAAAAGACTAAATATATGTTCTCTGCCGGCTATTTCAACCAGCAAGGTGTCGTTATCAACAGTGATTATGAACGATTCTCGGCAAGAGCCAAAATCGACAGCGAACTGAACAGTTGGTTGAAGCTGGGTGTCAATCTGGCTCCGACTTACATGAACGCGAACAAGACAACCCAAGGCCACTGGGCAAGTGACGGTGTCATCAATGCAGCTTTAGCGACATCTCCCGTAGTACCTGTATACAATGAAGACGGTACATGGGCTTCACAGTCCATGTACGCCGTCGCTAGCGACGGATTGACCGGTGTACCGAATGCTGTGGCCTTGACACATATCCACAACTACGACACAGATCTCCGCCTGTTCAGCAACGGTTATATCGAACTTTCCTTGTTGAAAAACCTGAAACTGAAATCTACCATCGGTGCCGATATCCGCGAATACAGAGGCGAATACTTCCGTCCGGCAACCATTCCTAATAACGGTAACGTGGCTCCTCTCCCTTCAACGGAAAGAAAAGCGACAGAGAAGTCAACCGAAGTTATCAACTGGCTGAACGAAAATACGATTACTTATTTCGAATCGTGGGGTAAGCACGAACTCGACGCTGTTGCCGGTGTCACTGCACAGAAAAACATCTACCGCTACACAGAGGCTACGGGTTCCGATTTCCCGAATGATAAAATACAGACACTCAACAATGCAACAGTAAAAAGCAGCAAGTCAGAACGCAAGACCTGGACATTACTCTCCTATCTGGCACGTGTCAACTATCGTTATAACAACAAATACTACCTGACCGCATCCATCCGTGCGGACGGTTCTTCCCGTTTCGGCAAAAACAACCGCTACGGTTATTTTCCTTCCGGATCAGTAGCATGGCGTCTGTCTCAGGAAGACTTTCTGAAAGATGTAAAATGGTTGTCGGACATGAAGATCCGCGCAAGCTACGGTATCACTGGTAACAATAATATCGGTGATTATGCGTCGATCGGTATCATGGAAAATGCTAACTATGTATTGGGAACGGGTACGGGTAATATCGTAAACGGTGCAGCCCAAAAGAGCTTCTCCAACGCTGACCTGACTTGGGAAAAGACACGCCAGACTGATCTCGGTTTCGAAATCTCCGTTTTGGACAGCCGTCTGTCTTTATCTCTGGACCTATACTACCGTAAGACTACCGACCTGTTGATGGATGTAGATATTCCGACAATCACCGGATTCGAAAAGGCTATGCAGAATATCGGAAAAATGCGTAACAAAGGTCTTGAAATCACCCTTAGCGGTACTCCGTTCAGAGGCAAAGACTTTACTTGGGATGCAACCGGGAATATTTCTGTCAACCGTAACAAAGTATTGGCTTTAGGACCGACAGGAGATCCGATCTTCAGCGACGGCGGTGCCGGAACAACCCACGTCACAATGGTAGGCCAACCGATCGGTGCTTTCTACGGGTATAAAATGCTGGGAATCTTCAAAACGAAAGAAGAACTGGATTCATATCCTCATCTGGCCGACACGCAAGTGGGTGACGTCATGTTCGAAGACGTCAACGGAGATCATAAAATCGATGCCGACGACCGCACAATCATCGGTAACAATATGCCAGACTTTACCTGGGGTATGACACACTCCTTCACCTTCAAGAACTTCGATGCCAGTATATCCCTACAGGGGGTTGTCGGAAATGAAGTACTACACTTGGGTAGACGCTTCTACACACAGGGCGAAGGAAACCAGAATCAGCTGAAAGAGATGATGGGACGCTGGCAATCAGAATCAAACCCGGGTAACGGATGGATTCCGAGAGCCAACTCACAGCCGACCGGGCAGAACAATGCCATTTCCTCACGCTGGGTAGAGGACGGTTCTTTCCTCCGTGTAAACAACCTGACTGTCGGTTATACGCTGCCTGAAGCATTCACCAAGAAATGCAGCATCCAACGTGCCCGCGTATATGTTTCCACACAAAATCTGCTGACGATCACAAGTTATAGCGGCTACAACCCGGAAACAAGTTTCAAGGAAGACAACGTGACGGCTCCCGGTACCGACTACGGTATGTACCCGCTGTATCGCACCTGTACTTTCGGTATTAACGTAACCTTTTAAATAGCAGACAAATTATGAAACTAAAATATAATCTGATCGCAATAGCCCTTCTGGGATTTAGCTTCTCATCCTGCAGTGACTTCCTGGAACAGAATCCGCAAACGGATTTAAGTGAAAACGATTTCTACAAAACGGCCGACGACATCCTCTCGGCAGTAAACGGAGTCTACTCTTCTCTACAGGAAGGTGACATATACGGTAACTGGTATGTTTTCGGAGAAATCCCCTCCGACAATACCCGCAACCAACTCTCCGGTTCAGTAACCACTCAGAATGAGTTCGACCAGTTCTACATCGACACGCAGAACAGTATGATCGCCAATTTCTGGAAAGCAGCCTACAAAGTTATCAACCGTACCAATACGGTCTTAGGACGTATCGACGGAATCGAAATCAATACTGAATTGGCAAACCGGTATAAACTGGAATGCAAGTTTATCCGTGCCTTGATGTATTTTAACCTAGTACGCGTCTACGGTGATGTACCATTGGTATTGAAAGAGATCAGCATCTCGGAATCTTACGACATCCTGCGCGAACCGAAAGAAAATGTTTACAACCAAATCATCGCCGACCTGAAAGAGGCACAAGATCTCCCTGTTTCCTATTCGACAGCCGAAGACGGGCGTGCAACCCAGGGAGCAGCCAAAGCATTATTGGCAAACGTCTACATGACTTTGCACAAATATGCAGAAGCGGAAACTATCTTGGCTGAAATCATCAACAGCGGACAGTACAGTTTGTTGGAAAACACACCGGGCAGCCTGAACATCGACGGCTACAAAAATGTATTCAGCCCAGTTAACCACAACAGCAAGGAAGGCATTTTCGAAATCCAGTTTCTGAAAGGCGGCTATGGAGAAGGTTCCAACTATGCCAATAACTTCGCACCTGAAAACTCAGGAACGAATGTGGTGGCAGTTGGTGGTACAGGTGGTAATAATATCCCGGAAATGGACATCTACAATGCTTATGAAGAAGGCGACCTTCGTCGTGATTTCTCCATGTCCCTCGGATATTACGATAACCGCAAAAACAACGAATGGGTGGAATCCCGCTATGTCTGCAAGTTCATGGATGTTCCTTATCAGAACAATGATGCCAGCAACAACTATCCGGTAATCCGCTATGCCGATGTGATCCTGATGTATGCCGAAGCATTGAACCAGAACGGAAAAACGGCAGAAGCCTGCAAATATCTGAATATGACACGCCGGCGTGGTTTCGGTTATCAGACGACAGAGACCAGCTCGGTCGACCTGCAGACAACCGACAAGGCCCAGTTCGCCCTGATGGTAGAACAGGAACGCCGCGTGGAACTGGCATTCGAAAATCATCGCTGGTTCGACTTAATCCGCACCGGACGTGCTGTTGAAGTGATGAGAAGTAAAGGATTCTCCCTAAACGAAACAAACCTTATCTGCCCGATTCCGCAAAAGCAGATCGATGTCAATCCGAAACTGACACAGAACGACTATAGAATCGAATCCCGAAATTAATCGAAAAGAAAGTGTATCAAAATCCCCTTGTCCCCGCGCTTGATATAATGCGATCCCGCGTCAAGCGCGGGAACAAAGGATAGTTTTGATACACTTTCCTGCTTTTTTTCTATCTTTACAGCATACCTAAAATAATATAACATGAAGAGCTGGACAATTTTATTAAGTACGTTGTGTTTATTCTCATGCAACCAACAGGAAAATAAATTTGAAAAATATGTAGACCCGCTGATCGGTACAGATATCCGCATCGTACAAGGAAAAGACAAGAACTCGACGGAAGAACGCGGACAAATCATGCCGGCAGTCGGGGTTCCACACGGTATGACCAACTGGGTGGCACAGACACAGGCGACCGAACAGAAATGTCATCCTCCCTACTATTATTTCCAGGATGCAATCCAGGGATTCCGGGCCAGCCACTGGATGAACGGCTCCTGTACACAAGACTACGGCAGCGTCACAATTATGCCGCTCAGCAATAAGCTCGAAATAGACCCGGTCAAACGCGCCTCCACTTTCGATCACACTCAGGAAACAGCAACTCCCTCCTATTATTCGGTCGACTTGAACGACTATGACATCCATGCCGAATTGACCGGACTCTCCCGTGCAGGCATCATGCAATTCTGCTTCGAACAGGATGGCGACCACTACATCGTGATCGAACCCAATAGTGATGAAGGTGTCGCCTTCGTCGAAATCGATCCGGAGAAAAAAGAAATAACCGGTTACAACCCCGTACACCGCATCTACCAAGGATACGGTAAGGAAGCCGGATTCAACGGACATTTCGTGATTCAGCTGAATGAAGAGATTGCCGACTATGGCGTTTGGGACAGCACCACGATCACCCCCGGACGAAAATCGGCAAAAGGACAAAAACATGCTGTCGGAGCTTGGATCAAGCTGACTTCCGATAAGCCGGGGAAAATACTGGTCAAAGTTGCCACTTCCTTTACGAGCATCGACAATGCCCGCAAAAACTTGGCTGCTGAAATTCCGGGATGGAACTTCAACGAAGTGCGACAGGCATCCTCCGACATCTGGAACCAGGCATTGGGGCAAATCGCAGTAAAAGGAAACAACGAAAAAGAAATGGTCAAATTCTATTCAGCTCTCTACAACGCACACTTCCTGCCCCGCACATTCAGCGACGTGGACGGCTCCTATCCGAGATTCGACGGTGACGGACAGATTATGAAGATGGACCACGGAACCTACTATTGCGACTTCTCACAATGGGATACCTACCGTGCCGTCCACCCTCTATTCTCCATCCTCACCCCTTCCCGCAACGGGGATATGGCACATTCGCTCGTGTTAAAAGGACAGCAAGGCGGTTGGTTGCCCATCTTCCCGTCCTGGAATAGCTACACGGCTGCCATGATCGGTGACCACTGCATCGCCATGATCGGAGACGCCATCGTCAAAGACACTCCGGGTTTTGACTATGAAGAAGCTTACACGCTGATGCGCAAAAACGCCTTCGAGGCCAATCCGGACTCCGGCAGCTATCGCGACGGGAAAGGCCGACGGGCAATGGAGTCTTACCTGAAATACAATTACGTGCCGTTAGAGGATCAAGTAACGGAAGCATTCCACCGTCGTGAACAAGTCTCCCGCACACTGGAATATGCCTATGATGATTTTGTCCTTGCACAGGTTGCCAAGAAGTTAGGCAAGACAGACGATTATAAAGCACTCATCAAACGGGCGGAAAACTACCGGAACGTAATCGACCCCGAAACAGGCTATGCCCGTGGACGCCATGCCGATGGAACCTGGATCGAGCCGTTCGATCCGTTTGCCTCCACTTCGTTCATCTGTGAAGGGACTCCTTACCACTACACCTGGTATGCTCCCCAGGACATAGCCGGACTGATCCGGCACATGGGCGGAAAAGAACGTTTCATCAACCGTCTGGACAACTTCTTCGAAGGAAACTATTACTGGCATGGCAACGAGCCGGGACACCACATCGCCTATCTTTTCGCTTATGCCGGTGAACCTTGGAAAACACAAAAATGGGTACATGATATCATCAACCGCGAGTATTTCACGACTCCCGACGGACTATCCGGCAACGACGATGCCGGGCAGATGTCATCCTGGCTGGTCTTCAGCATGGTCGGCTTCTATCCGGTCTGTCCGGGCATGCCCTACTACGTGATCGGCAGCCCGTCATTCGAAGAGAGCGTTATCACACTTGAAAACGGCAAGAAGTTCACGATCGAAGCCCCAGGAGCATCGGACAAGAATATCTACATCCAGTCGGCTACCCTTAACGGTCAGCCGTACGACAAGAGCTATATCCTCCATACAGACATTATGAACGGAGGCAAACTCTCGTTCGTCATGGGAGATAGCCCCAATAAAGAATGGGCTTCTTCCGCCGGATCGCTTCCACCTTCAATGGGGTTATAAAGAACGACGCATAAAAAATCATTTACATATTCCTGCTCTGCCTCACCGTCCTACCAGACACAGGGCAGGAATTTTCAATATAGAGAAGAAAGCGGTAAAAACCGGAAAGGTAATCTACGTGGAATAAATATAGCTTTTCTTTTAAATTTTATTATATTTACGCGCTAATCGATAGGGTATATGGAATATTCAGCAGATTTAAAGGCCTTCAATCAATTATTCGCAGATTATCAAGGACGGTTCATCCGCTTTGCGAATATATATGTGAGGGATATAGCTGTTGCCGAAGATTTCACTATAGAAGCGCTGATGCAATACTGGGAAAACCGGAACACGCTGAAGGCCGATTCCAATGTTCCGGCCTATATACTCACGATCATCAAAAACAAATGTATCAACTACCTGCAACATATACAAGTCAGGGAAGATGCCAGCGAACACCTGAAGAATCATGCCGAATGGGAACTGAACACCCGCATCTCCACCCTCGAAGCCTGCAACCCGGAAGAACTGTTTACAGCCGAGGCACAGGAGATCGTAAACAAAACACTGGCCACCCTCCCTGAACAGACCCGCCGTATCTTCATCATGAGTCGCTACGAAAACAAACCTTACAAAGAGATCGCAGAAACGCTCGGCATGACAACCAAAGGCGTGGAATACCATATATCCCAGGCCCTGAAAAAGCTACATGCCAATCTGAAAGACTACATACCTCTATTGGTATTCTTATCCTATATGAACTGATCCGGCCTTTCCGCCCATACACGGCTGTCTGGCTTTACTGAGTACCGAAAACAAAAGAGCGCAGAATCATGCGGACTCATCTTACCAATGATGTCCGCATAACTCAGCGCCCTTCCGTATTTATCTGCGTCTGGTAATATCAATCCCGGTACGTTTCCGTCAAGCAATCACCTCAACAATGTTACCATCCGGATCCAAAACAGCTCCTTCATAATAACCGTCACCAGTAATACGCGGCTCGCCTACGATCTTGTAACCGTCCGAACGGAACTGTTCGATCATGGCATCCACCTTCTCTTTCGATCCGGTAGAAAAGGCAAAATGGGCAAGTCCGATGAAGACATCTGCCGTTTCTTTGGTAATATCGGTCCGCTGCATGATTTCAAGCGAAGCCCCTCCCTCGAAAGTGACGAAATAAGAGGCAAAGCCTTTCTTCGGATTCACATACTTCTCGTTGCTTTTCCCGTTGAAATACTTGATATAAAAATCACGCGAACGTTCCAGTTCATTCGTCCAGATAGCGATATGAGTCAATTGCATATGTTATTCTTATTTACAAATCCGGCAACCGGCGCATCTCGCCAGTTCTCCACGAAAACGTTTTTCTACTAATTTGTGCAAACGGTCTTTCAAGGCATCCAGACGTACGTAATCGATCACGTCCGCGGTGAAAGCTACGCTTAACAACATGCGTGCCTCGTCACGAGGAATGCCGCGGCTCTGCATATAGAACAAAGCAGTTTCGTCCAACTGTCCGGTGGTCATACCATGCGAACATTTCACATCGTCGGCATAGATTTCCAACTGGGGCTTGCTGTACATGCGGGCTTCACGGGTCGCGCAAAGATTGCGATTCGTCTGATAGGCCGCTGTCTTCTGTGCATCTTCCTTCACTAATATACGGCCGCTGAACGCACCGACCGCATGATCGTCCAAAACATTCTTGAACAGTTCGTTGCTAGTACAATGAGGTACGGCATGCGTAATATGGCTGTAGGTATCAAGCTGCTGTTCTTTGTCCAGGATCGACATACCGCACAAAGTCGCTTCAGCCTGTTCGCCGTTCAGTTCGATATAATAGTTGTTACGGGTAAGGCCGTTATTCAGCGTGATACCATTCACCAAAACATTACTTCCCGCTTCCTGCTTCACATGCACGGAGGCAAAACGAGTAGTCGACATGCTGCTCTCTTCGAGGTCGTAATAATCGAAGAAGGCACCTTCACCCGCAAAGATCTCGACAACCTGCGTGGCTAAGAACTTGACATCGTCAATGCTATGATCGCACACCAACAGCTTGGCTTCCGAACGAGGCTCCATAACCACCAGGATCCGGCGGTTCGCCATCGTGTCTACATCGCTGCGGAAGATATTCACCAACTGGATCGGACGCTCCACTACGACACCTTCCGGCACATAGACCACAAAACCATCCTGGGCCAGCATAGTGTTCAAGGCAACAATACCATCCTTACCGGTTGGTGCCGCCTTGCCATAATAGCGGGATGCCACTTCGGGATACTTTTCCATGAAAGTACGCATTCCCCCGGCATAAACACCTTCGGGAAGATGGGCTTTCGGTAACATCTTGTCATAGAAAGTATCATTCACTACAAAATAAAGCGAGGTACTCAGGTTGGGGACATCACAACGGAACACGTCGTACGGATTGACCGGGATATCAAGACGATTGATATTCACCCCGTAATCCGGAGCAAAAGCCTGCGCCACATCTGTATATTTATAATCTTCACTCTTCACCGTCGGAAACCCCAACCGTTCCAAATCAGCCAAAGCCTCTACACGCGGCAAATTCATCAACCCCGCCGCATGCCGGCAAATCAGATCCTCATAATGGGTGAAAAGATCGATATATTGTTGTTCTGCTTTCATTACTATCTAATTTTTTGGCATGGATTACACGGATTTCGCGTGTAATCCGTGCCTAATTATTCTTATTCTTCTCCCATCTCTTTCTTGATCCAGTCGTAGCCTTTTTCTTCGAGTTCGAGAGCCAGTTCGGGACCGGCGGTTTTGACAATACGTCCTTTGTAGAGGACATGGACCACGTCGGGCTTGATATAATCCAGCAGACGTTGGTAGTGCGTGATCACGATAGCCGCATTCTCTGGCGTACGAAGTTGATTGACACCATTTGCCACGATGCGGAGGGCATCGATATCCAGACCGCTATCCGTCTCATCGAGAATCGCCAGCTTCGGTTCGAGCATCGCCATCTGGAAGATTTCGTTCCGCTTCTTCTCACCACCCGAAAACCCTTCGTTCACGCTGCGGCTCGCCAGCTTATTGTCCAATTCCACAATCGCACGCTTCTCGCGCATCAGCTTCAGGAAGTCGGTAGCCGAAACAGGTTCCAGCCCTTTATATTTACGATGTTCGTTCAGAGCGGCACGCATGAAGTTCACCATGCTGACCCCCGGAATCTCCACCGGATACTGGAAACTCAGAAAAATACCTTCTCGACTACGGTCTTCCGGTTCGAGATCCAGCAGGTTCTTACCGTTGAAGATCACCTCCCCTTCCGTTACATCGAATGCCGGATTACCGACCAACACACTGCTCAAGGTACTTTTTCCGGAACCGTTCGGCCCCATGATGGCGTGTACCTCACCCGCCTTGACAGAAAGGTTGATCCCTTTCAATATCTCTTTGCCATTGACATTGGCATGTAAGTTCTTTATCTCTAACATTGCTTTATAATTTATGATTTATGCGATTTATGATTTATGATTTATGATTTATGATTTATCATCGACGCATAAATCATAAATCATAAATCATAAAATCATCCTACGCTTCCTTCTAAAGAAATAGTCAGCAGCTTCTGTGCCTCCACGGCAAACTCCATAGGGAGCTTGTTCATTACCTCGCGGGCATACCCGTTGACGATCAGACCGACAGCTTCCTCGACCGAGATACCGCGCTGTCGGCAATAGAACAACTGTTCTTCACTGATCTTGCTCGTCGTCGCTTCGTGTTCCACTACCGCCGTCTCGTTCTGGATATCGGCATAGGGGAAGGTATGGGCACCGCAAGTCGAACTAAGCAACAGGCTGTCGCACTGGCTATGATTACGGGCGCCTTCGGCACGGGGAGAAACTTTCACCAAGCCACGATAGCTGTTCTGGCTATGCCCGGCGGAGATACCCTTCGAGACGATCGTACTGCGAGTATTCCGTCCAAGGTGGATCATCTTCGTACCGGTGTCGGCCTGCTGGTAATTGTTGGTGACGGCCACCGAGTAGAACTCGCCTACCGAATTATCACCGGCCAGGATACAGCTCGGGTATTTCCAGGTAATAGCGGAACCAGTCTCCACCTGTGTCCAGGAGATCTTACTCCCTTCGCCCTTGCATAGTCCGCGTTTAGTCACGAAGTTGTAGATACCTCCCTTTCCATCCTTGTCACCCGGATACCAGTTCTGGACGGTGGAATATTTCACTTCGGCCCGTTCATGCGCTACGATTTCGACGATAGCCGCATGAAGCTGGTTCTCATCGCGCATCGGGGCGGTACAACCTTCGAGGTAACTGACATAGGCTTCATCATCCGCCACAATCAATGTACGTTCGAACTGTCCGGTATTGGCCGCATTGATACGGAAATAGGTAGAAAGCTCCATCGGACAACGCACGCCTTTCGGGATATAGACAAACGAACCGTCCGAGAACACCGCCGAATTCAATGCGGCAAAGAAATTATCACGATAACTGACCACGCTTCCCAGATACTTCTGGACCAAATCGGGATGATGCTGGACAGCTTCGCTGAAAGAACAGAAGATAATGCCCTTCTCAGCAAGCGTTTCCTTGAATGTTGTCTTTACGGAGACGCTGTCCATCACTGCATCGACCGCCATCCCGCTAAGCTGCGCACGTTCGTGCAGAGGAATACCCAGTTTGTCGAAAGTCTTCATCAGTTCCGGATCGACCTCATCCAAGCTCTTCGGGCCCTCCTTCTTCTTCGGAGCGGCATAGTAGATGATATCCTGATAGTCAATCGGCGGGATATTCAGGTGAGGCCATGTCGGCATCTCCAGTGTCTGCCAATGGCGGAAGGCTTTCAAGCGGAACTCAAGCAGCCATTCCGGTTCATTCTTCTTGGCGGAAATAATACGGACAGTCTCTTCATCCAATCCGCGATGAATCACCTCCGTATCTATATCGGTAACGAATCCGTACTTATAATCACCGGTCGTCACCTCATTTAGTATGTCGTTTGAATCTTCCATTATACATTAAATATATTGTTCAAATTATGCAACCTATTCCTCCTTAAAAAACAAATTTTGGAAGTAAATGGTTGGGATTATTTCTTTGACTGAATTATAAAAGCGGGATTCGACCTTTGCCTGGCGCGGGATCAGGACCGATCCCTTGTCTATCATCTCCATACTGTTCAGTAGAAGGCTGATAAACGCCATCATAAAGCAAAGTCCCAAGACACCGCCTGCCAGATGGTTCAGGACACTCAACGGCGTCGCTCCCACGACACGAGTCAGAATCTCACCTGCCAGCAATATGACACCCACGATCAACAGGAAACCCGCCACGTAGCTGAGCACCGTCACTCCTTGTTCGGGAAACCAGCCCAATGCCAATATATATCCACGCAGCCAAAGTGCCGCCTTCGTACAAAAAAAGATCCCGACCAAAAGGGCTATAAGCGAAACAACCTGTTTGATGATTCCATCAAACAGGCCTTTCACAAATCCTATTCCTGCCAGACATAGCAATGTAATGTCCAACCAGTTCATGTTTACAATGTCTTCTTGATTTCCGTTTCTTCGTATGCCTCGATGATATCACCAACCTGAATATCATTGTAGTTGACAATGTTCAAACCACAATCCAAACCGGCAACCACTTCCTTCACATCATCCTTGAAACGTTTCAAAGATTCCAACTCTCCGGAATGAACCACGATACCGTCACGGATCACGCGCACCTTGTTCGAACGCTTGATCTTACCTTCACGTACCATACATCCGGCAATCGTACCCACTTTCGTGATCTTGAAGACCTGGAGCACTTCCACGTTCGCAGTGATCTCTTCCTTGATTTCCGGTGAAAGCATACCTTCCATAGCGCTCTTCACTTCTTCGATCGCATCATAGATAATCGAGTACAGACGGATTTCGACTCCTTCTTTCTCTGCCAGACGACGTGCAGGCAATGCCGGACGCACCTGGAACCCGATGATGATCGCATCGGAAGCGGCAGCCAGTACGACATCCGATTCGGAGATCTGACCGACAGCCTTGTGGATCACGTTCACCTGGATTTCCTCTGTAGACAGACGGATCAGGGAGTCTGACAACGCTTCTACAGAACCGTCCACGTCACCCTTCACAATCACGTTCAGTTCTTGGAAGTTTCCGACTGCGATACGGCGACCGATATCATCCAGTGTAAGCATCTTCTGCGTACGCAGGCCCAACTCACGCTGCAACTGTTCGCGACGGTTGGCAATTTCGCGGGCTTCCTGATCTGTTTCCAGTACATTGAACGTATCGCCAGCCTGCGGAGCACCGTTCAGACCGAGGATCAGAGCCGGTTCGGAAGGACCAGCCTTTTCGATACGCTGGTTACGTTCGTTGAACATCGCTTTTACGCGACCGAAATGGGTTCCGGCCAGTACGATGTCACCGACCTTCAGCGTTCCGTTTTCAACCAACACAGTAGAAACATATCCACGTCCTTTGTCAAGTGAAGATTCAATGATGGAACCAACAGCCCGTCTCTTCGGATTAGCCTTCAAGTCAAGCAAATCGGCTTCCAGCAATACTTTTTCCAACAAGTCCTCCACACCGATACCTTTCTTGGCTGAAATTTCCTGGCTCTGGTACTTACCTCCCCAGTCTTCAACCAAGTAATTCATGTTAGCCAGTTCCTCCTTGATCTTGTCAGGATTGGCATGAGGCTTGTCGATCTTATTGATAGCAAATACGATAGGTACGCCAGCAGCCGAAGCATGGTTGATCGCTTCGACAGTCTGTGGCATGACATTATCGTCGGCAGCCACAATGATAATCGCGATATCCGTCACCTTGGCACCACGGGCACGCATGGCGGTAAAGGCCTCGTGACCCGGCGTATCCAAGAATGTGATACGACGCCCGCTCTGCAACTTCACGTTGTAAGCACCGATGTGCTGCGTGATACCTCCTGCCTCACCGGCAATTACGTTTGCATTACGGATGTTATCCAGCAAAGAGGTCTTACCGTGGTCAACGTGTCCCATCACAGTCACGATAGGAGGACGCGCCACCCAGTCTTCTTCGTTGTCGTCTTCTTCGTCGGCCTTGATGGCTTCCACCACTTCGGCACTTACATATTCGGTCTGGAAACCGAATTCTTCAGCTACGATATTAATTGTTTCCGCATCCAGACGCTGGTTAATGGAAACCATGATACCGATACTCATACAAGTACCGATAACCTGCGTCACAGGAACGTCCATCATGTTGGCAAGGTCGTTGGCTGTCACAAACTCCGTCAGCTTCAACACCTTGCTTTCCATTTCTTCCTGTTCCATCAGTTCGTGTTCACGCTTCTGGATGGCATCGCGTTTGTCGCGACGGTACTTGGCACCTTTATTATTCTTATTTCCCTTGTTGGTCAGACGGGCCAAGGTTTCCTTTACCTGCTTCTGTACATCTTCCTCGCTGATTTCCGCCTTCACCGGCTTGCGTAGGCGCGGCTTGCGATCATCGTTCGGACGTGACGGGCGTGCATTGGTTCCCGGCGTATTGTTCACGTCTACGCGGTCTTTCTTGATACGGTTACGTTTTTTCTTTGCATCCGTACCGCCTTCTCCCGGTTTGACAGGAGCACCTGGTCTTGCCGTTCCGTCTTTCGGTCCTTTATTGAAAGGCCCATTACCCGACTGTTGCCCCGCTTTGTTACCGGCGAACTTCTCGCGCTTGTCTTCCCGCTCTTTCTTGCGTTCCTCCTTCGTCTTTTTCTTCGGACGGGTAGACTGATTCAACGCGTTCAGATCTATCTTCCCTGTCACCTTGATTTTCGACTCGAACTTCGGAGTATTCAACCGGAATAATCCCTCGTCAGAACCGTTGCCGGCAGATGCCGCCGGTTCTGCAGTCGCAGTCGTTGACTCTACATTTGCAGTTTTCGGCTCCTGTACAGGCTCCGGTTTAATCACTTCTGCTGGTTCCTTTTCCACTACTATAACTTTTTCTTCTTTTATCTCCTCAGGCTGCTGTTTCATTTCCGGGATTTTCACTTCAGGCATTTCCACCTCAGGTGCCTTTACTTCGGGGGTTTTCACCTCCTGAACCGGAGCATCAGCAGTTTTTGCAGCAGTGGTCGCCTCCACTGGCTTCTCCACTTTCTTTTCCACAGGAACGGAAACAGGCTGATGCTGTACCTCCTGCACTTTTTTATGCGGTCTGTCCAGATCGATCCGACCCTTCGTCACAATTTTGGGTCTGAATTCTTCCGGTATTACAGTCTTTATTTCCGAACTCTTTTCTTCTTTCACAGAAGAAGCTTCCCTGTGAGGGCGTTCGGGCACGACCCGTTCACGCTCACGTCCGCCGTTCGGTAAATCTTTTCCAAACTCTTTTACGAGCAAAGCATACTGTTCATCACCGATTCGCGTGTTGGGATTGTTATCCTCAACCTCGAACCCTTTCTTGCGTAGAAACTCAACAACCGTGTTGATTCCTACATTCAATTTTCTCTGTACTTGTATTAATTTTATGGGCATATCAAACTTTGTCGTAATACTTATTCTTGAGGTTCTCCCTCTTCTTCTTCAAATTCGGCAGATAAGATAGCAAGTACCTCGTCAACAGTCTGTTCTTCGAGGTCGGCACGTTCTACAATCTCTTCGCGGTTCATAGCCAATACGCTCTTCGCCGTGTAGCACCCGATATTCTTCAGTGCTTCGATTACCCAGCTGTCAATTTCGTCCGAGAATTCATCCAAATAGATATCCTCTTCATCTGCACCTTCCACATCGCGAAAGACATCGATGGCGTATTCGGTCAGCATACAGGCGAGCTTGATATTCAAACCACCTTTACCGATAGCCAATGAAACTTCTTCAGGACGAAGATAAACCTCTGCCTTATGTTCTTCTTCGTTCACTCGTATAGAGGAAATTTTTGCCGGGCTTAATGCACGCTGGATAAACAGCGATATATTGGATGTATAATTAATAACATCGATGTTCTCGTTTCTCAGCTCGCGAACGATACCATGGATACGGGAACCTTTCATTCCGACGCAGGCGCCGACCGGGTCGATACGGTCATCGTACGACTCAACGGCCACTTTTGCTCTCTCTCCCGGAATACGGGCAATCGCCTTGATGGTGATCAGACCATCGTTGATTTCCGGAACTTCAAGTTCGAACAAACGCTGCAGGAACAATTTGTCTGTACGGGAAAGGATGATCTTCGGATTGTTGTTGTAGTTATCCACCCGCTGTACGATAGCACGCACGGTTTCACCTTTACGGTAAAAATCAGTCGGGATCTGTTCTGTTTTCGGGAGCAGCAACTCATTACCCTCGTCATCCAACAACAGGATCTCCTTCTTCCATACCTGATAAACATCGGCTGCGATGATATTGCCGATTTTATCCTTATACTTAGCAAACAAACTGTCTTTCTGCAATTCAAGTATTTTTGAAGCCAACGTCTGGCGCAGGTTCAGGATGGCACGACGTCCGAAATCGGCAAAATGCACTTCATCAGTCACCTCTTCGCCCACTTCACAGTCGGCATCGATCTTACGGGCCTCGGTCAGTGTCAGCTGAAGATTCTCGTCCTCCAGTTCGTCATCGGCGACAACCGTACGGTTTCTCCAGATTTCGAAGTCACCTTTTTCCGGGTTGATAATTACATCGTAATTTTCATCCGTACCGAACATTTTAGCGATCACGTTGCGGAATGAGTCTTCCAACACGCTGATCATCGTATCTTTATCTATATTTTTCAACTCCTTGAACTCAGCAAGTGTGTCAATCATACTGATTGTTTCCTCTTTCTTGGCCATAATCTTTTTACTTGAATCTTATTAGGTATTTTGTATATTTTATTTCATCGAATGTATATGACTGGTCTTCCCGGACAGTCACTTTACGCTTGGCTCCTTCGGGCTTCACTTGTTTTTCAACAGTGACCACCACCCCGTTTTCGTCGGCCGATTTCAATACGCCGGTCAACTTCGTACCGCTTTTAAGCAGCATTTCCACTTCGTTACCCATATTTTTCACATACTGGCGAAGCACTTTAAACGGAGATGTTATCCCTGCGGAACCGACTTCCAGTTCGAAGTCTTCCACATCACGGTCCAGGTGACCTTCCACATAGCGGCTCAACTCAGCGCAATCGTCGATACAAACACCCTCATCATTGTCTATTTCTATGATAATCAGGTTACCTGGTTTTATTACTACATCCACTAAATAATTGCCGGAAGAAGCTAATTTCTCTTCTACCAACTGACTTATCACGTCCTTTTCAATCATATACATACAGTTAAGAACAAAAGAAGGGGACTGCCCGCCCCCTCCTCATCTTCGCTTAATCGTCTGCAAATATACAAATAATCAGTGAGTTTTCAAATAAATATATATTTTTTCTGCATGTTAAGAGATTTATCGCGTACATTTATACTTAATATATCAAAAGTAAGCATATATCAGAACATTTGGTCATTACCCGTTTTTTTCGTTCCTTTGCCCTCGAATATAAGGGGTGCTTGCCGGAATGACACCCAAAAACAGGAAGGCAGGCTGAGATTATACCCATTGAACCTGTACGGGTAATGCCGACGAAGGGAAAAAAGTGTATCTTCAGTAAAAACAGTCCACCTCTGCTATTCCTTTTAAAATTCAGGTTATCAAAAAGAAAAAGGATGAAAAGTGTTCTTATTATTGCCTCAACATTAATGGCATTGTCGGCGGAAGGCAAAACGACCGTACCTGCCGATTCTCTGAAAATCTCAAAAGACATCTCGCTGGACGAAGTGGTCGTCACCGCGACCAAAGTAGCCAAAGGGACACCGGTTGCCTACAGCGAACTGACAAAGGACGAGCTGAATCGCCGGAACGACGGACAAGGCATCCCCTTCCTGATCCTCCAATCGCCGTCCGTAATCATGACGTCAGATGCAGGGACAGGTATCGGCTATTCCGGTTTCCGCATCCGGGGGACGGATGCCAACCGTATCAACATCACAGTCAACGGAGTACCGGTAAACGACTCCGAGTCACACACGGTCTTCTGGGTGAACATGCCAGACTTTGCCTCTTCGGTCGATAATATCCAGATACAACGCGGAGCCGGGACCTCGACCAACGGGGCAGCCGCCTTCGGAGCAACCGTCGCCATGCAGACGCAGAAATCGGAGTTGAAACCTTATGCCGAATATTCGGTCTCGGCCGGATCGTTCGGGACAGTCAAGAACACTGTCAAGCTCGGAACCGGGCTTCTACAGGACCATTTCGTTTTCGATGCCCGCTATTCCAATATCCAGAGCGACGGATACATCGATCGGGCCAAGGCCAACATGCACTCTTACTTTGCTTCGGCGGCTTACTACGGGGACAACACGCTGATTCGCTTCCAGACTTTCGGCAGCATCGAGAAGACCTACCAGGCATGGACCGGCGTCCCTTCCTATCTGCTGGATTCAGACCGCACCTACAACCCTTGCGGGGAATATAAAGAAGACGGGGTCACCAAATATTACAAGAACCAGACAGACAATTACCGGCAGCAGAACTACCACCTGACAGCCAGCCAGCGCCTGAGCGATCTGTGGAACATGAACCTGACACTCCATTACACACATGGGGCAGGCTATTATGAAGATTATAAAGGAGGAGCCAAAGTCAAGGACTACAAACTGCCCCCATATATCGACAGCCAGGGAGACACCATCGCCAAGACGGACCTCGTCCGCCGCAAGTGGCTGGAAAACGACTTCTACGGAGCGATCTACAGCGCCAACTATCGGGGAGAGCGTTTGCAATTCTCAGCCGGAGCCGCCATCAACCGTTACGACGGCGACCACTTCGGGCGTGTCATGTGGGCGAAACAATCGAACAACCTTCCCGAACCGGACTACGAATATTACCGTAACACGGGTGACAAGCTGGATTACAATATGTACGCCAAAGCCAATTACCAGTTCCATCCCAACTTGAACGGTTATCTGGACATGCAGTACCGGGGCATCCACTACACGATCGAAGGCAGCGACGACAAAGCCGGCGACCACGTGAATGTCGACAAGCACTGGAACTTCTTCAACCCCAAGGCGGGCATTAACTTCCAGAAGGACGGCCACAACGCGTTCGTCTCGTTCTCGGTAGCCAACCGCGAACCGAACCGTGACAACTTCACCGAGGCCGGCCGGGACGAACGCCCGCAGCACGAGACGCTCTACGACTATGAAGCGGGTTACGGTTTCGGAAACTCCCGTTTCCATGTCGGCGCCAATCTTTACTTCATGGATTACAGCAACCAACTGATCCTGACCGGCAAGATCAGCGAAATCGGCGAAGCCCTCACTTCCAATATCAAAGACAGCTACCGGATGGGAATAGAACTCACGGGAGGCGTGAAAATCGCCCGCTGGCTGGACTGGAGCGGAAACCTGACACTCAGCCGGAACAAGATCAAGAACTTCACCGAAAGCATCGAGGTTTACGATGCCGACTGGAACTTCCTGCGTGAGGACCACAACGACTTAGGGACGACCGACATCGCCTTTTCGCCAGACATCATCGCCAACAGCATGTTCAATTTCAACTGGAAACAATTCAGCGCAAGTTTCAACTCCCAGTTTGTCGGCCGCCAGTATATCGACAACACCTCTTGCAAAGACCGTTCCATCGATCCCTATTTCGTCAGCAACCTGCGTGTCGGCTACGTTTTCAAACCGAAGTTTATGAAGGAGATCGCCCTCGATGTCACGATCAACAATTTGTTCAACGAGCAATACGAAACCAATGCATGGGTATACTCGGCAATGGTCGACGGCGAACGTTACAAAGAAGACGGCTATTTCACCCAGGCGGGAACAAACGCAATGGCACGGGTAACATTCAAATTCTAAATGATGGAACAATTACTGGAATATTTCGGAGTACTGACCGGTCTGCTTTATCTCTTTCTGGAGATAAGGCAGCATCGTGCCATGTGGGTTGTCGGCTTCCTGACTTCCCTTGTCTATGTTTTTGTCTTTTTCTTTTCAAAGATATATGCGGATATGGGACTGAACATCTATTATGTAGCCATCAGCATATACGGTTTCTGGCAATGGACACGCAGCAAGGGCAGGCAAGAACAAACAGCGGAAGACATAGAGACAGCTCCTCAGGAGGTAATCCTCTACCGCAATATGACACTCCGTCTTTTTGCCGGGATCAGCTTTTCCATCGTCGCCCTGTTTGCGTTACTCTATTATGTCCTGCATTATTTCACCGATTCGCCGATACCGGCAGGCGATGCTTTTACCACCGCCGTCGGAATCGTCGCCACCTGGATGCTGGCACGCCGGATCGTCGAGCACTGGATCTTCTGGATCGTCGTCAACTGCGTATCCGTCTATCTTTATTACCTGCGTGGGCTCTATCCCACAATGTTTCTCTATATTTGCTACGCCATACTGGCGGCAGCCGGATTATACACTTGGAAAAAGAAAGGAATAAGAACAAATGATAGCACCTTATAATTGCGTAGTCGTGGCAAACGGCCGTTTTCCGCAAACAGCTTTACCGCTTCATCTTCTGCATCAAGCCTCCGTCGTCATCGCTTGTGACGGAGCCGTCGAAGCATTAGATAAAGCAGGCATCACTCCGACAGCGATTGTCGGAGACCTCGACAGTATCCCATCCCGTTTTCGTGAACAGTATGCCGGCCGCATCCATATCGTAGAGGACCAGGAAATAAACGACCTGACGAAATCCGTCCGCTTCGCCCACCGGTCCGAGCAGCAGGAAGTTCTGATATTAGGAGCTACCGGGCTGCGCGAAGACCATACGTTAGGCAATATCTCGTTGCTGATGGACTACGCCCCGCTGTTCCAACGGATAGAGATGCTTTCAGACTATGGGATCTTCACTCCTATCCTTCAAACGACAACACTGGAAAGCAAACCCGGACCCCAAGTGTCCCTTTTCTCGCTCGCCCCTTCCGGCACGATTTCCACCACCGGGCTGCGCTGGCCCATCCGCAACCGCCGGCTGACAGCCTGGTGGCAAGGCACGTTAAACGAGGCAACCGGTAACAACTTCACCGTCACCCTCTCAGCGGATGCCCGGATCATAGTTTACCGCACCCTCCAAATAATGTAGTTCAATTTTGGTAGATGTAAATCATCATTTGTATGTTTCAAATATTCTTATAATAAAAAGTCCCGAAGGGGATCTTTCGATCAGCCTTCGGGACAAAATACACCCTCAATTTTACAACTTAGTATTTATTCAAGCCTCACGGCTGTTTAATAAAAATGCTATTCAACAACCTGTCACGCAGGCAGCTTATTCAATTGAGAAGCTTTCCATTCGGGAAAACCATCAATATCGTCATACATGTGGAACTGCAACTTGTCATCCGCCACCCTCTTCAACTCCATTTTAGGAGCCAGTGGCAAACACATGTCATCCACTGCAAACAGTGCTTTCAACAAAACCACATCGTACCCCTCGCGGATTACTTCTTTCTGTAGTATCACCGGCACATTCAATTTGGCCAGATAATAAGCAGAACGTTCATACGCGCACCATGAATCGCCTTCGAGATATAAGTAGACACCATGCAGGTTGTCTATCTCGTTCATCAGAACCTTTTCGACATCCGCTATACGTTCCATAATCTTAATAATTTAAATTCTCAATCTTCTATATGCAAACTCTATATTACAAAGATATGGGTTAATGCCACAAAGGTTAGACTGTGAAAGTCTCAATCTTACTACTCAAAGCTATCAAAGAGCTGATTATCGGCCTCTTTCTTACGCAACTCGTCCAAATTGGCCACTGCTTCCTTCACACCGGCAGCTTTTGCCTGTTCCAGCAGTTTTCCTGCCTCGTCCAGATTCCCATCCAGCAGGTTCAGGACACCACGCGCATGGATGGCTTCGGGGCTATTGCCGGCCTTAGCCAGATAAGTACGGGCCGCATCCAGATCGTTCTTCGACAATGCGATATTGGCGGCGTTCAGATTGGCGACAGGATCGTCGCTGTACATGCGGACCGCAATCTCGAACACTTCATTATATTCCTTGCTTCCGATCTCGTAGCTGTTAGCCACCGCGAACATTTCGCTCAAACTCAACTGCTGCGGACGCGTCTTGATAATCTCGCGTCCTTCTTCGACCGTAAAGAAACGCACCTGATAAGCGACACGGTAGTCGGAACGGCGCAACGAAGGATAGATATTCTTCAATACATAACGGTAAGGAGCCCCTCCGTCCAAAGCAGCCAGCCTGGCGTCTTTCTTGTCCGGCTCGTCATTACTGTTGATGATAGCCAGCACAGCCTCACGCGAAGGAACGCTCCGGTCAGCTTCGACTTTCGCTTTCAAACCTTCCCAATCTTCTGAACCGTTATCCAACGTGAACAGCTCCGGTTTGAAGTCGTGTTTCTTCCGTATATATTCGGCAAGCGCTTTCACACGATTGCCGGCCAGGACCGTATTGGACTTGTAGCTGCCTTCGGGCGACGCAAAACCTTTCAGGATTATGCCTTCGAGCGTGATGTTCTTATCGTCTACGACCGTACTGATCGTATTGTCGATCTTCGCCAGTTCCACCACATTGTTACGGAAATCCGGCAGGATCGCATATTTACCCACCTGAAAGTCCAGATAAGCCGTCCCCACCTCGGCACGATGTTTTACCGTTTCCGCTTCCGGAGAGATATAAGCCAGGGTAGGCTGCACCTCATACCGCTTGTCGGGACGGGTCAGGACCTTGTCGGCCATCACGAGCGGAGCACCCTGTTCCTCTTTTCCACAACCGCACATGTTCGGGATCAGCACGAAGCGAGCGTCTTTCATCCACGGCTCAAACGGGATTACCGTCTTATAGTTGATGACGCTTTCGCTCTTTCCGGCCTGCACGACCAAAAAGCGGGGTTCATCCTGCAAGTTGTTCAAAGCGATCTCGCGGTCATACACTTTCTGACTGATCCGTCCGTTCAGCAGGATGGAAGGCAGCCCTTCCTTCTGCGAAGCCGATTCCAAGACCGGTGTCAGGGAGAGGTTCTCGCGAGATTTGATCCGGCTACCGTCGACCGTGATCACGGCGTCGATCACCAATTCGTTTCCTTTTTGTTTCAGTTCGTTACAAACCACTTTTACCGGGGCCTGAGCCAGGATAGCCGGCGAAACGACAGCCAGCAAAGCTGCTGCCATATATATTTTCATTGTTTTCTTCATCGCTCCGATTATTTAATAAAGTAAATAATAGAAAGAGCAGCCTTCGTCACTCCGAAATAGTCTTTCGTTTCGCTCTTCTGAACCGTACCGCACGATGCGCACGGATATTTATCATAGTCCAGATGCGCCCATCCGACACCGATCACAGCCTCCATGCTCCAACGGTTGCTCAGCAGCCATTGGTAACCATAGGACAGACCGGCTCCGTAGAGGTTGCCCTGATAACGATAATTCTCCATATTTTTACTCAGGAATTTGATCCCGCCGACATTATAATCGGCATAATGGGCATGCACTCCGAGAAAATGGCCGTTAAACTTCTCACATAGCCAATAACGCGCTTCCGGCTGAACCATCCAATGTTTCCAACGCATGTCGTCGCCAAACTTCCATCCGTTGTAGTTACCGGACAAGTCCAGTGTCCACTTCTTGCTCAATCCCATTTCAACACCGAGGTTGATCGTTGCAGTCGCGTCGTACAGCAAGTTTGACTTTACCGCAAACTTCTGCCCATAGACATTCGTCATGCCGGCCAGAAGCAAAAAGAGGAAAAGTACTTTTTTCATACACTTCATTTTTAATTATCTTTCGTTTTTCTATCCCATGTTAAACAGCAAAGGGGATAATACAGTTTATCCCGACACAAAAATAGAATAAGTCTTCACCACGCGCGGTAGGTGCTCGTTTCAAGTTTCACGGGCAAAGCTACCAAGAACGGACCGCGTGATATAAATACCGACGAAAAAGGGACAAGACGATAGAAATACCGATTAACACACAGAAATATTATCATATCGATGACTTCATCATACAAGCTTCACTATAAAAAGAATCAAGAAGACAAAAAGCATCCCAAAACTATAAGCAGGATTAAAAACTTTTCCGTATATTCGCAAAAGTTTGAAGTATGATTAAAACGAAAGAGAGGTTTTTATGAGGATTATTAGCAGTCGTGAATTTAATGACAATCAAAAATTGTACTTTGACTTGGCAGATCAGAATGAACAAATTATTGTTCAAAGAGGAAAAGACAAGGCTTATATGCTTATCCCCATTACCGAGTCAGACAGGTTGTCGACAAACCCTGCCCTTATAAATAAGATCAAAGATGCCGAAAGAGCCATCCGTGAAGGGAAGACGACAAAAATCAATGATATTGACAATATATGGGAAAGTATTCTATAGAAATTGAAAACGAAGCAAAAAAAGAACTGGCAGCCCATTACAAATCAGGAGACCGGAAAACGATCAAACGAATCGAGAGGATATTTAAGGAGTTAGCAGAAACGCCTTATGATGGCATAGGCTCCCCCGAACCCCTTAAATATGAACTTTCCGGATATTGGTCAAGACAAATAAATAAAAAAGACAGGCTTATCTATAAAGTAAAAGAAGAAACCATAACCATCTACATTGTCTCCGCCATAGGTCATTATGGCGACAAATAGAAAAATTGCTGTTCATTTCTCCGACTCCCTCTCGAAACGCGCCCATTTGAGTTTTTTATTGACGACCTCCGAAGTGCGGACATGCATGCCCTTTACGAAAATGGATTCGGCTCGGATTTCGTTGATACGGTCTACACGGCGGTATTTGGCGGAGATACCGAAAGTGCAAAAATCGTTCAGGCAGACATCGTAACCATCTTTCAACCGATCTATGATATAGTCTTCCATCAGCATCCACGAACGTGCCAGTTCCGAACGGAGGGAAGACGAACCGTGCGATATTTCTTCAAACATCCGCTCTTTGTTTATTGTGCCACGGCTGACTACTTTGGGATAAAAACCCGTTACTTTCTCGCTATCCTCATTCAGGTTATCATAAATGGGGACAAATCTGTATTGTATACTCATACTATATTATTTTTATAAATGATTATCATGCTACACATCGACACCTTTCAACCCAACCACCTGATTATTTATCTATTATCAGGTGTCGATGTTGGTGTCGATACAGATGTCGATGTACTCACCCGACCGGCACATCGGCACCCGGTTCTTCTGTTTCCGGTATGACATAATAGTATTTCCGGTCTTTTTTCATCTTCTTCCGTACATTATATTTTTGCATTAATAGTCCGAACAACCTCAGCTTTGTTTCCGTAAGGTCTATTTTGCTCTGTTTGCTGATTGTCATCAATATTTCGGGTGCTGACAACGGCTCACAAACCTCCTCTTCCTCCGGAATACGGAAATAATGGAGGAACAACTCTTCCAGCAAAGGCCGCTTTTCGAACATCCGGTTATTCCGGTTCAAAAGCACCTCCTCTTCCGGGGTAAACCAATAGCGTTCACCTTCCCTCAAGGCACTGACCGCCTGGGCGTAGAGTTGAGGATAATCGATGGGTTCTATCCGGATCATCCCCTTCACCTCCACCCCGATAAAACGGCGGCTGCCGGTGGTATCGGTCAGCAAAGAGAACGTATTGGAGGTTGCGATAAACGAAGCGAACCGCCTCATCTCCTCCATGCTCTCGCCATAAGGCTTACGCAACGTCACTTTCGCCTTCTGAAGCAGGTTTTTCAAATAAGGCTGACGGGAAGCAGGTATCGAGTCGAACTCATCCAGGTTGATCAGCGCGAAACGGTTCAACGCCATCTCCGCATCCTTCCGGCTTCCCAAGTCGATCCCATCGACATAGTAAGGCCGCAGTTCAGGTGGCAGAAGACTCTGGCAAAAAGAACTCTTGCGGCACCCCTGCGGCCCGACCAACAGGGGTGACGTGCTATTGGCATGTTCCCTGTCCATCTGCAACCAGTGTGCCACCATACTGAGGAACCAAATATAAAAGAAATCCCTCCACTCCTTGTTTTCGCATGGCACACAATCGGCAAGGGCACGGATGCGGTCCTGCCCGTCCCAATGCGGCAGATCGAAAAGGAACTCCTCGATCGGCCAATAATGGGAAACACGCCGGGAGTCCACGTAACGCTGCACGTCATATTCGATTGCCGATATCCCTTCCAACTGCGCCTCGAAACAGATGCTTTTGACCGCCTCGGCCGTCACCGGGCGATAGTCCGTAAACAGCGAATGTCGTTCGCGATACTCCTTGCATCCCTTCATCCGGTTGAACCTCAACTCATAACGCCTTGTCATAAACTCTTCCATCTGCATTGCCACCAGCATCCGCCGGGGCATACAGGGCCGTACGCTGCAATGTTTTTCTTTCCTGTAGACGTTCCCGAACGTCGCCCTCAACTCCATCTCCTGCTCCCTGCCGAACGGGTGTATCAGGGCAAAACGGACGGCATCTTCCTCCGGGATGGCGGATTGCCGGCATTTACGCGCCAGATGCACGATGAACTTTTTCCGTCCTTCATCGCCACCGTCTTCCGGCCCGACCTGCCGAAAGGTGTCGGTAAGGCTGGTTTCATAAAGGAGCGATATGCATTTATAGCGTTCATAGCCGGGCGCCATGCGCAACAGAGGGTCCGTCTCGGCATCGTGTGCCTCGCGTGTCGTCACAGGAGCAGGCATCTGCAAAGGTTGTTCCAGGCGGATCGGCAAGGCATCCGGATTATAATACAGGTCGGGATCATACGACACACGGCATCCTTGTTCCGGCGTCGGGCATCCTTCTTCTTTCCATTCGACGGGCAACTGGAGCTGTGCTTCGTAATAGCGTCCTGCACGAAGGCAGGCATGGGCATGAAAAAGGCGCATATGCCTTTCCGTCTTCGGCAGCGAACCGTCCGACAAGGTAAAAGGAACCACGATTTTAACGCTCCGTCCGCTCGATCCTACAAACGAAGCGAGTGTCTGCGGAAATCCCGCCGCCCGGTCCCGTATGGCAGCCGCCTCCGCATAACCGATCAGGTTACCAATACTGAGCAGCACCAATCCTGCATAGGTGGCCACACCGATCCTCTCATCATCCCGCTTCAGCGTAACGCCAAACAAAACTACAGGTATCTTTTCTGCTGCAAGGCTTTTTATCCCGGGAGTCAGATAAGGATTGTTCTGCCGCAAGGTGGTCACCGGCTTTCGGCTATTTTCCGTTTTCATAGCGTTCAGGACAATGCTTAGTTCAAGGTTACGGAAAGCCGCCAGGTCACCGCGAAGTTGCGTTATTTTCATATTAGCATTAGTTTTTAAATTTCCTGCAAGGTAAGGTTTATATTTCGGATATCTATTGTTTTTCAATTATTTTATGCACAGACTAACACAAAACATACCGGAAACTAACTCAAACCATACCATAAACTAATCCGGGACATACAGGAAAGTTGGGATAGGTAGTACTATGTATAAGGTATAGGTAGTACTATAAATTGCTAATAGGTAGTACTACCTATCGGTGTTATGTCGTACTATCTATAGAGAGTATGTAATATGCTATGAATTAGTTTATGGCATGGTTTGAGTTAGTTTGTGGGGAGATTCGGGATAGTTTGCGGGGAGATAGAGGTTTAAACTGCTGAAAAACGGGGGATACCGATATTGGCACACCTCCATCAAAATTCAAGGGCTATACCGAAACAGCCTTGTCTCCACACGCTTGGCGCGGGAACAAAGCTGTTTCGGCATAGCCCTTGAAAGACTAATAATCGCTTTGGTAATTAATTGAAGCCGAAATTGATCTCGCCTCCAGACTGAATATTTTCTATCACTATATTTAAAGAGCCTGTAGCCGGAACACTCTGTATCAATGCTGATGCTTCATACATATTGCCGACTTGAAAACCACCTTCGGGTTTCAGGGTTACGCTGCCGGAGGAATAATGCTTAACCTCCCCCTCAATCGTCGAATTTTCTATTGTTTCATCAACAGCAACCCAAGTCTCCTCGTTACAGAGCATGACACCAACTCCCTTATCTCCCCAACCATTACCACCTGTAAAATGTAAGGTTTCACCCTCTTTAATATTACCTGAATTAATCTGCGCAACCAACTCACTTGGAGCCTTATCGTTTACAAACATACAATCTTCTACTTTTCCTTTTTGAGAAACTTGATATTCAGCATCATAAAGATTCCCCGTCAAGTTTATCTTTAAATCTTCTTTTGTATATGTGTAAAATTTAAAAGAATAAGTAGTACTTACATCTTCATTCGGATCAAAAGAGGCTATACCCAACTGTCCTTCAAATTCTTCTTTGTTCGGCACAAGTTCACTTTTAATTCGTATATCCTCTACCACAAGCTTAATTTCTTTCAACAAAAAACCTTTATATTTTGTCTTTTTAATAACTGACAAAGCGCCAGGATGTGCACTTTTGGGAGTAGATGTAGTCGTAACGGGATGACCAAAATATGTATACTTTAGCTTACCATTACTGTCTCTTTCACTTAATTCTTGTGCATTCGTCTTTACTCCTCCAGGTATCTTACCATCAGGGAATAATTTTTCTAATTGTGCCTCTGTAAGCACTCCACTCATACTTCCTAAATCCGGATACTCATATTTCCCTTCTAACAATTGTCTCGGAATATCCACCCGCACTTTCAGTTCCACCCGTGCAGCCAACTGTGTTAACGGGATCTGGATTGGAGAAGCGACTGTCGTCACGTCAAATGTTGCGGATTTGTTACCGACTTTCACCAACTGGTTAGCTTTATCTACAAATGCAACTTGATATGAATCGCCACCTTCAATAATCTCCTTCAATGCATCCAGAGATTGACAAGATTTATAAGCATCATTAGCCTCTGTCGGATTGGCTACGACCCAAAAGTCATAAGTGCCATAATCCAAACCGGTTAAAGTGATTGTATATCCTTTTTTATACGTCTGGCTACCTCCATTTGGAGCGGGGGTATCTACATATTCATTCTCAGTTTCCGATAAAGCATCGCCAGAAAAATACTGAGACGTAATATATTTTTCATTTTCACCGAACACGAATATCCAGCAATCCTCTACATTCAATTCTTCCTCTGTCGCATACACATATCCTTCGTTTGTTGCAGCAGCTTTTGTGATGACGGAAGAGGGGGATAGTTCGATGACGAGATCGCCTTTGCCGGAAACGCCCGGAGCGTCTATTATTTTTTCTTCAGTACATGCTGCAAAGATGAACAATGCAGATATAGCTGTCAGGAATATATTTTTCGTTTTCATAATTGTGTGTATTTTACCTGTCGATACTTTCATTTTTATACTCTCCTATTTAATCACAATACAACTTCCGGGATGGTATTATGAACCCAGTCTCTCGTATAGAATTCGATTGTGGAATCTCCCCATTTTGGAGTAATCGTCCAATGCACCTTGATGTCGTAAAGGTAGCCGCCTTTGATACCGTTATGATCGACTTCCTTCGTTATACCAGCCGGATTGATCGGGTATGTTTTCTCAAATGTTCTGCCGTCAACTGTGAACTTCACATACAAGGCTGTATTCATTTCAGAATCTTGTTTATATTGGTTAGCATAGCCATAGGCTGTTCCCATGTCAGTCCAAACTATTGAGTTATCTCCCTCATTGTTATTACAATCCAAAGAGCTGCCAACTGCAACATTGCTCTTCACATATCCTTCAACGATCTTGCCATCCTGTTGCAAATTCACGAATTTAGCTTCCTCTAAAGTAACAACCGGAGTCTTTTCAAAACCGTCAAGTGTCACACTAAACTGAGAAAAGTCAAGACGGGCTGCGATTTGGGAGACTGTTACAAGGATTATGTTAGGATTCTGTTCTGCTTCGCTCGGAGAAACAGAATGATTTATCACATCTGTTCCAAAAACAATTTTTTTAGTGCCATATTTGATTAGCTTCTTTGCAGACAGACAGCCTGAAACAGTTTTATTCAACTCTGTTACTGAAGTTCCGAAAGGGATATCCTGCAAAAACTTCCCGCCATTTACAACAACGTGGGCAGTCAATGTACGTCCTTCTTTGTATTTGGTCACAAACTTCAAATTTTCCAAAGGATTATTATCCGTAGTCTCGGAAGAAGCTGCTGCGACAAGGGTTATATTCAGATCATCCGCTTTCAAGATTTCTATAAGTTTTCCTTCTTCATATAAGAATATAGAAACGTCAGACATATGTCTTTCAGCTTCACTTGCCTCCAAATCCTCACTCGACTCAACGCCTGTTTTACCGACTTTTGTAGCCATTTCATTAAAAGCGACCCCGAAGTCCAATACTGTATAAGCTTCCGTGGCTTCTTCAATACCCTTCTCTACATCGTTCATGATTGTATCATCTTCCATGGAGCAGGAAAAACCGGCAAAAACTAATATTGCTGCAAAAAATATATTCTTAATTTTCATAACCCTATGTATTTTCTCATTTAACTTACGGTGCAAATGTACAGGGAATGCCGACAGGAGGCGATAGGCGAAACTTTCAAGATTAAGTGGTAAAAATACCAAAAGGCAAATTGAGAGGCACACCCTTTAATTGCGATAGAAACGATAAGCTTCTTTTAATAGACAAAAAATAAGGGGGCGTTTTGAAACGTCCCCTTTGGTTATTGTGAATTAATGATTTTATTAATTCGTATCATCTTCTGTTTGCTCGACCACATTCCACGGTGCCACTTCAATACTGAAATTGATACAAGCATTTTCCAAGATTTCATCCGGATTCGGGCTACCTTCACCGGTGATAGTTGCCGAGATCTTGAAGAACTTGTTGCTTGCGACATTACCGGCATCACCAACCAACTTCAAAGGGATATGGAAGTATTTCTTACCCAACACACGATTGCCATCCATTAAAATTCCGGTGATCAAAATACGTGTCAAATAACCACCCTCTGCATATTCAGGTTGATTGGCATTGATGTATTTGTCGAAACCTAAAGCAGTAACATCAAGTTCACCACTTTTATTAGACAGAACAAGAGGAGTTTCATATGTCTTAGCAAAGGAAGCATTAACACCAGCCTTCGGATCAATCAAGCTTTGGATCACAGCAAACTCAACTGGCCCACCTCTGAAATAATTAGCCTCCGTATCCTCTTTACCCATGACTGTTGCATTATTACGGACATTTGCCAAATAGATAGAATCGATCTTAAAAGTAACACCTGCATACTGGGCTGTGAAGCTTGACTTCAAAGAAGTGAACTGCACGCGTGAGATCGAACGGGTCATAGTAACCTTTCCCGCCCCATCCGGTACTGTTGTGACATGCGTTCCATCTGTCGGTGTATCGGACACAACGCATGAAGTGTTATCTTTATACCAGTTCAAATGATGAATTTTTGTCCCATCTTCTTTTTCTTCAATAGGCTTCAAGCCCGTTACAGTCAAAACGTCTGAATACATAGGCAAATAAGATTCACCGACTTCCTCTTCATTGAATGTTGTTATGGCAACTGTTTTTTCAGCCTTTAAAGCATCCAAATCAGCCGGTGAAAGTTGACCCGTATTGGCCAACAAAACAACTTTAAAGGTTGTAGAAGAATTTCCTCCTTCTGTAGTCGGTTTTGCCACTTTCACATGGATAGCCTTGATTGAGGTGATGGACTGATTTTCGCCTTCTCCAGTAACATTATAGTCCTCACCTACCGTACCGGAACCTTCCAAACTGACATGCTTACTGATCACATACTTTCCGGCTTCGTCAAAGACATAAGCCGTCAAAGACTGGATCTTGGCTTCTTTGCCGTTGCCGGCATCATCATCACCTTCGGTCGATGCCTTCGTCATGGCATCGGTTGTGGAGGCGAAAGAGAGATAAGCGTCAACCTCCTGCGGGCCGGATATTCCGTCATCGTCTTTTGAGCAGGATGCCATTGTGCAAACTGCCAAAGAGGCTAAAAATAAATTTCTTAATTTCATAATTGTAATACGTTTAATTTGTTCTACTTTAAATATTTACCCTATATGTTGCCATCATCAGATTTCAACATTCTGGCTCACTTGTCCCCAATTGACCACTTCGACTTGTACATCCAGGTCTCCGGTAGTCGGCCGTGGCGGAATCGGTATATTGGGATCTTTTTCGTGGTCGCCATCGAAACTGGTATCTCCGAAGGTGACATTCAGGCGATATACATAGTTGCGTTTAACGTAGTTGTGATTATATCCTCTGTCCAAACCGTTCCGGTTGATTACGGCGGTGAATATTTTTGTTTCCGCCTCATACGTGTCCGTTTCAAGCAAAGTTGCTCTGACCTGTATTTCTGTCGGGGCTTCAGAGCCATCGTTTTCCATCACGTAGTGCACATAAGGTGTGTCGTTTATCGGAGAACCGTTGGCGATATCGCGGTTCAATGCTGTCGCATCGCTGTTGCCGAGGTGTCCGGTTGCCATCACCACTCCCCAATAATCACGGCTGAAAAAATGTGAAGCCGTGCTCTGGTTCAATATCGTGACCTCTTCCACTCTCACTGTACGATTGCGCAGAAGTGCTTTTGTAAAATCGGTCTTGACATTGACCAAGTCGAGACGAGCGGCAAGACGAGTGATTTCGACTGGTTCGGCGATACCGTTGATATTTTCACTGCCCATCGATGCATATCCCAGATAGTTGTCTCCCTTAACAAGAGGCGCTTGGGTCGTAATAACCGGACTGCTCATGACCAAGTTGCTCTGAGACTGGTCGGCAAGTTGTGCCAGCTTGGATTCGAAATCGGAATAGCTCGTAACACCGGCAAGCGAATTTTCCGGCGTATTGGAAACGATCACGATCTGCGCCCGCATAGTCATAGCAGGCACGTTCAGGATAGAGGCCTCGCCTTCCGAGTTGGTCGCCTGCCAACCGTAGCCGATAAGCTGTGCACCGCTTTCGTCGAAAACGAGCACCGAAAGGTTATTTACTTTGGCCTCTCCGGCCAACTCATTCTCATCATTCGGGTGAAACCCTTTCGTTACGGCCGACCCCGCCGCCTTGACCGCAATGCTCAACGAAGCATCCGCATCCTTCCCCTTAAATGATTCTTCATCCTTGGAGCAGGCAGTACAGCATAGGAGTACTGCCAGGGTCGAGAGGAATATGTTTGATAGTTTCATAATCATAATGTTTATTAATTAAAGAGGTCTTGCCACACAACGAATATATCCTTCACCATTGCCAGAAACAATCTGCTTAGTCGTAACATCATACAATCCATCCATCGTCCAATATTTTGCTTCTTTCAACGGATTTGCTTTCTCCAACTCAATAATTTTATCTATTTCTGCTTTTGTCGGCAAGAAAGATTTTAAATAATTACCAATACTTGTCGCTGCATATGGGTTTTGATAATCACCTGTTCCCATACAAATTCGCTGCGCTCTAATTTTATCCGTAGTCCTACTAAAATATTCATTACGAGAACCATCCGAATATCCACCTTCAACTTCTTTAGGATGTAAATATGCACCATCAACACGACGGGCATAAACGGTTGATTTATCGGATGGACTATAAGTATTTGTTAACAACAACAAAGGAAGTTCCTTTACCATCAATACTGATGTTTTTGTTTCCTCATTGGTTATAAAAGTCATCTTATACTCACGCGTATTATAAATATCCCCTTTCGCAACTTCATCTCTCCTATTTAAATTATCTGCAGAAGAAAAACTTCCCTGATTATAATTACGCCCTTCACCAAGAATACCGACATCATTCGGTGCAATAGCAAACTCAGTCAACGAATTTGCAGTAATTTTAAAATTGCCAAAATCAGCTGCAGAAGAACCACTCCAATATCCATTTTGATTAAAGTACATATTCATATCAGCCGACGAAACACCAGTAGTTGTCAACGTAATGCTCCCTGATGTTCCATTAGACACATAAAAAGGGACATAACCAAGACTCTGCGGATAACCGTCAATCACTAAATCTCCTTCCGGCAGGAAAGTCGCTTCATCTAATTTTGCATGTACGCGCCACTCATGTTTCAGCTCGCCATATCCGGCTTCATGGCTGAAATCCAATGTCACTATATAACTTTTATTTCTACAGATATTAAAGTCTGAAGTAATATCTTCACCCAAAAAGAAACGATAATTAATATCACCGGCATCAACTGTTGTTGAAGAAGAAGTCTGGCTTTTCACAATAGAATACTTACCCTTTACTTCAATGTAAGTACAAGCCAGATCATCCCATTTCTTAAACCAAGTATCATAATCTACCGCATCTGCATTTTCAGGCACGTCTATACCCGGACTTTTATAAGCGGCTCCTTTTTCATTGGGATAAACACCTTGTTTATTTTCATACATATGAAAATAAGAACCTTTATCACTTTGAACCTCGTCAATATCAAACTCAATATCAGCAGCAACTGTTTGCTTCGGTGTCAACTTATTGTCACCTTCACCAGAAAATGGCATAAGGGTATAGACACTTGGCAACTTACGGACTTTTACACTATGTATATTTAGATAAACCTTATCCATATCCGGCAAATTTTTCGTAATTCTGAATGTCACCTTTGAATAAGGTGGTACGACCCGTGCACAATAAGAAGCGCCATCCGTTGTTACATTGACACCTGTATTTATTCCTTCTTCGTACATTTCGCTACTCTTAGACGCATCTGTTCCCTCTGCAACAAATCCTAACATCATCTCCTTACCTGTCGGTCCCTGACTTGCTTGAAATTGTGCGGTCAACAAATCCGCTTCAGTGGCATATTCGGCCGCTACACTTTGGGAGCCGGTATTCGTCAATACATATATCTTATGTCGACCTGTTTTTGTTGAAAATTCCACTGTCCGTTGGTCAGTGTCATCGTCCCATCTTTTCCAATAAGCAACAGTTCCATTCTTCCCATCCTTATCATACACAAGTACTGCCAAATCATTGATTTGGCCGAAGGTATCACCATTATCTAAGGATTTCGTTTCCACCACCGGGACTTCGGGGGTGCCGATATTCAGTTTCAAGGTCACTGGCAGGCCTTCGGGGACATCCAGACCGTTGTTGCCTTTATCGAAATCTTCGTTGGTACACGAAGCAACTGTCAGCACACACCAAAGGAGGGCTGCCAGCTTTATTATATTTTTATGTAACATACTCATTCGTCTTTATATATTAGCATTCGTTTCTTATTACCATTCAATATCATCATCGACAACACCCCAAGGAGTCACTTTGATCCTTGCGCCTAAGAAGGCGCCGTCTTCGCCCCATGCAAATAGTACCAATGTACGCTGGAACGGATGGATTTCGATCGGGCCTGTCGTACCGTCGTCGAAAGTTCCTTCCTTCACTTCGTAGCGGTCGTTGCCGACCTGTATGCTTCCGGTCATATTCTGGCCTAAATAAAGCGCCTGTGGTCCTGTCGTTTCCCATTCGGAGCCTTTCCAGTCGGCTTCGGGGTTGTAGTAGACACTGTCGCCAGTCAACTCGCCCTTATAGTCGATCGTGTTCAAAGTGCGGTCCATATAGAAGTCGCATTCATCAGTCGCACGCAGCCCTCTTGCCGTCAGGGCATATTGAAGGTTAAGCGTTCTCATCTCGACCGTTCCGGTTTTGGGTTCGAGCACGATTTCCTGGTTTCCGCCAGCCACACCGTTCCCACGTACCGTCACATCGATATCGCCGAAAAAGATGCTGTCGGGAGATTGTGCGATCTCGCCTTCGCTCTTCAGAGAAACGGCAAAGTCTTCGACCTTGGTGGCCTCGTTCACGTCCTGATGTCCCTTGAGGTTTCCCCATGCGATCAGATGCAGTTTCGAACTTTCAGGATAGTTCAACTCAATGGTTTCTTTGCCTCTGATAAAGGCATCGTTGAGATCGCGCGTGTCAAGCAGCTTCGAGTTGTTATCGTAGATAAAGAGCTTGGCTTCCGAAACAACGCTCAAAGCCGTGATATCATCACCTTTGTGATTCACGACCTTTAGTGTCAGCTTATAGCACTCGTCCAAGTCTTCCTTGATACAGCCGGTGGTAAAGACCGTAACTGCGACAAGTGCCAGAAATAAAACCTTTTTTGTCAATATTGATTTCATAACGTTTTGTTTTTTATTCCTATTCATTTTACCCTATTAATCCAAATCTTCATTTTGCTCGATCACATCCCAGTCAGCCACCGTAACAGCCACATCCATACAAGCCTCAGTCACCGGATCATACGGCCGGTCGGAACCACTGCTATTAATGGTGAGGGAGATGTTGTAACGATAATTGCGTTTGACAAAGCTGTGTTTAGGAACGTCTTCACCTTCTGTCAGTGTATATCCCCTATTTGGATCATTAACTGAAATTGTATAGAAACGATCTTCTTCAACTTTGCCGTTATTATCAATATAAGTACCTTTCAGCACCAACAAGGTACGTTGACCAACCGGCGTTTCTTTTAGATTTTCATACACATAGAAAGAAGCTACCGCCCGTTTACCATTCTCTGTCTCCAAGACAGCATCTTTCGTTATCTCAATAGTTCCTGGAGTCCATGCGAGAAAATCAATCATTACACCATCCTTAGTTATTTTATACTCTCCATTCCAATCATCTTCGAAGTAGTCACCATACCACCACAATTTCTCACCGGAAGGAGCAGCATTCGCCTCAACCCAATTATTAGGATATTCTTTTTTTGATGCTATGTGAGAGTAGCCTTTCACGTTAGCCATAAAGACTTCTTTAAGTTGAAAAGTCGCTCCGGTATTCGTAGTTGAAATCTTAACGGATTTCAAGTTGACTTGGGCAACATGGCGATACAATTCGATCTTGCCTCCCTTAATTTCATTAGGAGAATGATTACCCACAAAACTATTAGCATCCCCAAAAATATTATGTGTATCGATAGTTAAATTGGTTTCTATCACTTTACTACTCATAGAAAGTCCGCGATCCAACGTTTCATCTTTCAAAGAATGAGTATATTCCAACACTTGACTAAGTTTTTTTCCTACAAATGCTTTTGGATCAATACTTGAGTTAGCCAAAACAACAATCGTCGCCGAACCAGCTTCAACCGCTATATCGGGGACAAGGGTAGTTTCATTAGCTCGGCGTTGAGTCTGATACACAGCATCATCTCCCGTACCGGAAAAGACAAGCACATCCAATGTATGGATTTTATTTTCTTTTTCTTCTTCTTCTGTAACATCAATTCCAACTGCTTTTGTACGGCCATCCCCATACACACCTGTAGCCAACGACAACGTCGCATTGGGGGTAAAAACGTGTTCTTCAGGAATGTCTTCATTTGAAGAACAGGCCACAGCTGCTCCTACCACTATACTCAATAAAAAATAATTCCTTAATTTCATAAATATATATTTTTATTTATTCCT
>ERZ779880.556-NODE-556-length-44795-cov-13.740165_pt1 | contig 44795 bp, 72 predicted proteins | sample MGYA00511555_ERZ779880 | MGnify/ENA primary metagenome ERZ779880 (study PRJEB29588, sample SAMEA2145815) | human gut metagenome | biome: human gut; feature: human-associated habitat; material: faeces | place: Denmark | collected 2008/2010 ... | reverse complement strand
TTTTATTTATTATATTATTATTAACAGAAACAGAATCAGATACAGTATCAGAATCAGTATCAGAATCAGTATCAGAAACAGATGTCTCCATAGGGTATGTATACCCTATGTATAGGGTATCATTTTTAATGGAATCAACCATATCATTAACATATTTTCTAAATTCATCAGATTTAATATGTTTGGCAACTCCTAAAACCCCTGTCAAGACTTTCTCTGATTTGCTCCAATTATACTTATACCAATGTAATATCAGCACTTCTTTAGTTTCTGAATCAAACTTAATAACCTTGTGTACCTTATCAAACCTTTCTAATAGTCTGATAACAGTATCTTTGTTATAACCTGTCTGCCTTGTCATTTGCGAATAACTAACCTCATAACACCCACATATATTTGTCTGTGGATTTGTTAGCAAATATATGTAGAAATACTTGTCCTCTGGCGTAAAATCATCTTCAACCTTGTTATCGGTCCAAAATGATAATTGAACATTTCTATATATTGCCATATCATTGCTCCTATTCTTCAAGTTCTGCCATTATCACTTCACTAAATCGTTAATGTTAATTCTAAATCCGTTAAATTCCTTGCCTTTACTCTTGATGTAAGCTGCTGTATCAAAGAACATCAAGTTGCCACTATTGTCGGTTGCCATACTTACACCATTTCTTGTAAGACTGCCTTTGAGTAGGTCAAGTAAAATCTGTATTTCCTGCTTTGTTTCGTCTTTCATTATTTACCTCTCCATATTTCCTCATCAAGAATATATTGCCTAATAAATCTATCTGCGTACTGTGGGTGTATCATTGACCTTGCTGTTTTTCTGTCTACTCCCAATGGATTATCGCTTGTAACATATCTTTGTTTCATAACCTCAACTACCTCTAATGGTTCAAAAATAAGATTATTCTTAGGTTGTAAACCAATGAACCAATATTGCGTAGGCTTTTTATAGTAATCTCCGTTCAATGTCCTGTCTTTGTCGATGACATTGGGCTTTAAGCACCAAAAATGTGTTAAATAATGCATTCCGCTAGTGCTTAATGGATTTTCTATAATCAGCCTTAGATGTTTTCTTTGACAGACAATAACAAATTTGTTAAGTATCTCATAGAACAAACTTAACTGCCTATGTCTTTTCATTGACACCTCACATTTTTGCTCAATAGTGTAATTCTTATATTGATAAGCTGTGCAGCATAAATGCCTAGGGCTTTGGTCTGAAAAATAAGTGCAAGGAAAAAACGCAAATATCAAATCATCAGGGCCTATCTTATCAAACAAACTTGGCTTACCTTGATACCCCCCCTCTATCTCTTTAAAAAGGTCAGTAACATAGTCGGTTTCGTCAAATTCATTCTGAATATCATAGTCATAGGCTTCAATTCCATACTTTTTGAAAGCATTCTTGAATGTGCCTGACTGTTCAAATAAACAATGTACTATCATACTGTATCTCCTATAAAATCACTTATATCCATTTGCTCGTCCTTTTCAAATACAATCATTTCATTCTTGGCACGCTCGTAAAAGTTTCTGTCAATCTCGAATCCGTATGCACTTCTGCCAAGCTCTGCGGCGGCTCTTAGCGTGCTGCCACTGCCGCAACAAGGGTCAATAACTACATCTCCCTCGTCTGTAAAAATCTCAATCAGCTTTTTAAGGACTGCTACGGGCTTTTGTGCTGGATGAATTTTCGGTATATCTTTTCCGTCTTTCTCCCAGTTGAACCAATTAAAAATCATATGTCCTGTACCTCTGATATTCTTTCCGTTTTCATCAATCTGCAAGCCGTTTCTGAATTTCGGTAACTTATTTCTGTACAACACAAGTGCATATTCCGTAGCACCAACGATACGCATATTAGCTTTAAGTACCTGTGGACTGTAATTTTTACAGAATACAAGCGGTATGTAATTAACAAATCCGTGTTTCTTTGCGGCGGCAATCAATGTTGATAACTGTTCAAATGAACAAAATACAATCATACAAGGGCTATTACTGCTTCTGCCCCTTGCGATAGGCTTTGTGTCCTCTTTTTTCAACATCTTTGAGCAAAAATGGAAGTATTCATACAAATTAAAGTTAAAATCCGAATTAAAAGCCGCCTTTTTCGCAAGTTTGCTTTCCCCGTTCTTATTATCGCCGCCGTTGTACCACATAGGGTTACTTCCGTAGAAGTTAGTTCCTACATTGTAAGGAACATCAGCAATAATAAGCTGTGCTGGCGGTATTGCGTATTTCTTGTAATTCTGCATTGAATCACGATATATCTCGCATTTAATCTTCTTTTTATACATTTTAAATCCACCAAAAGGAAACCTCGGTTTTATGTCGCGACAACCTATTCCTTTCTTTGATTTTTAGTTAGTTGTCTTCTTTTCTCTTAAAATCTTCACAAGACACTGTTTTACTGCAAGCATAAAAATCTGCCCCAAACGGATTTCTTGTTCTCAAATAGCCAAATTTGCAAATACTGCAAAAGTCACTTCCCTCATTGCTTTTACAATCATTAGGTTTATTTTCTTTCATTTAATCAAGTTTTCTATTCATACAGTCATTATCTCTAGTAAGAATATCTATCTTGTTCACAAGACGATAATATTCTTTATTACTTAAAATCTTCATTCTGAATCACCCACTTTCTCAAAAGGAACTCCTCTTAAATGCTCATCAAGGTCTAATTCCGTTCCATCAATATTTCCATTCAGCTTGTTTTGGCAATGACACAATAGTATTTCAAGGTCGCAAATTCTACCTGCCCTATACTCACTTCTTACGAAGTCAAGAACTCTTTTTGCGCTTTCCATCCTGTACTTTACTATCTTTGAATTGTACTCAAGTCTTATATCTGCAATTTCTTTTTCATGCCGTCTAATTTCAGCTAAATCACACTTGCAAAATTCATAATCACTAATAAGTTTTTCCTTTGTATCTCGTGCGATTTCTTCTGCTGTATAGCCTTTAATTTCGCTCATTCGTTCCTACCTTCTTTCAATATATCCATAAACTTCTCATACTGCTTCTGTGATACCTTATTATTAGCCTTATCCGCTCTCAATTCGATTTTAAGGTGTTTTTCTGCGATAGAGGATAATTTCCTCGCCAAGTTCTTTTCACCTTGTTTTAGACCGTCTCTATAGCCTTTAGATGGCTTAAATTCATTTATCTTTTCTTTACCCTCTCCTTGACCACCTGCTGTTTTGTTGTATCTGCACTGATAACCTTTCTTGGTGTACTCCAAAATCCAGTACTGTTCCCATTTATCAAGCTCGTTTTCTGGGTAATGAATAAAGTTTAGTTTCCAACCATAAGGATTATCTTTGCTATAAAATCCTCTTTTCTTGATTGATAAATCTATGTGCTGATACCCTACAAGGTGTCCACACATCCTCTGCGATAGATGTAGTGCTTGCCCGATGTAAAAATAAGGAATATTGTTCTCGTCAACTCTGGTCAAAAAATAAATACCACTCTTATCATCAAGTTTTGGATTTATCTTTAGTAGCCTTTGCTTATTACTTTTCTCTATTGCCTTAGCTCTTGCTATGTTCTGATAATTCAACTGTTATCACCTGCCTTTAGCTGTTCCGCAAGCTCTTCCAGCTTAAACATATTGTCAGCAAAGATAAGCCCTGCATCTTCAACAGCCTTTGCAAAATCGTCAATAGCCTTATTTCTTACATCATCAGCTGTTACAAACTCACAGTTAAAAGTACTGCAAGTTCCTGTAGCATGATGTATACATTTATTGCAATCTCTATCCATTAATTTTACCTGCCTTTACTATCTCTATCGCCTTTTCAAGAGAAATAAGATAATTATTGCTGTTGCCGCTTCCATACAATCTTACAGAAGAGTCTGTTTTCAACTGTTCTACAACCTTATCCACATCATAGGCAGTTGGAGTTTGTGTTTCATCATTGATAATACTCTTTACGATATTCAGACCAGCATTTATGCCTTTTTGCGTATGCTCCTATCTCTCGTTCTTTCTGTTCTTTTATCAGCTCTAATAATTTATCTGCGTCAATCAATCTCATTCTTCATCGCTCCAATCTAATTTTTGACCGCAATCCCAACAAAACACTGTATTCTGCCGTTCGTTCATGTATTTTTCTAAACGTGCATTTCCACAAGTAGGGCATACATAAGCATATACTTTTTTTAATACACCTCTGTACGAATCGGTTTTTCTCGGCTTCTTTGGTATCCGCTTTTCAAGTGCCTGTATTGCAATCTCTATACTTTTGATATGTTCTCCGGTATTACCTTGTGCATAACATAAATCACAGTTGTCACATAATCTTGCATTACAATCTTCATAAATACCTTTTACTTGCATTTTTTGACATTTATGATATGCTCTTAGCTTTTCTATTGCTTCATTCTTTGTCATACTCACACCTCTTTAATTAAATGGTAATCCCTCATCAGCTACATTGTCTGGAATTGACATAAAGCTGTTTAAACTAGCATTACCGCCCATAATTCCGTTATTGTTATTGTTCTGCTGATTAGCACGACTTTCGCAAAATTCGTGTCTTTCAACAACACAATCATTAGTGTAGACTTTCTGTCCGTCCTTGTTAGTGTAGCTGCCTGTCTGCCATCTGCCCTCAACAATTATCTTAGTTCCCTGATGTAAATACTTCTCTGCAAACTCTCCATTCTTGCCAAATGCAATGCAGTTAATAAAGTCTGCTGCCTGTTCGCCCTCTTTCTTAAAAGCTCTGTCAACAGCTAATGTGTACCTTGCTACTGCCATGCTTCCGTTTACTGTCTGTGAATATCTAATCTCTGGGTCTCTAGCCAGTCTCCCACATAGGATTACACGATTCATCTAATTTTCCTCACTTTCTAATAACTCTTTATTGTCAAAGATGTTGCCGACAATTTCCATACTTTGAATATCTTCAACCGCCCAATAATACAAATCTTTTCTCCATAAGTCGTTTTTTAACCATTCAATTCGCCATTCTGATTTATCCCATATAACTTTTGCTGTTCCAACCTTGCATCTGATAATATCATTTTCATAAATCAGCTTATCATTTTCATCTTTCAAACCTGTGCATTGGCATATTGTGGATACATCAACTCTTGGGGGCATTATCTGCTGTTAAGCAAGTTCCTGTAGAATAGTTAATTTCAGTAATTATCCTGTACAACTTATCCCTATCGTCATATACTAAAGCTCCTTTCACCTATTCTCCATTATCAGTCCTCTTTGCCTTGAATAAATATCTATCTTTCATATTCTCTCCTATTCTGCTTCGATTGAAGCCATTCAAGTATTGTTGGTGCTTTTGCTCGGCAATCTTTGCAAGAAATTTCATTTCGCCCGCAACCTTTATCTGCATATCCTATAAAATCTACAAAGCAACTGCATTCCATTTTCTGCATAAACTCCGCTAACTCTTCATCAGACATGCTTCTAATTTTCTCTGCATTTGTCATATCAACGCTCCTATTCCGCTTCTGATTGAAGCCATTCCATACAACTAGCTTCTCCCTCGTATTCTTCACCGAATGTGTTCTTAAAAGTTATAAGAAACTCCGCCAACTCTTCATCCGACATATTCCTTATCCTGTCGGCATTGGTGTTTCTGCTATCACATCTGCAACAAGGCTCATTCTCTCTTGAATTGTTGTTGTGCTGGCAGTTGCAAGAAATCTTTTCTTCGCTATCGTCAAATGCTTTTAAAAACATTTCAGCAATTTCTTTCTCGTATCTACCACACATACCTTTGCAATCAATATCCGCAATAACCCTTGAAAAGAAATCTTTGAATTTGTCAACAATATAATCTCCTGTGAAATCTTTAGGTATGTCAATTACTACTTTCATTTTCTCCACCTCTCAATCATAATAAATACGTAAGCCCGATAATATAATGTAATACTTGGTCTTGCACGTATGTAATCTTATTCCACCTAGCCTTTAAAGGGTCAATAATCAGATGTGAAATGAAAATTACTGCCAACTGCCATGTCCAACCGAATACTACTAGGAATGGAACACAATACAATGCACAATGTACAAATAAGTGATACCAATTCTTTCCTTTTGTTTGTGCAATAAAATCACATTGCAGTACATAATCGCCCATTAAATGGCAAAGTATAATCAATACTATTGTTTTAATCATCTTCTCCACCTCTCAATTCCTCTTGATTATCTTCTTTTTCTTTCTTCTTGACTTCTACAAGACAATCGGCAATAGCTTCTTTAATAATCAAAGTATTGTATCTTTCAAGGCTGATTGCTATTGTTTTATCCTCATACTCTCTTGTATTTCCTAAAATATCTTTGTATTTAGCCATACAATCTCCTTTCTAAAACGAATTTAGTGTTCTCCCATGCTGCCAAAATCTTTTAATGGATATTCGTGCTTGTGGTTGCGTGCAAATGTTTTTATAAGACATTTTCCATTTGTTGTTTGAAACTCACATTCGCTACACTTAAACACAAGGTCTTTCTGCCTTTCTACCTCTTTACAGTTCATACACCAATTCTTTGTAAAAATATCAAGCCCATGTACTGCCTCTGTTGTATTATCTGAATTTCCACTTGTAAAACTAATCAAAACGGACATTCATCTCCTTTCCTTAAAACCCATTCCTTGTTGCGCTCTGCAACATCTACGTTTGCCCCACAAGCGACTTTTTTCATTTTCTCGATAAAACTATCGCTATCAGCATTTTCGCTTGATAGATGACACATTATTACGTTCTGCAAGCTATCTGAATAATTTGCCTTAACAAAATCACAAGCTGTGTCAATGGATAAGTGACCTCTGAAAACGTGATTAGCTTTGCCTGCGTTATCCCTGTCGATTAAGTCCTTGTCATAATTCACACCTAAGAGAATGTGGTTTATGTCTTTAAATCTCCACTTGACAACCTCACAATCGGTTATATAAAGCATTCTCCCCATTTCCTTGTGAGTAATCAGAAAGCCGAATATCGGGCAAGGTGTTCCGTCTGCATTGGTGTGTGTCCAATTTCCGTCTATTGTCGTTAAATCAAAAGGTTTTACTGTAAATTCGCCCATATTCATTGACATATAATCAATCTTCAAATATGGTGCATAAATTGGTATTCCCATTGACTTAAAATCTTCAACCGATAATGAATGGTCTTTGTGCCCGTGCGAAATTACAGCTCCAACAGCATTTGATATTTTCCAATCAATGCCCTTTTTGATAGTCTTTTCTGACACACCCAAATCAAGTAATAAGATTTCTCCTGTGTTGCTAATTAAGGCATATGTATTCCCTGTACTTCCTGTTGCAATACATTTAAGCTTCATCATTTCACACCTACTGTTATAACTGCCGGATTTACAGCTCCGTCTCCGTCATAGTCATACTTTTTGTTATGCCACTTTCTCAAATACTCTCCGTATTCCCAACACTGTGAAAGAATACTAACTGCACATCCGTACATAAATCCTGTTATGCCCTCTGTGTCTGCTTCACGGCTCAATCTGTCTGCGTTATCAACAAAGCACTTTATAATATCATTGCTCTTGTCAATTTCTGCTTCTAACAGTTCAGCCCACCTTTCAGCATAAGTGAAGCAAGCTCTGCTGTATCCGTCACTATTCTTGTCGTACCAATCCTTGTATTCTTTCTCTTTACCTTTAATAATTTTCATGCTCACACCTCGATTTCATCATCCTGTGGGAACTGAAAGTACTCTGTTGTAGCTTTCCGAAATTGTTCCTCGCTCAAAATACGCTGTACTTCTTCAAAACGCTTTGAACCGGCTGTGCAATGATAAAACACATTATTTTCATATACTTTTCTAAGCATTTCCATAGCCTTAATTGCTTTTGCTTTGGTAGAATATTCAGCTAACACAATGTCGCTAGTCAAGTCTTCTACTCCTGTTAAATTACGGTTTAAAAAATAAACGGTTCCTTCGAACTTCTGAATAACTACCATTTCATAAGGAACATCTATTGTTCCGTCCTGTGAAATTACTCTCATGGTCTCCAAAACCTCCCACATATTTTGCACTCATAGCCCCATCTATGATGCTTACAAATCTTAAACCAGTCGTGTCGATGCATTACTTAATCCTCCTCACTCTGCATGAATGGTGGTAATGTGCTATCTTCTGCCTGTTCTTCGGTTACTTCTGCTGCCGTGGTGTCAACTACATCTGCCTTATCTTCTATAAACTCAACAGTATTAGCATTTTCGGCAATTTCAGCCTGTGTAACCTGATATACCTCATCCATTTCAACCTGTGCCTGTCGTGCCATAGGGTCATAATTCTTAGGGTATTTCCTTGTTGCATTGTTACACATTTTTCTCTGTATCATACTCTCCGGGGTATCAAGCCAAGCACCGCTTATAAAAGGTCTTGCAAGCTCACATTCGAGCATTTCATCTACTGTCTTGCACGCTCTTAAGGCATTGAGAACTTCTTCCTTTTTCTCTTTAATTTTTGTCTTTTCTTCCGGTGTTGCATCATATCTAGTTCTTGCAACTTCTTTCCCATACTGTTTTTTAGTACCTGTAATAATTCCAAATGTAGCATTCAACATATTCTGCTTTACGTGAGATAAGAGGTTTACCTTAACACTGTCTCTATCAGCAGAAAGATACGTTACTGTTCCGTCTAACAGCTTAACAGGATATACAATTCTTACCGCCTTATCAGATAATCCGTTTTCTTCCCACTCCGGCTCTGTAACTGTAAGTCCTTTATGCTTAGGCGGTATGTACTTGTCACCCTCTTTAATTACCCAATATGGATATACCTGTTTAACATCTTTTCCATAGTTGACAAGCAAAGAATCATAGCCGCTTCCTTCAATGCCCATTTCAACTTGCTGCTGCCAAATTTCTTTTCCGTCGGCATCTTTCCCGATGTTCACATTCCGCAGCTGGAAGTAACATTCTCTCGGATATGCACTTGCGTTAAGTTTAAGGCTTGCACAACGCTTAACAATGCCCCTTAAATTACTTGTATCAAGGTTTCCCATGTTAACCTTAGGATTGCTCTTAACAAGGTTAAAAATGCTTGTCATAGCTTCCATAGCACACTCTTTTGCGTAATCGTCCATATCCATTCCAACAGCCTTATAATCGTTGATAATAAGTCCTGTCATTGTATTACTCCACTCACTTAATGAGGTGGTAAATGCTTTCTTTTCTGCAACTGCTGTATTCTCTGCCATAATTATTCCTCACTTTCTACTTCTTTAAATTCGCCATCAACTAATTTATAAAATACATCTTCTTTGATACGCTCTCCATCTACACATTCTGTTTTTACGCACTTAGGAATCCATATATAATTATCACTATCATCTGTTTTATCAGTTCTAATCCATTCAGCTAACGTTATCCAACTACCGATTTTTGCTTTTGCTATTGAATTATGGCCTGCTGCCATAACAACTGAATGTTTACCCTTGGATGTTATCTTTGCGGAATATCCACTTGAACCTATCTGTGCGGAATCTCCACTTGAACCTATCTGTGCGGAATATCCACTTGAACCTATCTGTGCGTAATCTCCACTTGAACCTATCTGTGCGGAATCTCCACTTGAACCTATCTGTGCGTAATCTCCACTACTATCAGTTTCGTTATCTTTACCAGACTCAACTCTTGTTTTTTCAATAGTAAAATCTACACAAGCCTTAATAAACCCTTTAAGCCCAAGTTTCGCGCCAATATGAAGCTTATTTGTGGCTGTTTTATCCTTTTCTTTATAAATATCTCCAATAGCTTCAACATCTGCAAAATCTGAAATGCCACCATTTTCATCAACAAGCGGATAATAATCCAGCACATCAAATGGGTTTTCACAGAAATGCATTACGCCTGCTTCGCATATTTCATTTCCGTTTTCTTCATAAGTAGCATTCTCTTTGTACTGCTTACCTCTGCATATCATTCCTTTATTAAATGCTTTATATCCTTTTACGCCCATCATCTTTCCTCACTTTTTTCAAACTCTTTTAACTGTTCCACTAACTTCTTACACTCATCTGCAACATATTCTTCGGTGCGGATAACATCATCAATCGGATATTTACTTTCAACCATTTTTGTAGTTGATACCCTTTTCTATGACTTGGAAACTTCTGCATCGCATAATCCAAATCCGACTTATCTCCTGCATGTCCGCAATCAAATCCAAACCACCACAAATCACTCTCGATTGGATAACTCGAATGCTCTCCGCCACCTGCATATGTAATGCCACCATGACACTGAAAATATGCTTCAATGCTGATTCTTTCATCTTCGTCTAGCCAAGCACCAAGCAAAGGAAGAATCCCGCTTACCTCTCTGTCTCCGACATCAGCTTTCTTGATTTCAAGGTAATCACTGTAATCCTTTCCATATAATGGATGATTCTTTGGAATGCCGACATAACCGCATCTGTGCCCGAAACTTCCGAATATGACAACGCATTTGTATCCTACGTGTTCAAATTCACGCTCTACAACATATCTATCATTCATAGTGCCTATCCCTCCATAATCTCTAATTTCTCACTATCATTCACAATCAGCATAATCAACTGGCTATCTATCATTTCGGCAACTTTCTTCTGGTTATCCGCGCTAAGGCTTTCAGAGTCATCTAAAATAATAGGCACCGATATACCGCTAATCTTCTGAATGGAGTTGCAAATATCAACTCTGCCTAAAATCCTGTTGCCCTTGTTAGACATAGTTGTTAAAATGCTTTTTCCGTCAACTGTAGGTATGCAACAGCTCTTGTAATTACCATTCTTAGCATATTCAAATAACTGCCACTTAACCAAACCGAAATGACTGTTTACTGCTTCTGTTAAGGCTTCATTTTTTGCTTTGTCTAATTCGTCAAGTAAATCAAGAATCTTCTCGGCATTGGCCTTATTCTGTTCGCTATCAATCCTTGCCTGCTTTAATTCTTCAAGTCGCTGTTCATCTGCTGCCGTATCAGACTTTGCAATCTGGCTTTCACATTCTGCTAACTGCTGCCTTAAAGCTGTTTCCTGTGCCTTTAATTCTGCCTTAATCGCTGAAATATCATTAGCTTTGTGCATAGCCTGTTCCTTTTCAGCTATCTGCTGTTCAAGTGCCTTGTATTCTTCGGTGGTTGTCACATCAATTTCCTGTGGAAGTTCTGATAACTGCTTTTCAAGGTCTGCAATGGCTGTATTCAGCATTTCAAGGCTTTCTCTATGCTGTGACAACTCTTTCTGTAAATCTTTAAGAATCTTCTTGTTTTCATCAAGTTTGCCCTTAATAATATTGCCATTGTTTGTAATAGCCTTTAATTCTTCTGCCTTGTGGCTATCAAAATCGGCTCCTAACTGTTCTTTTTTATCCTCTGGATATTCCTGCTTGCAATAAGGGCAAATAAGGCTTACTTCGTCAAATTTGCGTTCATTCTCCGCTTTCCATTTATCCCTTATATACTGTAGATTCTTGCTTATACTCTCAATGGTATTCTGCTGATACTCAATGTTCTTTTCTGCATCGGCAATAGTCTTTTCTGTCTGCCTAACAAGAAACTGCTTATCAGAAATCTTGTCCTCAATTTCTCTCCTAGTCTTAACGTTATCCTCATTAGCCTTGCGCGACATATCACTAAGTTCAAACTTCAAGTTAAGAATATCCGAACTAGCCTTGTCATATTCAGCCATCAGCTTGTCATTGTCGGTCTGCTTTGCCACACAATCATCAATCTGTACTTTAAGGCTGTTCTTCTGTAATTCAAGGTTAGATACTTCAATAGCCTGTTTAAGCTGTATATCTCTTTCCTTTTCCTTAATCTGTCCATCAAGAATAGGTAAACCCTTTGCAATTTTGGTCTTTGTAGCCTTATTCATAGCGGATAATTCCTCTGTTGTATACTTCTCTAATAAAGGAACTAACTCGGCTAATTCAGCTTCCTGCGAAGCAATATCAAGGTCTGTAACATCTCCTACAAGGCTGAATAGGTATTCTCTCATTTCTGCCGGTTTCTGATTAAGAAAAGCATTTACATTACTGCACATCTTAAATACATTCATATCAACATCAAGATATGCGTTGAAGTTCTTTAAAGTCTTAGGCACATCATTAATAAAGTACTTGTTATCGTCCTTATAACTGCTGCCATCTTTGCTGTAAGTACGTTTCTGCACTTTCTTCATAGTGATTTCTTTTCCGTCAACATCAAAAGTAAGTTCTCCGTAAGTATCCATATCATCAACAGGCTTTCCATTGACTTCTCTTCTGACATTAGGGTTGTCCTTTAAATCTCCATCACAGTTATAAAGCACCCAGTTAATAACAGCGACTATACTGGACTTTCCCACTCCGTTTCTTGCCATAATCTTTGTCAAGGTAAACAAATCAAACTCTGCGTGTGCGTAACACATAAAGTTTTCAAGTACTACCTTTTTTAAAGTTGCTCTCATAAACAATATCCTTTCCTTATTATATATTCATAACAAATATGCCATCTTTAATCTGGAAGTTGTCAACTTCCCTATCCGCATAGGCTGAATACTTAGCTTCTTCAAATGAACCGTTAAAAACTGTTCCATGCAGCGGTGTCCATATCTGGCATATCACATCTTCATCAATAGCCATACTTGCTAAATCTCTAACTGTAATATCACTACTCATCAGCTTCGCCCTCCTCTACGTAATCAATCCTGCTTACTGATACTTCATAAGCAACCCTTGTCTCAATCTCATTGTCGCTTATCTTCTTAGTGTACTCACGGCTCTGGAATCTTCCCTGGATCTGAATGTGTTCTCCAACTTCAAGTCCACCCGCAAATCTTGCATTTCTTCCCCATGCAATACATGGAATATAATCTGACTTACCATACGGTCTGTTTACTGCCACCAAGATATCTGCAATCTCTCTGCCCTTTGGAGTACATCTGTATATAGGTGGTTTGCATACGAAACCATCAAGTATAACTGTATTAATATTTTCCTCAAACGGTAGTTCAGTTACGTCCTGTGCCAGTTCAAGTTCTCTTGCGAATACAGATAAAATCAGCTTGCTCTTCACATCATCAATATGCCTGTTGAAGCTCCTTATCTGCCCTGAAACTGTGACAACCTGTCCTACTTTGATTTCTCTGATATCAACAAGTCTGTCTGATATCATTACCGGTAATGTATCCTTGTTATCGCTTGTTCTTGAACACTTGAGCATGAACACATAAAACCCCTCGCCAAGTACTTCATGCGAGTACTCTGGCTCTTTCTCAACTACTCCTACTAATGTGATATTGTTGTTATTTATTGCATTTTCCATTTCTTTCTCTCCTTACTTTAATATGTAACTTCCTATTGGTACTTTATCCATTCTTTCAATCAGATGGATTTTACAGCTGAAAGTATAGAATTTTCTAAAGTCCTTTTCCTTTATAGCCCTCTGTCTGTTTCTGTTCAGCTTAATAATTCTTTTAATACTACTCATTGTTCTCCTTACATCTGTAATACATTGTTGTAATGAATCCTTTTGTTGTCAGGCAATCGTAATTCTTCCATGCCTCAAGGCTATGATTTGCTGTCTTAATAGCATTTCTCACCGCACTTCCGATAGAATCCTTGCTTTTGCTGTATTTTTCGGCAACTTTCTTAACTGCGTCACCTATTGCTAATGCAGAATCAAGATTGCTCATAATATCAACAATGTATACATAACCCTTTCTGTTAGAGAGAATACCTAGATTGAATAATTCTTCTCTTATTCTTTTCTCCATAAACAAACTCCTTATCTGTAGCAAAAGTACATATTCTGCACTTTCTTATAAACGCCGCTACCTTGTTTAAATTCAGCTTGATACAACACATTGCTAGGTATGTCATATCCGCTTATTAATAATTCTTCTGCTATTCTCCAGCATCTTTCTGTTGGTTCTTTGTAGAATCCACTGTTTTTAAGTTCTGTACATTGATATTGTCCTGATTGATAGATAACTTCTTCAATGCTGTTAGGAAAATACTCACTTTGTACTCGGTTCAAAACAACGGCTCCTGCAAGATATAGCATTTCATCGTCGTTACATGTCGCTCCACATTCGCCCATCAGTAAATGTGCCATAAGCGACAACTCATATTCATCAACACTTATCTCTCCAGTTTCAACCTTATAATCAGCATGCGAGTTGTAGCATTCACTTAACACTGCACTCTGCTGATTAATCTTAGCTTGCGGTTGTACCGGTCTTAGAATCAACGCTATAAGGCTGATTCCTGCCAGTGTTGTGAATATGTTAATTATCTTTTCTTTCATATCTTCTCCTACATGTTTGTATCATGTACCACTTCAGCAAGTGCTATTGGCAACAAATAGGTGTCGATGAATTCGTGTACATCAGCCAAGTATTTTCTTTTAATACTCTTGTATGTCGCCACGCACCCGAATTCGCGTTTTAACTGCTTGTATATATCAGAATATACTGAACCGCGAATACCACCGTCTTTGTACGCATTGCTGTCCTTTCCGCCAAGTACTTCAATTCCTTTCTTTCTAACATGTTTCTGCACTTCTTCAATCTCACAGCCGTAAAGCGGAGTTTCTTCTTCGATACTGGTTATCTTATCTTCAACCTTATCAACTCTCTCTGTGAGTTCTGTGTTGCCCTGTGCCAATAATCTAATCTGTTCAGATGTTGTCAAAGGCTTACTGTAACTTCCTGTCTTTCTGATTGACGGAAGAACTTCTGATGTAACCCATTCTGTAAATCTCTCTGCACTTTCTTTACGGCTCTGAAAGATTGCCTTGTAAAGATTGCTCTCATTAATAAATGTGGCTTTCTGTTTTCTTCCTAAACTGTCTATGACCTCGGCAATACCGACCCCATCTTGTTTAAGTCTATTTTTCACATCTGTAACATGTGTGATTTCTAATGCCTTGCATACATCAGCCAAGCAAAACATAGGTTCATCATCTTTAGTAATGGTTCGGATTTCTCCAAACTCTGAATTGCTAAAAATCTGTAGCTCCATAAACATTCCTTTCTAAATAATGTGTGATATATTTTGACCTTTTAAGGTGCATTTGAGCAATTCTGCTCATTCCTATCTGCTGTAACTTGTAGAACTTTATATTTATTGATACAATAGAAAGGTGATGGTAGACACTTTCCAATTGGTAGGTAATTCACACTTGATACGAACAGGGCGCTATCCCTGTCAAAAAGAACTAATGATGTTTGAATAAAAGTTTGCAACTATTTACCGCTACCATCACTTTTCTATTGCATCAATATCAAAAATTCTAATCTGTTTGTACTTTGCGCTATAATCCTCTTATTCTATTAGGGATTGAAGAAATGTTCTCCATTCTTACTCCTTTCTGCTTATTATCAAAATAATAAGTCCAGTATCGTAAGTGAAAAATTTAATACCGCAAGAACAACAGCGATTATTAATGTTATCAATGCAGCATCACAAAGTCTTTCATTGTTGCCTCTTTTTACTTAATCCATTTTTCAACTGGGATTCTTGTTGCTTCTGCAATTTTTTGCACTGTAGTTAATGCTGGTAAAGAATTATTATCTTTCCATCTGCCTACAACCCCGTTGCCAAGACCGCATTTTTTTTCAAATGCGTGTATTGACAAATTATTTTCTTCGCAATAAGCAACAACATTTTGATAAAACATAGACTTCTCCTTTCTTTATTTGATAAAGATTTAGAGAAAAGTTTGACAATCTTTAGAGAAAGTTCTAATATATGAATTGTCGAGAAACATATTTTGAGAACACTTCCCTTTAAGTTTATTTTTAGGCTTTTCCCTAACCTTTAAACTTATTATATAGAGTGTTCTCTAATTTGTCAACACCTTTTTTAGGTGAAACTCTAAAAAATGGAGGAAAATGCAAATGAACACAGTAGAAAGAGTAAAAGACCTATGCAAGCAAAGGAAGATTTCAATACATAAATTAGAATTAGAATGTGGTTTTGCTAACGGATATATAGGTCAGTTGCGTAAAGGCACATTACCAGATGATAGGTTGGGGAAAATTGCTGAATATTTAGGTGTATCAGCCGAATATTTAAGAACTGGCGAAGAGGAACAGCTTATTTTGTCTGAACAAGCTGATTTGTGGATTAAAGTCAGAAATGACAAAAAATTATTACACTCGTTAAAAACATTTTTTGAGTTAAGTGACGAACAGCAAAAGTATGTTCTCGGTTTAATTAATTTATTTAAAGGAGAGTAGTAATAAATGATTGAATCGAAAGATTTTTAAGAGCCATAGTAGAGAAAAGGAATAAAAACGGCAACACTGATTATGCTGACATCGCCAATAGTCTTGGCATTGATATGGTTTCGATGTTGCGTTTATGAAAGAACTCAATCGCAAAGGTTATATCATTCAAACTCTTGAAGATGTAACTGTGACAAAACTTGGTTTACTTGCCTATGATGAACTTTAATTAAAACACTTTACGATTCAAATTGCAATGCTCTTTTACTTTTCTGTGTGTACTGCTGGTACAGTCGTTAGGTTGTGCCAGTTTTTGTTATGTCTTTTACAATTTTGAAGATGTATTCCACTACATCTTCATCATTAACCTCTTTTATCAAGCTGTAAATTTCATTTTTGCGTTCCTCCATATTCATTTTATATCCCCTCCCTTGACTACAATAATGAGGTTATTATAGAACATCTGTTCTTGCATGTCAACCTACCCCCAGTAGATTAACAGTTTTCAGCGGTGACACTGCCAACGCCAATCAAACAGTGCCACCTAGCCGAAACTTGAAGATTTCGTCCGAACTCTCTCGGACAATTATTATTATAAATACTTATAATATAAAAATCAACTTAAAGATATCGCAAGTTTTGACAGCATTCGACAAATTATGTATATTGTGATATGATTAGTTAAATTAAATTTAAGGGGGATTTGCCTATGAAAGAGAAACAAAAAATAAGTAAGTCAAGTATAGTTATTGCAATGATTTTTCTTGTTATCATTGTTGCAACACTGCTTGCTTATCTAGGAGTGTTTAATGGATATAAATGCTCTAAGAACGATAGAGAAATGATAAGCAGTGCAATTCAGATTATTGATGATTTTGAAAATGGAACTTTAAGTACAAAAGAAGCAAGCACTAAAATGGAGAATTTAACAAATTTAGCAGAAAAACAAGCTGATGATAAAACACTTTCTGCCGATTTTTCAAGCGCTGAAATATCACTTTCACTTTCAGATAATAAGCTAGTATCGTCAGATTCTCAATCTGAATGGCTTAAAAAAATAAAAGAACGCCGAGAATCATTTAAGAAAATGTTAAAAGAAAGAAAATAAAGGAGTTTGCCTATGAAAAAGAGAATTGCAAGCATTATGTTTGTTATGTGCTTATTGAGCCTTGTAGCGTGTCAGAATGGTGCTTCTAATAGTAATGTTGAAAGTACCAGTGAAATCCAGACAGAACAAGAAACATTATTGTCAAGAGACAAGAGTGTATACCCTGATGATATAACTGTTGAAATGCTCAAGCGTACACCTAATAAGTATATTGATAAAGAATTCAAGTTGACAGGCAATATTGTAGCAGAATTAAAGTATGATGGGGAAGTCGAAGATAAAGACGGAAATACGCATACTGGTGAAGAATCCAGTGAATATATTGCTTGCTATTATTTAGCTGTTGATGGCAATAATGATGATACTGTTGTTTTGACATATTATAGAGACGATTTTGATTATAATTTGCTTGTTGGTGATAATGTGACAATGTACGGAACACTTCTTGAAGGTGGTATGGAATTTAAGAAAGCAAGCGGAACCATAACAACCATTCCTGCTGTTATAGCTGTTATGATAGATTTGAATAATTAAAATATTACCGGGAGCATTGCACTCCCGGTATTTTTATTAAGGTTAGACTAATTCACAATCAGCTACATTGACCGCTGCGAATAATTCTCCGTCATGTACAAGTACAACTCTGTCTCCGTTTCTTTCGGATACTGTATATTCGTCGAACCAAGCCTTAATAGGTGTGCCGTCATAATCAGTATCGCCGACAAATCTCACTGTGCTACCCTCTTCAATGCTTTCACTGAATGGGATATCTGTAGGCGCATCATCAGAACTTGCACCGCCGACAAATTCAAGATTAGCAATATTGACAGCGGCTGTGATTGTTGTACCGATGCCTATAACAATTCTGTCTCCGTCCTCTTCAATTACATCATATTCATCATAATATGTCGCAAATCTCACGCCGTCATAATCAATGTTATCAAGAACTCTGACTTTCTTGCCGTCACCACGACTTACTGTATCTGTGTTGACATCATTGTCATTGTCATAAACGCACTTAACAAGGCTGATGTTATCCTCGTCAATAGCGGCAGTAATTACGCCATCAACACCGATAACAACTCTTCTGCCACCGGCTGATAAAACGCTGTACTCATCATAGTAAGTTCTGAATGGCTCGCCATTATCGTACTGGATAGCGTTAATAACCTTAACTGTATCGCCTTTATGATACTTAGTATCTGGCACTGGCTCATAGTCTGGCACTGTGATGTCTTCAACTACATGGTCTGTGCAATAATCAGTGTAACAATAGTTCTGGTCCACTGTCTGTCCGTTAATCTGTGTGTCTCTAAGATAATTAACACTTCCGCCAAACTGCCACATATCATAATCAACAGCGATGTTAGGGTTATTGCTAGAATACTTAGCAACCCACACAGCATAACCAGCTTCTTTTACTCTTGAAATATCTACATAATTGTTAATGCAGTTCTCATATGAGTATAAGCCGACATTCTTATATCCTGCATTTCTCATTTCATCAAAGAAAGCCATAATAATGCTTGTAAGGTCATTACCAGTAACCATGCCTGCTTCAACATCATAGAACACCGGGTAGCAGAATGATTTGCCTGCTAAAAGCTGTGCAAAGTATCTGGCTTCATTTACAGCTTCATCAGCACTTAATGCGTTGCCGAAGAAATATGCTCCCTTGTGGATTCCTGCACTTTCCAGCTTATTGTAACTGTTCTCAAACTCTCTATCTTCATATAAGCCATCATCAGCACCGCCTGCCTTGATAATAGCAAAGTCTACACCCTCATTATCCTTTGCACCTTTAAAGTCAAAATCTCCTTGCCATCTTGATGTGTCAATTCCGAATAATTTACTCATAAATTACCTCCTAAAAAATAAAAGCATGGGAATTAACCCATGCTTTCTAAAATAAATATTAATTACTGTTCTTCTGTAAGTAGCTTATCAACCTCTATCTTAAAGCTATCATAATCACTATCGCGCTCCGACTGATTACTAAGATACAGGTCCCTGTTAGTGATTGTCTGACTAATTGTTGGAGAACTAGTCTTTGGTACGCTCGCAAACATTGTCATTGCTGTTTGGTTATCTATTGTTGATGAACCACTTAAACTAGTTGTTTTCGTTATACTTAACATAAATACCACCTCTTTCTATTAGTTTTTAAATTGCTAATCCAAAACTTCCCTGTACGGAATATGTTATAGTTTTTTGCCCCTCTTTACTAGAACCGGCTATTATTCTTAACTCATGCTCTTTATTGTCATTAAAAACCCATGAAAACGAACATCCTGCGTCTATTTCTATTGCGTTTGCTGTTGTTAGCCTATGTTTATTTGCTGCAACGCATGCATTATCAATGTATATAGCACAACTTATTGTTCCATAATCATTGGTTTCATCTGTCCATATAGCAGTGCTAATTGTAAGAAGTCCATTTCTACTTATTTTCCATGTTTTATTAAAAGATTCTAAAGAACTAGAGCTTGTTGTTATTCTTTGATTAATTGATCCTATTGCTGGAATATCATACATTCCATTTATTGTAAGCCCTTTGCTCGACAAGCTTACAAGGTTAGAAGTTTCTAGGCTACCGAAAGTTAAACTTTCTGGTGTCAGGCGCGCATATTTACTCAGTAGTGATGAGTCTTTTTTTGTAGTGAATACAATTTTATCATTGCTTAACGCTAATCTAATACCATCTATGGCATCTGTTTTATATATATTAATTCCATCAAAGATATTTCCTCTACAGTCTAGTGTTTGATTCCATAACTGTTTCGTTATAAGTCCATCACCCGTTATTGATGTATTTGTTGTTCCAAGAGTATCAGTTCTGGTTATGCTTAATTCGCCATCTATTAAAGCATTGCGGCATATTAGCTTACCGTCCGCAGTAATAGTTGTATTAGTAGAAGTAAGGGTAAATCTATTGCCGGAAATATTTAAACCACCTTTGGCTGTAATGTTTATGGTATCTGCAATAGCTTCAATGGCAGATTTAAGCTCTCCACTCGCTGGGTCTTTTTTGATGTACAATTCTAAACTCGCTGATGTGGCATATTTTTTTAAACTATCCTTGGTTGCATATGTTGCTGACACATCAGCTCTAATGCTGTTGCTTTCGGCTGTTACTGCTTGCGTAATGGCATTATTCATAAAGGTTGTTTTGGTGTAGTTTTCAGACAAGTTGTCCTCTATATTCTGGCACCAATCTTGAGCGTCACTAGCTTTCGTATTAACTTCATCAATTGTGTCTGACAACTTTCCTTGTTCTGTATATAAACCGGATATTGACAGGCTGTTAGAATCGGCGGTCTGCTTGATTGTATTAACAGTATTTGTCAATGTTTCAACTGTACTGCCATCAGCCTTGGTGTTTAATGTTTCTGTCAATTTAGTTATTGTTGAACTGTTCCCATCAACCGCTTGCTTAACCTCGTTAAATGTCTTAGTATCAACCTTGCTACCCATGTCAGTTTCAAGAGTAGTTGTTCGCGTTTTAAGGCTTGATAATTCACTGTCTGTATCAGTTTTCCATGAACTGATTTCAACATCAAACTTCTTAATACCGGTAATCTCGCCATTGATGTTAATGATGTCCTGTAATGCCTTAGTAACATCGCTGTCCTTAATTAATACCCACTCATAGTTAGGTGCTTCTAATGTACCTGTATCAGCAAATCTGTATGAATATCCATCTGCACTTGAAGCCGGATTAACCACATAACAGATATCACCTATATGCTTCTTTCTCGTGGCATCGTCTGCCCAATTAACAGCCGGTTCATTATTAAGTGTAGGTATTTCTGTTTTAGTGAATGTCTCAATATTTCCGTCAATTTGACCTTGCAGCTCTTCTTGCACCTTGTCTAAATATTCTTTTGTTGGTACTTTTTCAGCTAATTTATCCAGAGACAAAGAACCTGTTCCTATGCGTTTTCCATTAATTGTGCCTACTGTAATATTATCAGCATTAAGGTTAGTAACTATTATCTTGCTTGCGTCAATAGTACCGGCTGTCAGCTTATTAGCGGACAGACTCTGTACCTTTTCGTTGGTTACTGCACCATCTTTAATGATAGAAGTTCCTACAACTTGAGCTGTTACGTTTGCGAAATCAATTTTAGCATAGGCTAAATCGGCTTTATCAACTGTCAAAGAGTTAGCCTTAAGGTTTGTAATCTCTGCATTAACAGCTTTAAGGTTTTCAATATTTGCATTAATAATGCCTGCATATGTTGCATCTAACTTATTTGTTTTAAGATTTTCAATGCTTGCGTTAGTTGCGTTAAGATTAGTTATTGTTGCATAAGTGATCTTGGCCGTATCTACATCTAACTTGTTAATCAATGCCTTATTAACAGTTATCAAGTCAGCATAGTACCGTTCCATTTGCTTGGTTACCGGTCCGAAAGCTACACTTGTATTCTCTGTATCAGATTGACCTATAGATGTAACTGTATCCATCAAACCGCCGTCACATTCGTGCGTAATCTGCATTATAGGCACTTTGTAATCAACGTCACCCTTGCTGACAGTTATAATATCGCCAACTTCTAATCTGTAATCGCCGACAAACTTAACTGTAAGCGGTCTGAATTGAAAGCCACCTATCTTTTTATAGACTTCATCAAGAATTGCTTGTGTCATAAACGGATTGGCAAAACTAAGCCCTGTTGCACCACTACCGCTAGTGATTGTGCTAGTTTCCTTATCGCCGGACTTTGTGTTATTACAAGTCAGTTTTTGTATGATGAAATCCTTAGATGTTGTAAATGCAACGCCCTGCTGATAATACTTATGTCCGTCAAGTACATAACCACTATCTTTATACCACCTTAATTCAAGGTTTCCGTCAGAATTAATTACCGCATTACAGCCTTGCAACATAGCCATATAACCGATAATTTCTCTGTAGGTATATCCTTGTGGCTTGTCACTGATAGTATGTGCTGTAACTATATTTGTTGCTAAAGATATACCTAACTTGCCGCATATCTCACCAAGAATAGCTTTGTCAGTGCTAGGGAATGCCATATCCGAGAAGTAAGGCATGTCAGCCTTATACATTCTGTCATATGCTTCGTAGCTTGTGTATTCTCCGTCACTTGTCTGCTTAGTAACTGTAAATATTCCCAACTGAATATACTTAATCTCTGTGTCAACCTTAACACCCTCAAATATGGCAATCTCCTTATTTTCAAGGCTTGTTGTTGGCATATAAATAGAAAAGGTAACACCGCTACTGCAAGTGTTACCTATCGTAATTTCATTATTGGGATTTATCATGTTTTGAAACTTGAAATTGTTAAGTGTATCGGTATGTTCTTCTCCATCAACAACATACTTAGAATAGTATCTTGCACTATTTCCCTTAACAATTTCCGTCATAGCTGTGTCTAATATCTTCATTCTACACCGCCTTTATTAATTAATTAATGGCTTATCATAAACTCGATTGAGTATAATTTAGCTGGTGTAATTTCTTCGCATTTATCGAATGCGTCCATAGGAAGCATTGTCATGTCAGGCACTTCAATCTCTTGCTCATTGATTTCCTGCAATTCTTCCTGTAACTTCTTTAAGTTCTCTGATGTAATCTGATACTGATTATCATTGACAACTGGATTGCCGCTGTCGTCCTTGTCTGCATACTTAATCTTAGTATCTTCTATGGTCTGTAGCGTTGCCTTATACAGTTCTTCCAATGCCTTAATATTGCACATAACAGCCATAGCAATTCTGCCTGTAGTCTTGTCGTGCGATATGTTACTTAAGCTCTGGAATCTGTCTATTAACTCACTTGTTTTTAGTTTCATGTGGAACTCTCCTTTATTTCTGGATTAAACTTAATTTTGCTCCGACTATAAGTCCGTCCTCATTCTTTGCCCTTGTAAGGTACGGATATGTCACATCTCCTGTGTATATTGTCATTTCCTTTTGTGTGCCACCTAAGAATAAGACTTGTGCCGTTGGGAATGGGTTATCTACGTCGCTTACTACATTATCAAGCAATAGTGCTTGCTCACCTGTTAATGGTGGCAATTGAAGCTCAATCTTGTCTTTGAGTGCTACAATAGTTCCTACCATCTCCCCATAATCGTTTCTTCCTGTATTCTTAGACCATATCTTATTCCTACTGTATGTGTAGCCGTTATATGCTACTGGGAATCTAACCCCCTCAATCACAACTGCGTCAATCAATCAAATCACCCCTTTCAAGGCATTAAAAAAGGAATGCACCATTTCTGATACATTCCTTAATATTTCTATTGCATTAATTCAATTAGTGTTATATAATATCTGTACTGCTTGTTTAAGCGGTATTGTAACTTTTGGCTGTCAGTTGTCGGGCTGACAGCCCCTTTTTATTTGTTAAATATTAAATGCCGGCTGTCCTGTCATAGCTGTATACTGATTGGCATATCTCTGTGTTGTTCTGAACACTTCCTGTCCGTCAATCTGTACAACAATGTTTCCGTTTTGCTGACCTATATTTGCATTAGCAAATACTTCTGACATGCCCTCAATAACAGCTTGCTTAATGCCATCTGTTATCTGTTCATTGTTTGCAACTGCTGTTTTGCCATTACTAAACTTGCCAACCATTTCATTATGATTAGCAAAAAAGAATCCATCTTCTGGGAATCCGCCCACTGCATATTTAGGTGCAATCTTTATCTTACCGAAATTAATTGCTCCACCTCTATTTATTTCACTTGGTGTCATTTTACTAGGGTCAATATCTGCATTGATATCAACATCAATCGAAAATGCTTCCCTTAAAGTTGCTTGAACTGAATCAGTAAAGCGCCATGCACTAGCGTTAAAGCCAGACATAATATTCTCTGCAAGAGATTCTCCTTCGTCATATCCGATATTGCCGGCGTTTATTTGCCCTACAATGTTGGAAAATGCACGTCTTGTTGCTTCTGGTATGTTCGCAATTCTATCATCAAACATTGTGTATAATTGATTACCGCCATTTATACCGGCTGACTGTGAAAGCGCCTTGACAGTTTCCTCTACTGATGTAAAAGTATTAGTTCCATCAAGTTTTGTCTTGTCAAATGCTTCTCTGTAGCTGTTAGAAAACGCATTTGCTCCGTCACTTGCTGCCATTGTCAATTCACTTATTGCAGCCTTTGAACTAACTACCATATCATGATAATGCTGTGTAGCAGATGTGGTGTATTCGTAAGTTGTATCGTTAAGCTCTTCATAGGCTGATATGCTTTCGTCTATTGTAGGACTTAACTGTGCAATGGTTTTATTGCAATCGTCAATTTCTTCTTTAAGTGAATTATAAGAACTTTGAACCTTTTTAATGTCGCTAACATTATGCGTTCCAAGTTCGTCATACATCTGATTAAGTACTTTGCTGTTTCCTGAACCAATTGTTGTAAGCACTTCATATAGCTGCGACATGTCAGACAGATCATTTGTCTGTCCGTAAAAATCATAAAATTCATCTACGCTACCTTTGTACAATTTGGTAATGTACTTCTCAAGCGTACTCTGTATCTTCTTATAATCTTTAGAGACCTGTTGGAATTGCTTATTAGCAATGTTTTTCTGATTGATAGTATCTACAAGTGTTTCGTTTGCCTTATCAATACTGCTTTTATCGTTTACATCAATATTGATTACAGTATCCTTAAGCCCGTCAATCTGCGATTTCAGCTTAGATACTCCTTCTTCTGCCCTTGTGCAATCCGCTGTAACTGTTGTTACATAACCTTTTTCGTCAATTCCAAGTACTTCCGTTTCGAACCATTTATGTAGCTTGCTATCGTTTCCTAAGTATTTTTTTATTCCCTTTGCAGCAAAAATTGTTGAAGCGATATAGATACTAGCAACAATGCCAACAGGAATCACTGTTGAAGCTGATAATGTGTCAAGTGCGTACATAGATTTGATTACTATTGTTTCCCATGCACTCTTTAATCCGCCTGTTGTTATAACTGTCTTAGCTGTATCTATAGTGATTTTCTTCGCAATTTGACCGCCGATAAATTTACCGATTCTTGTATAATTAAGAAGTGCAAAACCTGCTATTATAGCTGTTTCAAGCGGTGCTTTTTTGAAACTTTCCTTAATAACCTTTGCTATAGCTTCCCATATCTTAAATTTTAGCTTAAGCGCTTTAAATAAGATATCTACCCAATCAAGTCCTGCAAGAAAATCTCCAATATTTTCGCCTAATTTCTCCCAGTCAACCTTATCAATAATTTTTTCGATTGTATTAAAAACAGCCGTAACAAATTCATTAATATCTTGCCCTGCCTCAAACCAGTCTCCTAATTTTACGTCCATAGCAAACTTCTTAAGGGGTTTTGTGATTGGGTCAAGAATTTTCTCAATTCTATCAGCCCAAGCAACCGCTGAATTTTCCATATTGGCAAATGCTTTATTCCACGCCGCTTCATAATCAGCCGCCGCCTTAGTAATATCATCTGTCAAATCAATAGTGCTACCACCGCCACCGCTTGAGCCTTTGCTTGAGCTTGTATCGTCCTGTAATTTATTTATTTCATCAAATCCCATAAGGGATAATGTAGCTTTCTTTGCCGAATCAGCTACATCTTTGTAGCCATCTGAAATATCTTCTAAGCCGTCTGATGTGTCTTTATAGCCACTTTGTCCGAGGCTTTCAAAGTCAATCTTTACGCCCATTAAAGAAGCAAGGTTGACTAATAATCTTTTGATTGCAATAGTAACGCCGTTTACAACTGGCATAACCTTTGAAAGAATTGGGATAAATAGCTGTCCTGCTACCATTCCTACCTCTTTCATATTGTTACTGAACTGGCGTAACATATTACTTGGGGAGTTGATTGTCAAATTTGTTATCGTATAGGCTCTTTATCCTATACTTCTTATAGTTTCCTATAAGTTCAGAGTACATTATCACCCACATCATTATGTTTGGTTTGGTGGTAGCCACTTCCACCTCATACTGTCCTATATACAGTAGTGTCGGACACTCTTGGGAATATTATATTTATTCAATTCCTACTCGTTACGATACTCAATAGCCTGTTCGTAATCTATTGAGTTATCTCGGTATTAGCATAGTTGAAAACTTTAGCCTTTACCGATTTTGCCCGATTGTCATAAGATATTTCTATTCTTATGCAACACTTGGAAGATAAGCTATATCATTAACTTTCTTCCGTTTATTAGCTAAATCACCCCAAGATACTTTACTTTGGTCTAATATTGCTAACACTCTTAACTGCTGTTTTTCCATCTGTGTCATTTCTGATACAGACTTAGAAATGCCTAAGTTATAGGCATATGTCGCTAGTGTAGCATTAGTAATATCAATACCATATTTGTACAATGCCCTTGATTGCCCGATTAAGCCGCTTTGTAAGTTCTGTGCTACTGTTGAATAGTCCACATTGAAAAGTGAGCTTATATCGCCTGCGAGCATTGTCATTGACTTTGTTATCGCTGTGGTTGTTTCGCCCGTCTGTCCTAGTGAATTAGTTACAGAAGCTAATTGTGAAGCATGCTGTGTTATCTTTTGTATGTTAAGCCCTAAGTTCTTTGCTCCACTTTCTTCAAGTAAGCCACCTTGAACATTGACTTTTAAACCAGACAGCTTTCCGAGAGTATCATTTACTCTACTTTGGAAGCTCTCTGCATATGCTGTTGCGTTATCATATCCGTACTTTTCGTAATCTTTATCCCACTCCGAGCCAATCTTACCAAACGCAACCGCTTGATAGTTGAACGCTTCAATGTAATCTGTTGTTGATTTGATTGCTTCTATAAGTTTCTTACTGCCACGAATTACCATAAAATAAGTGGCATAAAACTTACCTATTGCACTTGCCAAGCTCCAACTGCTTTTACTTGCTGTCCTAGCACTTGTAGAAACGCCATACAGCGACTTTTGAAGCGAGTTTGAAGAAGTACCCACCTTGCTACCTTGACTGGCAAGATTAGCCAATGCGTTAGTCATTTGAATAACATTCTGGCTTACTGTTGGTGCTCTTGATAGCGTTGTCATTAAGCCATTTAAAGCATTGCCCAATTTTGGAATGTTTACAACGGCGTTTTCTATACTCTTACTGCCTAGCTTACCAAGTGACTTTGCAAATTCTGTGACCTGTGTTGCATTTTGCGGAATAGCTGATATGCTTGCAACTGCCTTTGTGACAGCTTGAAGTGATGTAGCTGTGTTAGTTAATGCAACCGAATCAACAGAACCTATCTTTGTAATATTCTTGGCGAGCCTTGTAAAATCTGCTGTTCCTGCGTTCATATTCTGCATAGCAGAGCCTAACTGACTAACACCATTTGCAAGACCGCTTAGTGATGAACCATTCACAGTTGCAAGTGATGTTGACAGCCTTGTAAGCTGATTTATCAGTTTATCAACAGAATTGATAGCTTTAGTGGCAGTACCGGTAATTTTGACTTCTAAACTGTCTAATTCCACGCTTTAACCCCCTTTTATAGGATTGTTGGCGGTAGTCCTCTCTTTTCAGTCTGTGCCGCCCATTTTTGCTCATTGAGTAACATCAGCTGTAACTCTTTGTCGTAGGTATCTTCTTTGCTTTCTTCTGTTTTTTCTGATAAAATAGCCTGTTTGGGATATTCAATGTGAGTATCTTTATTAAATGCTGCACCTATACCGCAAGAAATAGCTGGAATTGCGTAAACTAAAAACCAGTTATACATTTCTGCGTCTCGATTTTGTCTATCAAACTTTTTGCCTTTTGCGTATAGCAGTAATTTTGTAGGTGTCATTTTAAGAAAGTCTGAATAACTAACGCCTAGTGAACTGGCTAAAACAAAGTATTCTTCCCATATTATTTTGTGGAAGTCTGCTTTTTCTTGTGGTCCTGTGGAACTACTGCCGGCTTCTTCTGCTCCTGTGCCGCTTCTTCCACATTGTTCGCCATTTCCTCTAACATCGTTGTTATCCCCGACAGCTCGAAAAAACCATCATCTTCCATCGCTTTCTTGATTTCTTCAAACAATGTTCTATATCCGTAACTCTTATCTGTCTTTCTTTTCTCTGTAATATATGCCCTAGTGAGTTCCTTTGCTTCATTCATAGTTACTGGGTTATTATCAATACAGCCTGCATAAATGGCTAAAATGCAAATCTCTGGCACATCTGCTGTCATATTTGCCAAGCCGTCAAAAGAAGCCTGTGCAACACTTTTATCTGTCTGTGCAAGTAAGTAAGAACCGTTAACAACAGAAAACATTTTCTGTACTATCTCTTTGCACTCTGCTGCGCCAAAAGAGAACTCAACTTTGTATTCTTTTCCGTTTACATTAATATTCATCATAATTTTTACCCTTTCCCACCCTATCGTCCATATAGGGAAAGGTGCGGATTTTACACCGCACCTACCTTTTAAAATAATTATTCTGTTACATCATCAAGATATGATGTGTAGTCGGCTGTTTTGGCGTTTGTGCCACCAATCGACACAGCCTTTGATTTAGTCGATTGGCTTATCATTCCCCCGCCTTTGTTACTGTGAATGTGCCACCAGCAGCTTCGACAACTTGAAGCTTGTCTGTGCATTCTATAGGTGAAGTGTTAGGAACTGCTGTTACTGTCATTTCAAGTACCGAATCAGTACCAGAAACATCATTAGGTGTTGCTGTTACCTGTCCGACAAATGCGTACTTAGCAACCGCACCTAATCCGTCAGAGCCATATAACTGAATAATATCTAACTGCTTACCCTCTGCTTTGATTAAGTCCTGTAAATAAGCCTTTTCAAGATTTCCTGTGTAAGTCTTAGCGTCAGATGTTTTGATACCCATTAAGAATGTCTGTGAATCATCTTCAAATGTTGTACTTTCAACTGTGTTAGGTGCTGATACTGGTGCTGAAATTGACTTAGCCGCAACCATTAACTTATATGAGCCTGCAAAACCATCTTCGCTATGCTCCTTGTAGATAACTCTAGCTTTATAACTTGTACTTGCCATTGCCTTGTCTACCTCCTAAAAATTTGCAAAAAAATAAGAGCATTTCTGCTCTTTGTTACATTAATCTGTCATTTGCCGCTATCATTCTTCTGAATCTAGCAGTACTCTTATGTACTTTGTTATTGATTGAAAATTCCGGCATTGCGTTACCTTGAAATCTCATTGTCTTAAATGTATCTGTAATTATCGCCATAACCTTGCGACAGTCAGACTTACTTGTATTAGTGGTAACATCTACTTGAAATGTTGCTAACAATGCGTTAATTGCCTGTCCGTCAAGTGTTTGCCCTTGTTCAACTGCTGACAGTAAATGAATGTATACTGTCGGGAATACTGCTTGACCGCTGCTTTCCCCCTCATTTGTTATGACTATCTTTGGATATTTCTTTTTAAGCTGTGTTAGGGTTGTAGACTTGACAAGTGCTGTGACTGTATTCTCGAGGTCTATCGCCCAATCGTTTGCATTTGCCATTAACTAAACACCTCTCTCGCTATCTGCTTATACTGATTAATAATCTCCATTGTAGCGTTATACATAGGCATTGTAGCTTTAACGCCGTGTGTGTAGTGCCGTTGATTGTCATTATCTAAGTAGTACCAGCCATCTTCAAATGCGTGTATCTGCCCCGGATATGTTCCTACACCCAAGCCGAAATCATTAGCCTTTGGGTTCTCGTTGCCGCTGTTGTGATAAATACCAGCACCAAATTCAATCGCTAATAGCGTGTAAAATGGCTCTCTATCTTCTACTTCAACAGTTTTACCGGTAGCAATCAGAATAGCTTGGTAGCCATCTTGAATAGGCTTTCTGTCAACCCTCAATGTTACTGTCCTACCTAATGGACTTTCATTAACACTCATAATTGCTGCTTTGTCGCCTAATTCTGCTAGTCGTTCAACAAGTAATTCACATTTATACTGTAAACTCTGCTTGTACTGTTGTAGCTGTCTGATAGCTTCATTTACAGACTTTTCAGACAAGGATATATTAATTGTATGTCTTGCCATAAACATGCTCCTTAACCGCTTGCGAAATAGCTTGTCTTATGCTTTCATTTATTGGCTCTTGCGTAGATGGAACTGTTTTTCCTTTAAAGATAGAGCCAACTAGCTGTTCATTGTCTGTTTGTATAAATAAAGAACCATTTTCAGGAAAGCCGCCTGTCTGATATTTCGTATTTACCACCTACTTTATAATTGCTTTAAGCATATACTTAACTGAATACAATGCTGGCTTAATGCCTACAATTGTGAAATCCGCTGATGTTTCATCAACAAGTCCGTCAGATGTGTATGTAGGCTTGCTATTAAGCCAGATAAGGTCGCCTTTTTGAATAGGTAACATATTCCTATCTGTCAGCAAAATAGCGTCAAAATCAGCTGTGTCAAAGCCGTATTCTTTGCTTTGTGCTTCTCCACCGCTGAATGATATGTTTGCTTTAAAATCCACTGGCTCTGAAAAACCTGTTTTTTCTTCAAGGACTTTAGGTATCTTATTCCCCTCATCATCAAGATAAGGAATGAAGTTGCCTTCTGTGTCGGTATATCCCTCATAAAGGATATTGCCGTCATCATCTCTTTCATAAATAGTTACCGTCTGTCCTTGAAGTGAATACTTCATAGCTTGCTTATTGATGTCAAGCATTGTTCTTTACCTGCTTATAAATCTGATTAACACCTGTGCTTGATAGTCCGGACACAATTCCTACTGCGATTGCATTAAGAATATCATTTGCCGGAAAGTCAGGTATTACATACATACCTATAATACCTAAGATACCGCCTGCAACGCCTACGATTATAGGAATGTAATTATCCTTAATGTGTGGGATTGCTTTAGCTCCTAAGCCTATCAGATATGTAATTACAACGATTGCTACAACTGTTGTTACCGATGTTATATCCATTCTGCTATACCTCCTTATCTTCATTAAGTCGTGCTTCCAATCTGTCTATTCGGTGGTGTGCCGACTTTACACTTTCCTCAACCTTAATAATCCTGTTATCGTGAGAATTAAGTTCTTTTCTCATTTCTATAACTTCATTTTTTATCTCTGTTGTGTTGCCTGATATTGTGTCAAGTTTCATATTTATGCGTGTATTTTCCTTTACACGCTCTGTAAGTTCTGCATTGTCAGACTTTTTGTTGTTCTTAAGATTAAATCCCAACGTAAACAGTCCGAAAAAGACGGAAAAAGCAACTGAAATAATGCTTATAATTACTGCTATTGGCATTGATATACCGCCTTTCATAATTAATAATGGCACACCGCCCACCACCCTTAATGTGTGCCGCCTGCTACCGTATTGGTAACGCACAATCTTCTATAAAACCTTAGCAAAAGGAAATACCCCAACAAATAAGCTGTCTCTATCTCTCCAAGTTCTGTTGACACCATTCTCATTGTAGCTTGCCATGAATGCTTCACCTGCTTGTGAATGGTCGTAGACAGCCAGATTAACGATAACACTCTCAAACTTCTTTAAGTCCTCGGTTATCAATTCGTCTGTGTAGCTGTCAGGGTAATTTCTTCTTGCTTTTACATCTTCTGTAGCTTGTTTAATAAGCTGTTCGATTATCGGATCATCTTCTTTGTTATCGAACACTACCACATCAGATGTCGTATCATCATCATTTGTGACTGTATCAATATGAAATTGTTTAAGTCTGATTTTAACTTGCTCTAATGTAGTGTATTCCATAATTTAGCTCCTATAATCCTAATTTCTCAATTAACAGTTCTTTAAGTTCTGCTCCTGTAAGCTCCATTGCGTTTTCAATACCTTGTTCTAAGGCAAGTGTCTGCAAGTCCGCTGTTGGCATACGCTTAATAGCTGTCTTTGTGTAATCGCTTGTAGGTTGAACAGGGAATTTGTCCTGCTCTTCCTCATACTTAAGCTCATCTCCATAAACAGCTTCCTGTCTTACATTATCTGCTGTTACTTCTTCGCTCTGCTTTGCGGCGTTGATTTTATGTCGTCTTAATAACATATAAACACCTCTTACTTTCTGAACTTAGCAAGAACAACCTTTGAATCATTGCTTAAGACTGCTGTATAGTGTTCATCACCAGAGATAACAGTTGTCTTTGCAAGAATATCTCTGTCTGATTCAATCTCAACGCTTCTCTTCATATAGATTGTAAGTGCATTTTCTTCCTCTGATGTGCCATCTGCACCTGCGTCCTCGTTAGGGTCTTCTGCTGACACGATAACAATAGGGCAAGCGTAGAACTCTGTTGTAACAGCCTTTAACTTGCTACCTACCTTAATTTCTTTGCCCTTTGGCTTAAGCGTATGTGCAAGTGCTGTGTCAAGGTGAACATTCGTTGCATCCTTACTTGTTGTATCGGCTACAACATCGATTGTTCCTGTTGAATCATCAAGCTCATACTTAACCAGCTTAACTTTCTTAGACTTAACAACCTGCGCTCCTGCAATAGAACCGATAGTTCCATTCATAATTACATTAAGTGGGTACTTGTCATTGCTCTTGAAATCATCGTCATTAAGTAATGTTGCTTCCTGTGCTGGGTTAATGAATAATATCTTTGTAAGTGATGAATCAGATTCATCATCAAATTTGCTATTAGCCGCTACAACTGCTGAATAGCTGATAGGTGCTGCTGTTCCATCGTAATCAATAGGTGCTGTGCAAAGTGCGTCATAGCTGTCATTATCAACTTTTGCAGCGATTGACATAGCAATCTGATTGATAGCTGTACCAAGTGGGTCGCCATAACCAGATAATACTGATTCATCTGTAAGCTCTACAGCCTTACCTGCTTTCTTAACCTTTGCTTCTGTTGTAGATGTTGTAAGTACTGTTGTACCCATAGCAACACCTTCTGCTACATCTTCTGCGTCACCAATATCATTGACATTCACATAGGTTCGCTAATTCCTATGCCGTTCTCTAACGAACTGCTATACATTACTGCATAGATTAGACTATATCTTCAACTTTTGGTAATAAAAAAAGATGTGCTTTTGCACATCTTAAAGTTGCTCTCCATTTCCACACGCTTGTGTGTACTCCCTTTCGGGATAGTCGTTGAACCTTACATATTTAACAAGAAATTATCTAACTGCCTTTTAGCTTTATCGTTCCTTATCCACCAATAAGGAATTCTTAATAATGGAATGTTATGTTCTCTGCAATATTCATTTTTTATTTCATCGTGCTTCTTGGTCATTTCGTAGCTAAATATTGACCTGCTAGAAAAATGCTGAATACCGTCAAATTCCACAAGCCTAATTTCTCCATTTTGAAAAACAGCGAAATCAAACGGTAGTGGTAATGTATCTTTGCAATCAATAAATTTATATTGTTGAGAATACTTTAATCCATTTTCTTTTAGATATTCGCTAATGAACAACTCTCCTTTAGAAATCATACATTTAGGACACCTTTCTTCTCTTAAAAGGTCTTTAGGAATCACTTCCCATTCATATCCGCATATATGTTTTACTTTTATAGGTGTCCTGTTATTGACATATTCTCCCATAATTGTATACTTCCCTAACACTTCCAATGTGTTGCCATATATATCGTTTATTTCTTTTTAAATTGTTCATCAGTTTTTCTTTTCATTTTCGTTCCTCCGTATTTGCATTATATCATATATTGCACAACATATCAATACTTTGGAACTATATGTTAAATATGTCTTGGTTGCTGATTGTCCTAAAGTTGTGACATTTCTTTAGGAGTTTCCAGCAGTTAAAAGAGTTTTCGATAACTGTTACCAGTTAAAGGCGCATATATGTTTACGCATACTTTGGCACAACGATTGTGCTTCCTGGTCTGCCTACAAGTGTTGTATCAACTCTTGCGATAGGTGAGAACTTAATCTTCTTTGGTAACTTAGCTGATACCATATCAGCCATTACTTGTGGGTCTACTAAATTTTCTAACTTAGTCTGTGGCATAGTTTATTTACCTCCGTTTTCTACTCTGTGAACTTCTTATAAAGTTCTGGATTCTTATTTTTGAACTCCACTCTTTCGTGGTAATTCATCTTGTTGAACTGTTCCTGTGTTATCGTGCTTTCTTCTCCACCGCCTGCATTAATAGCCGGTCTTGACTTAAGCCACTCTGCCTTAGCTTCTTTAACCTGTCTTTGCACTTCATTAGCAATTACAGTTGCTATAAGGCTATGGTCTGCATCTGTAACCGCCTCAATCAAAGAATCAATATCCTTTCCATCACCTATAACTTTCTGATAAGCATTGACAGCTTTCATATGATTAAGTTCTTTGCTCATGTTCTCGAACTTTTCAGCCTGCAACTTTTCAGCTTCCGCTTTTGCTTCCGCTTCCTGTTCTTCTGCTGTCTGCTTCGAGCGAAGTTCTTTCTTGTACTTAGCTGCTTCTGAACTGGCTTTATCAGAAGCATTCTTATACTTCTCTTTTTCAGCTCTTTCACTAGCAAGCTGTGCCATAAGTTCTTCTACGCTAGGTGTCTGCTCTTCGTTCTGTTGTTCATTATTAGTTGTTGGTTCTGTTGTTGTGTTAGTTACATCTGCCATAATTTCTTTACCTCTGCTTTCTGCGTTTTTGTTGTTCTCTCAACTCTTGCGATATTTGTATTGCCCTTTCTCTAGGGCATATAAAAAGCCACAGGGCATTTCTACCTTGTGGCTCAATATCAATTTATTTATCTGTTCTGCTCTTATCTATAACTGGACTATTTTCTGTCTGGTCTGATAAGTCTTGCATTGTGCGGTCTTTATTAGGCGATTGTTCACCATCTCCGCCCTCTGCTTGGTTCTGTGTATCTTTGTTAATTATGCTGTCTTGATATGCCTTAACCATTTCTCCGCTTCTCGCTACAACATCGTTAGGGTCATCAAAGAATGGAATTGCATCAACTGTATCTTTAAGGCTAAATCCATGGCTTATCAATGTTGCCATAGCATTAACCTTGGTTGACATTTCATAAGTTTTTTGTCGCTTAATGTTAGGCTTTACATCTCTTGCCCTTAATTTAAGTAATGGGTTACTGCTGCCAACATTGTTTGACAGCTTGATGGCTGCAAGAACAACTTTTATCTCTTCCATTTTGCAGCCATCTGTAATTAATTGCTGTTTTGCCGCTGCTGTTTCAGCCTGTGACCAGCCTGTTGCATCTGACATTGCAACTCCTGTACTGCCACCGCTATTATCATTTCGTTGTGGCACATTACATTTCTGCAAGATTATCTGTCGCCTTGATTGGATATTATTAAGCATACCTGTGTAATCATAATTAATTGCAAGTGGCTCAACTATTGGAGTTTTGCCATCTGCTGATGTGTAGGTCTGCATCCATTCTCCAGATTTTGGCTTTCTTACTTTTTCAGTAATGCGTTGTGTTCCATCTTTATCAACTGTTGTTTCCTGTTCAACCGGGAAATCAACATCATTTGTGTGCCATACCGCCTGCGTATTCTGTTCAACATCATTTGTAAAATCTGAAATGAGTAGGTTTAAGTTATCCATTTCAGATATTTGCCGTTCAAAACAGCCCATTCTATCAAATGACCTTGTGTATTCAATGATAGGAATTTTATGCAGTGGATTTTCTTCTCCGCTTCTCTCTAAAAATCCCCATTTTGTTTTTCCTTTTTCTGGTCCGTTAGTGATTTTTATTCCGTCGGTAATTTCATAGCGAATATCTTTTGTAAAACAGGTGTAATATCTTGTACCGCTATGTTTGTCTTTAATATAAGTGCCTGCAAGAATAACCCTCTTGTCACTATAAGCTGTTGACCTTATGACAAATGTTGTTCTTGGGTCTAATACATCATATGTGAAATAGCTTTCCCTATCCTCATATTCTGTATTCACATCAATAAGGACATATCCAACACCGCCGATTTCAACATATCTTGCAAGTTCCTGTTGCTTCTGTCTTGCGTTCTGCGATTCGTAGCAACTGTTTAATTCCGCTATAGCTTCTGTGAGGTTAGAATCCTCATTGTCGCCGTTTTGAACTAGCGTTATAGGATTTCCCCACTTAAATCCTAAATTAAACTCTGTGACCTCGTTAGCCACATTATCACAGCATTCACAATCAATGTCTGGTCTGTAAGTCTTTGGGTTCTTCCTAACTATTGGCTGTATTCCTGCGTCATAATCAAGAAGAAACTGTATTCTGTTGGAATTAATATCATGTTCCAAAATTGCTTCACGCAAAATCGGTATTATATTGTCAGGTGTTATTTCTTTTGCACCTGTATAAATAGCAATTCTTCCTGTCTGCATTATCTACACCTCTAATAAAATGTCATGCCGCTTGAACTTCTGCTTTGTGGTATTTCCTTAATCTGAAAATTATCATCATCGTTAGGCACATACCATATCCATTTGTGGCAATGCTTGCACGCTAATTTATGTGTTCTTGTGTCTTTGCTGTCTGCCTTAGTCAAAAACTTATGGCAGTTCGGACACATAATTGATTTATCTTTATTCATATTTCTACCTCGTTGCATAACAAAAACACCGCTACAATTAAGTAACGGTGCCTCCGATAAGGATGTGTTTATGAAGAAACATCTTTGTGACTTCTTACAGATATACTATACCACACCGGCAATGTGACATTCTATGACATCTTTTACAGATATTCACTCCCATATTTATCTTCAAAGGCTTGTAGTGCTTTAGCGTGTATTCTGTGTGCTTGTCTCCAGCACCAGCCTGTTTCATTTGCAATTTTTTCAAATGTAAACTTTCTGACATATCTTAGAAACAATACTGTATAATAATCTTCATTGTTTATCTGCTCTATCTGCTCTATTATTTTGTTCTTTACATCAATGTATTTATCTATAAGTTTGTCAAGGCTTTCTTCCATTTGTTCAAGTCTGACATATTCGCAGCCTGTTTTGTCTGGATCTGATGATGACATAACTCTTTCTTCATTAACAACCGCTGAAATGCTGTATGATAATTCTTTATACTGTGTTATTTCTATCAATTTATTATCAATTATCTTGTTGTAATAACTTATCTGATTCAGATAATCCTTAGTTGTCATATAAACCCTCCTCTTATATCGGACTTGACATAATTACTGTTTGTGTTGCTTTTTTATCTATTACCATTGCAAGCTGTGTTATAGAATCGCTTGCATCATCGTGTGGGTTTTTGCCCTCTGATGTATACATTGTAAATTCATCCATAGCATCTTGATACATTTGTGTTCTTATGTAAGTTGGTCTATCATCTATCGCAAGATATTGTCTACTAATGAGGAAAATGAATATCTCTTTTACTCTGTCAGAATAGCCTTTAATTTTTTCCTCTTTAGGTAGTTTTGTATTTGCGTAATATGGAATAATTCTACAGAAATATACATTTTGTTTTTTCATTTCAGTTTTAATGCTATCTGTCATCAGCTTTCCACCGGCGTTCTGCTCAATGTGTAATTCTGTAATATAATGCTTCTTGATAGCTGCTACAATTAAAGGAACTGTAACTGCCTGTGTACCTTTCTTGTATACCCAGTCAATGATGTATCTTTGCTTTCCGCCAAAATCCGCACATATTGGCATTGATAAGTTATCAGCTCCACCAAACGCCGGGTCGCATAATGCAATTACTTTCCGTTCTTTGTTTTCTAATTCATCATCAAAATCTCCGTTAAAGAATCTTAATTCATTATCTGGAAACAACAATCCCTCACGAACATAAGGTTTTTGCATAAACTTAGCCATCCATTCAGCCTTGTCAAGTTTTTCTCTCATATCCCTGTAATATGCTGTTGAAAAGCCGTTTATTTCATAATCAAAGTTACTTTCATCGTTTTCATCAAGTGCTGGTATTCTTCTAAATCTGTATTGAGAGTCATTTTCATATTGCTTTCTCATTCGTTCCAATGGATCAAGGACATTCCATAATGTACCAACCATAAGTTCTCTTGCACCATCGTTTTTTCGGTCAACCATCTTGTTTAGATATTCTTGATAAGTATTTTCCATTCGCATAGGCGACAATGAATGCTCTCTATCTCTTACCAAGTCATCTACATACAAATATCCATCTTTTGACACATCAACTGCACCAGTCCAAGTTCCATCAATACCACGGCAAGTAACTGTCGCAAATCTGTCTGGATTTCCAAGGGTTATTGTAAATTCATCAGCACTTTTATCTGTTACAAGTGGTTTATTTGCGTATTCTGGATTCCAAAAATAAAATAATTCAGAAAATGTATATTCTTCCGTAGTAAATAAGTTCATAAGTTCTTTATAAAAGCCTTTTGCAAGTATTCCAGAGTGACCGCCCATAGCTGAATGGCTGTTAGGTCTGCGTAACGACACCCACGCAAGGAAAAATATACATATAGTGGATTTTCCAACTCTTGACGGCATTGATAATCCATAAAATTTAATTATTCTGTTTTCAAGGTCTTGCAAATCATTGACAACTATTTTAAGGGTGTGTCGTCTTGGAAAATAAAACCTTTTGCTATAATGTCTTTTCCGCTCCATATAAAACATAAAGCTCTCAAAATCATAATAGCTTTCAGTTTTAAGAGTTTCATACCATTTATCAATTAAAGGATATGCTTCATCGTTGTCTTGAGCATATTTTTCTAAATCCCATATTCCAACGCCGCTATGCTCCACGCAAAACCGCTCTATAATCTCTTTGCAGCGTTTTGTTAGTTGCAATCCATACTGAATATCTTTTTCGGTCTTAATTGCCACTTCCGACGCTTCTATATATGCGTCCATGACGCTTTCATCTACTCCGTTCTTCTCTATGTAATTTTCATATCCATTGATTGTAGAAATAAGGCTTTGACTAGCCATAAGAAAAGCACCTCCACTTTTCAGCAAAGGTGCTTATAGACCTCTGCCTATAATTTTTCTAGGGTAGCGACTAACTCTATTTGTTAGCCGGTAATCAAGTAATTATAAATAGCTTTCTATACTACAGCTACAAGACTTTAATTCAAGAGAAGAACTTGTAATTTTCCCTGATGCTCCCTCGGCATATTTATCATAATTATTTATTATATCTTCTGCAAAAATCGTGTGCATTTTAACGCCGTATCTTTCTGCTGTTTTTCTTTCGATATAGCAGCCGTTCCAATCATAGCTTTCACATATTCCAATAAACACATCAGCCTGTGCCAGCTTCTTAAGGCTCTCGCCTAAATACCATACAGCTTCTTTGCTGTCTTTAGGCGGATTATCCTCAATGTAGCTGTCGATAAGCTCTAACTCTTCGCCCTCGTATATTTCAGCAATCTTTTTCATCTTCTGAATACTTGCTTTAATTTCTTCCTCTGTTCTGCTTTTCATCGGCACGCTTACAAATAATTTTTTCATAATAATTCCTTTCTGCTGATAATCAGCAATTTAATTCCACTGCCATTCCATTTCCTCTTCGCTAAGATATTTATGTCTTACTCTATACCTGTCAATATCTTCTTCCGCAAATGTAATTATACTGTTTGCAAGTCTTACATAAACTTCGTATTCGTATTTTCCGTCTGATTTTTCCCATGTTTTACAGATAACTCCTATGTCCGACTTGTTTACAACTACAATATCTCCAAAAAGAAATCTAGGTTTATTCATCTTTGCTGTCCTCCACAATCCCATCAATTATTGCTCTTTCGACATTTTTTCTAAGCCATTCCGTAATTGAATCATCTTTGCTTATACATGGTGTCTTTGTTGAATAGCCACCAGATATGCCACCGCAAAGCATTGTGTTCTGATATTCCATAATCTCGCTACTTCTCCTCACTATTCGCTAATGACTTTGTTTCCTCTAGGATTTTCATTGCTAACGCTCTTGAAAATTCATAATTATTTTTCGGGTATCTGCCTAGAATTGATTTTGCATACTCATTGACTGCATCGACTGAAATATCAATGCCAATAGTCATATCATGAAATTCGGATGTTTCTATAGGCTCGCCATTTCTACCGCCTATTTCGTGTGATTGCGCTTCTCTAAGTGCTTCACGTTCTATTGATTTAATTACTTCTGCCATGCTCATTTCTCAAATGCTCTCCCTAAATCCTTGCAACTATGCGTTCTTTTGCAAAATCTTTTTTAGCTTCATCGTAGATAACCGAACTATTTTTATCAGTTTTCAATCTATCAAATTCGCAAGTAACATTTATACCATCTTTGTTACTGCATTCTGCATGATAATCAATGACACATACTTTCTTCTGCCATTTTCCATTGGCATAAATCTTTGTGTAACCGCCAGCTCTTGTTTTAATGATTATTTTACTTCTTGATTTCTTCATTGCTCATAAACCTCTCAAAATCTTCCATGCATTTATAGCACAAGTCGTATGTGGTATTAAAAATGCCGTTCTTTGTAACCGAATTTCCACACAGTATTCCTTTTTTAATTTCTGCACAGCACCTATCGCAAGTGCACCATTCTTTTTGATGTTTCATTTTTCTACCGCCTTAATATCCGCCATACTTGTTTTGAGTTACTGCCATCCATCCTGCACCATTTTCGGTTTATATTCATGCTCTGTATATCCTTCTCCGTTGCAAAGGTCACATTCTATGCTATTATATTCATATCTATCACTGCATTCCCAATATTCAGCCACATTTTTTCTTATGGTAATTTTTCCAGAGCCGCCACACTTGGGGCATCTGTATTTCCTATTCCCTTGCACTTTCTTCAAGACATCTTTCAATGTCGTACTTTCTCCGTAATCTGCGATTAGGTTTTTTATATCATTTATCTTCATATTCTTTCACCAACTTTCTACCGCAGATAGGGCAATAAGCTATTTTCATTACCATTTCAACATTCATATCTTTACTGCTACACACCGCAAAAGGCGGACATTTATTCAATTCGCATGTAATTACAGGTTGATTTGACAACTTATCAATCTTAAATTTGCCATAATGTGTTACGACAGGAAATTTTTCCTCGCAAAACTTACACATATCACTTCTTCCCCCATAAATTATCTGGTAACTCTTCGCCGCCATAAATCTTGTTAGCGTATTTCTTAAATGTCGGTACGCTGCAACCTGCTACTTTTGCCGCTTTTACCTGTGAAGCCTGCCCTGATATGTATAGGTTTATTGCTTCATAGAACTTCTCTTTGTTTAGTGGGTGTACACCCATAGCCATAATAATCACTCCTTTACATCTCTATAAATCTATTTGCCAGCTTGCCAAGATATTCAGCATTGGCAAAATGTGTTATTGAGTAGTTAGTGCTTTCTCTATGTTCTCTGATGAAATGGTCGTTAATCATTCTCTGTAAAACTGTAATGCCCTTATCGTCTGTTTCGTATATATCATCAGAATTGAAATGTCCGTGTTCTGTATCTGTGATAGTCGATAGGACTGAACATACATTCTTTAATGTCTTATCTGTAAGTATTGGGTGTACTTTGTGGAAATAGATTTCATATAACTGCATATACATCTTAAATCCATCCTTAACGCAATCACATATAGCTGAATTATCTATATCGTCGTCACAGATGTTATTGAACCTATCAACCATATCTTTTTCTTTAAGCAACATTTCATCTCTTGTGACAGCTCTTGCCGTCGGTTTCTCTGAAAACGATGTATGTACCTCTCCATCAATGTTAATTGATGTATAGTCCTTATCTATATTGTCATTTATATTATCTTTTATATTTATATTATTTTTATTAGTTACAACTTTTTGAACACCCTCGTTCAAATTTTTTGAACGGCTTTTTAAATTTTTTGAATGGGTATTCAATTTTTTTAAACTCCGTTCAAGTTTTTCTTTTTCTTTTCGGTCTTGTTTTTTGCTTTTATTTCTTTTAATTCTTCATCATTAAGTTTAATTGCACTATAATTACAAAATTTTACTCCATTAATAAGTTTCTCTGTCTTTTTGATAAAGCCATCATCTGCCAGCTTATTAAGAAGATTAAATGCTGTTGTTTTTGAGCAATTAAGCCATTCTGCAACATAATTTAAGCTTCCTTTAAATTTGCTTTCACCATCTTGCGAAAAGCCATATACCAAAGCATAAGCAATTAGTTCGTTTCCTGTAAGCCCTAATTCCTTTACCATAAACCCTTGAATTGCTATGTAGTTGTCATTTTTAATGTCTGCCATATTGAATACCTCCGCTTGATATTATTTATGTATGCCTATGATACATACTCCGCTTAATTGATAAAAGCAACAAACAGGCACAGCGGAAGTGCTCTTCGCTTCGTCAAGCTAGTTTGTTGTAATCGGATAGACAGGACTCGAACCTGTGACTACTTGAATAAATCAAGCGTTACTCCCAACTGAACTACTATCCGAAATACCACCTGTAACGGCTATCAAGAAACAAGAACAGAAACAATAAAATATTAGGGGTATTTTAGTAAGGAGTGCTTCTTGATAAGTTGGTTTTCACATGACTGTGTATATACACGCCAAGCCCTCTCAAGCGGTCTTGCACCGCTTTTAACTGAACAAAATCCAAAGAGGTACATGAAAGGAGGACTACCTTAAAATGCAAAACATGGTAGTCTACGATAAAAGTAAGACAAACTACCTCAGTGGGATTCGAACCCACGCTAACGGAATCAAAGTCCGGTGCCTTACCGCTTGGCTATGAGGCATTGATATGGCTATTCTCGGTATATATTCGCCACAAACCGCAGTGTACTATCCTTTGTAGCTATTATACTTTCATTGACCGACACGGCTATTCTGACAATTCTATGTATTTGTCAATGTACCACTTGGCTTTTTTAATATCCTCTAAGCCATTCTTTCTACCACTTCGGTAGTTATACTTAAAGGCATTGAGCAGACAGAATGTTTTAACAGCTTCAACACTGAATATCTCAAGCATAACATCTATGCACTCATATTTACCGGTTGCATAATGGCTAGGATGATTAACATTGTCATTTACCGGTTTTTCATTAACACTAGGCGCAAAATCAAAATCTTTGAGCGGAGCAAAGTTATCTTTCTTGCCGCCGCGATTAATACAACTCTTACACGGTTCTGCACTGAATAATGCAAATTGGTTTATGCAATCAACGCAATATCCACTAATTTGAATGTTATTCATTAAACATCACCTGCCTGTCTATGATTAGCTCTGTAAGTATCAAATCCCTCTGGATATCTTGCTTTCAGCTTATCAATGTTAATCTGCATGATTTCATCAAGGCTGAACTCAAAAGAATCGCACATCAAAGCTAAGTACCAACATACGTCACTGATTTCACGCTTTAAATGTTCGGCATCTAACCGCTTTTCATGGAAAACCCATTTCTTAAGCATGTCGTTAAGCTCTCCAACCTCGCCAGATAAACCTAATGCAGCATTAAGAACACCACCTAATTCAATCTCTGACGTATCTCCACAATGATTGCCAAGCTTTAAATCGTTAATCTTGTTCAGAAGCCTATCTGTAGACTTTTTATCGTTAGTACGCATAGCCAAAGTCTGATACTCTGCTCCCTGCATTTCTAACTCCTAACTCTTTTTTATTTTTTAAAATTTTTTGGAATTTACTCGGCTGAATTAGCCGTTTTGATGTGTGTATTCATTGAATATCTTGTGAATAATTAAGATGTATCTATTATACACCTATTTATCAGATTTGTACAGTAGATTTATTAATTATATTATATGGGTTATTATCAAAGCTATATATTAATAAATATAATGGTTATTGTATATAGTTTAATAAATTATTATTGGTTGGTTATGTATATATAAATATATATAATAGGCCTTTTTATTTTTGAGGATATTTGAGTGACTTAGTTGGTAATAGAACATATGTTCGATAACCCCCACGCCCTACGTTTGTACATCTTGCACAATGAAATCAGCCAGAGCGGAGCCATTGCACAATAAATAATTATCACGCAATCGCTGTCAACCCGCTTGTTTACTGGCTTTGCTGTGCTTTTATCGTTCAAATGTTCTGTTTTATCACTTCGCTAAAGTCTAATTTAGCGAAATGCTGTTATCGTGAGCCAAACGGCTAGAAACCGCTTGTTTACTGGCTTTGTGGGATTTCTTGTACATCTTGCACAATGATTTCTTGTTGTGCAATTTGACGAACATTAGAGCCTTGAGCATTTCCAGATGGTCCGAGCTGCGGAAGGTCTGCGGCTGTTTTAATGACCTTTGCGGTGCTTTCTCTGCTGACACCGGGAAGATTCCACGCATAATGTCTGTTAAGTATTGCAAGGATGCCGACAGGGTTTTTATTGCCGGTTGCGAGCTTATTTGATAGACTTTCTTCGCGGAAAATACGCAGTTTTTGCACGATATCGAAGCCTTTTGTACTTAGTTTTCTCTCATCTGCTCCCCAGTCCATTAATGTATCGTAATTAATACCTGTTAATAAACTATATCCCATTATGCTACACTCTTTATCATATACAGAACATAAATAATAATATATATATAATATATACTCTAATTTATCTAAATCATACATATAAAAATTACTATCCATAATACAATTAGTATTATTTTTATTAATATTCTTATTTAACTGACCTTTGCTGC
>ERZ779880.546-NODE-546-length-45713-cov-16.709952_pt1 | contig 45713 bp, 37 predicted proteins | sample MGYA00511555_ERZ779880 | MGnify/ENA primary metagenome ERZ779880 (study PRJEB29588, sample SAMEA2145815) | human gut metagenome | biome: human gut; feature: human-associated habitat; material: faeces | place: Denmark | collected 2008/2010 ... | reverse complement strand
CTTAAAATCCTGTGGGTGGTGACACCCGTACCGGTTCGATTCCGGTTACCAGCATTCAAAAAAGAGAATTACCAATTATGGTAGTTCTCTTTTTTTTTGGAAAAGCATACAATAGATGAGAATGAGGAATATTGGAGAGAGGACGGATATGTCAATTTATCTTGTCAAAGAAGAAGATACGATTGATAAAATAGCAGGTTTGTATGATGTTTCAGTAGAAGAAATAGCCTACATCAATCAGATTCCGTATCCGTATCGTTTGGCGGTTGGAGAAGCACTTCTGATTCCGGATGGTGTGTCTCCTGGAGTAAAAATGACGGCGTCGGCAAATGGCTATGCCTATCCGTATATCAGTCCATGGGTATTGCGCCAGACACTTCCCTATATGAGCGGACTGCTCGTATTTTCTTATGGTTTTACGGAGGAGGGAGAATTGATTCAACCGGTGCCATCCGATGATACGATGCGCCGGATGGCGGAGGAATACGGGAGAAATGCATACCTGACTTTGACACCGATTGGGCCGGATGGAAAATTCAGTAACAGCCGAATTCATGCGGTACTTACGAGCGAAGAGAGCACGGAGCGGCTGCTTAGCGGACTGCAAAGAGAAGTCAGGGAGAAGAATTTCCGTGGTGTCGATGTTGATTTTGAGTATATTTTGAAAGAGGATAGGGATTTATTCACGGCGTTTGTAAGAGAACTGCGGGTGCGTATGAATGAAGAAGGGTATCTCGTGAGTGTGGCATTAGCACCAAAAACATCGGCAGAGCAGCCGGGACTTTTATATGAGGGAAAAGATTATGGAGGACTTGGTGAGGCGGCAAATCAGGTGCTTCTTATGACATATGAGTGGGGCTACAAATACGGTCCGCCAATGGCTGTTGCACCGCTTAATAAGGTAAGGCAGGTTGTGGAGTATGCACTGACAGAAATTCCATCGGAAAAAATATTATTGGGGGTGCCAAATTACGGATATGACTGGATTCTTCCTTTTATGAGAGGGGAGAGTCAGGCAGTCACGATTGGACATGTGGAAGCGGTGCAGATTGCAATTAATAACAGTGCTGTAATCGAATTTGATGGGACGGTGCAGTCTCCGTATTTTACCTATGAAAGAGACAATGTACGGCATGAAGTATGGTTTGAGGATGTGAGAAGTTTATCTGCAAAATATAGCTTGATTAAGGAATACAACCTGCGTGGCATGGCGGTATGGCAGATTATGCGTTTGTTTCGGGCGATGTGGATATTGTTCGATGATTTTTTTGAAAAAAGAGAATAAAAATGCAACTTTTCTGTCATGGAAATCGTTTTATTATTAGAATGAAAAACAAAGGAGGAATGGCTATGAGTAAAAAAATAATTGGTTCGGTGATGACAGGTGCTTTGGTGTTATCACTGATTACTCCGGCAGTTCCGGCAGCCCCTGTGGATGCAGCCGGTAAGGTGACTTACAAAGTGAAAGGAACAACACTTACCATTAGTGGAAAAGGTGAGATGCCAAAGAGCATGGTGTTTGGCAAGAAGTCAAAAACGAAAAATATTAAGAAGGTTGTGATAAAAAAAGGTGTCACTACCATTTCTAAAAATGCCTTTAAAAATTGTAAAAAGTTAAAAAAGGTACAACTTCCATCGACACTGAAAAAGATTTCCGGGTATGCCTTTTACAATACAGCGCTTACAAATGTCACAATTCCAAACAGCGTTAAGTATATTGGAAATTATTCTTTTTATAAATGTAAAAAATTGAAGAAGGTATCAACACCGGCTGATTTATATGCTTATAACCGGGTGGATGAGAAAGGTGTGATCAATGATACGCCATTAGAGCAGCTGACGTTTACATCTGCCATTAAATCACTGAATGATATCAGTTTGAATCAGTTTGATACGAGGGCTTATGTGGTAAATAAGAACGATAAGAATTTTAGCTCATATAAAGGTGCTATTTATAACAAAAAAGGTGACACTTTGATGTACCTTGCTCTTTATGCGAAGCAGGCGGAGGTAACGCCTTCCTGCGAGAGTATTTTGACGAGTGCATTTACGAATGATTTAGGCGATGACAACTATGTACCGGTAAAAGAATTGAAAGAATTTACAATTCCTGCCGGTGTAAAAAATATTGTGGAAGATGGCGAGCCTTTACCGGCGGGTATTCAATATAGTGTTTTGTCAAAGGATTTGACGAAGGAGAGCGTTGCCGTCTTACTTGGCACGATAGGAGAAAAAGAGGCAATGCGTCAGATGCCTGAGCGGATTTCCCTTGCCGGTGACTATGTGATTATTGATAAAACATATCTTGCCGAATTTGCTGACAAAGCAGATGCTAAGAAAAAGGCAGAAGAGGAAACGCTTGAAATTCCGGAAGGCGTTGAGACAATTCCGGATGAAATGTTCCGTAATTTTAATATGAAGGAAGTTAAGCTGCCTTCGACCATAAAGACAATAGGTGCAAATGCATTTTATAATTGCAAAAAACTTATGAAAATTAATTTTCCGGCTTCATTAAAGGAAATCGGAAAAGATGCATTTTGCTGGACAGAAATTGGTGACTGTATTTCGAAAGAGTGGCAGGCAAAAAAAGATACATTTTATACTTCTTTCACGGAATATGAGAAAAAGCAGAAGGAAGAGCAGGCAAAACGCAGGAATGCGAAATCAATTGATTGTACCGGCGAGGCATTTGATGCGGTGAGCGGCGCTTATTCGTATGATTCATTGATGCAGAATCAGTTTATTACCTTAACCATGAAAGAGTCCGGCATCTTTTATTACTATGCCAGTGAAGAAGTAAAACTTTATGATGCAGACAAAAAAGAAGTAAACAACTGTAAACAGGTAAAAAAGGGAGATGTTCTTTATCTGAAAACACCGGAAAAAATAACCGGTACCTTTAAGATTCATAATGCATTTGTCTGTCCAGAATTGACGGCGTTAAAACTTGGTGAGGATATCAACGAAAATTATTTCATGGCAAATGGAACAGTACAGTATCTGCCATTTACAAAGAAAACAAATGGCGGTGTGATTGTTCGAATTGTTGATTTGAATCTTGTTACCGCGCCGAACATGAAAATTGAAGTTCAAAAGAAAAATGGTTCCAAATGGACTTCCGTTTCCAAACAGATTTCGGTGAAGAAGGGTAAGAAGTTTGATTTGTACACGCATATGAATGGTACGACAGCAAAGGATATCCAGTTTGTTCTAAAGAAAGGTGAATACCGGTTAAAGATTATGGCAAAAGCCGGATGTGTGAGCCAGATTGCGGCATATGAATCGGATTATCAGCATTTGGCAAAGAATTCATATGGAAAGACGAAAAAGAAAGCGGTAAATCTTTATAAGACCGATTTTGATCTTGAGTCAAATGATATGTATTACCGTTTTGGATATTATTTCAATGAGGACAAAGCAAATATAAGATGGTATCGTTTTGTGAAGACGAATAAAAAGCAGGGAGCACTTACGATTTATAATAATATGCTTTCGTCCGGTGGTTTCACGGCATCGATTTACAAGAAAGGAACGAAAAAAGCAGTGAAAATATATCGCTTTGATAGTAAGCATATGAAAGATACCAGCTCAGATACAAAGATTGTGAAATATAAGCTGAAAACAAAAGGAACGTATTATATTAAGATTTCACGTAATAGTAAGAAAGTGACCGGCCAGTATGGTGTTTGCTTTAATTATGCAAAATAGTTGGATTTAACAAAAAAGAACCACTCTGCAAATTACAGGGTGGTTCTTTTTGTTAAGTTTTATTTTTCGCCATTTCGGTATTCAACCGGTGTCATATCATAAAGTTTTTTGAATGTCCGGCTAAAGTGTTCCACACTTGGGTAGCCGACTGCCGCGGCAATATTTTCTACGGTCATATTTCCATTTTTCAAAAGCGTTCTTGCTTTCTTCATCCGGATATTTGTGACCTGTTCGCCAAATGTCTTGCCGGATTTTTCATGGATGAATTTACTTAAATACGGTACGCTTAAGTGGAACTGTTCTGCCATGTCTTCAAGTGTTACGGTCTGGTAATTTGCCTGCATGAAATTAATCATGCTAACCAGCCGCTCATCTCTCAAATTATCGTTTTTTTTTATGTCCGGCAGTTTATTCACACAAACGCACAATGCGTGAATGGAAGCCGAAATAATATCTTCATCAATGCCGACGCCCCAGAATACATCGCCCTGACAGGTGATGCTTACATAGGCAATTGCCTTGGAAGAGGAGCCCTGAGTCAAAGCATGTTCTTCGTAGGTGGACAACTGGTAACTGATGCCAAAGAACTGCTTGATGGTGTTACTTACGGCATCTAAACGTCCGTTTCCGTTTGCATCTACGATGGTGGATTTGTCACCGCAGGTAATCGTTGCTTCTGCCATGATGCCATCCACCTGTTTGAAGTGGCATTCGGAAATCTGGAAGTAAGGTATCGGGTTAATGTAATTGTCTTCGAAAATTTCATAAACCCACTGTGGAGACAGTTCTTTATGCTCTTCGTCGGAAACGTGTTTCATCAGATAGCCAACTTCTTCCCGCATCGCATCCGGCATGGAAATACCGAAGTTCTGTTTCAGAATATAGTTGACACCGCCCTTGCCTGACTGGCTGTTGATTCGGATTACGTCGCCGTCATAGGTACGTCCGACATCTTTAGGGTCAACCGGCAGATAAGGAACGCTCCATGTTTTTAATTTCTTATCTTCACGCCACTGCATACCTTTGGCAATTGCGTCCTGATGGGAACCGGAGAATGCGGTAAATACCAAATCACCGGCATATGGCTGACGCTCATAAACATGCATTCTTGTAAATTTCTCATAATTCGCACGGATTTTTGGCATGTTGGAAAAATCCAGTTTCGGGTCAACGCCGTGTGTAAACATATTCATTGCCAAAGTAACAATGTCAACGTTACCGGTACGCTCACCGTTTCCAAACAGAGTACCTTCGATACGCTCGGCTCCTGCTAAAATACCAAGTTCTGCGGTTGCTACGCCACAGCCACGGTCGTTGTGCGGATGCAGACACAGAGTAACGGCATCACGGTATTTCAAATGTTTGTTGATGTATTCTACCTGAGTGGCAAATACATGAGGCATTGCATTTTCAACGGTAGCAGGGATGTTAATGATTGCTTTGTTTTCTTTCTTTGGCTGCCATACATCCAAAACTGCATTGCACACATCAACGGCATAATCCACTTCCGTTCCCGGAAAACTTTCCGGACTGTACTGGAAGGAGAAGTTTCCTTCAGTTTCATCTGCTAATTTTTTCAAAAGTACTGCACCGTCAACGGCAATCTGCTTAATCTGCTCTTTGGTTTTTTTAAATACCTGCTCACGCTGTGCAACCGATGTGGAGTTGTACAGATGAATAACTGCGTGAGGAGCACCTTTTACAGCCTCAAATGTTTTTTTGATAATGTGCTCTCTTGCCTGAGTCAGAACCTGAACGGTAACATCATCAGGAATCATATTTTTCTCAATCAAAGCACGCATAAATTCGTACTCGGTTTCCGATGCAGCCGGGAAACCAACTTCGATTTCCTTGAATCCGATATCTACTAACATCTGGAAAAACTGTAATTTTTCGTCCAAACTCATTGGCTCAATTAACGCCTGGTTACCGTCGCGCAAATCGACGGAACACCAAATCGGCGGCTCTGTGATGGAATCTTTTTTTACCCAGTCATAGGTGCATTCCGGTGGCATAAAATAGGCTTTTTCATATTTGTCAAAATTTTTCATGTTCAAATCCTCCATTTCTTTTCCTATTAAAATACTGTTTTGCTGCAGGGGATTGGATGATTTGTGGTATAAATAAAAAAACTTCCGTGCCCCACAACCAATGTGGTTGTAGAGACGAAAGAGATAATCCTTCGCGGTACCACTCTACTTCATGTCCGATGGACATGCCCTCATCAGCACTAACATGCCTTTCCCTCATAACGGTGGGTGACCGGTACATTCTACTCAAGGTTCAAATGTACAGCTCGGAGGCGAGTTCACAACTATTCTTCTACTGCCTTTCACCAGCCGGCAGCTCTCTGCAAGAAAGAAAAGAAATTACTATTCCTCGTCATTGCCTTTTGCTATATGATATGTTATCATACTTTTAGTAAAAAGGAAATGATTAAATTTAATCATTTATATTGATTATTTTTAATCTACGGTAATAGCGTGCCGAAAGCTAACATTTATTCTTTCCTAAAACCGGGGATGGAGCTTCAATTATAAAGATATAAAAAAATAAAAAAAGTGCTTGACTTTTCATGACGGCTGCGCTATTATAATACTTGCGTTGTACGTGTAGCTCAGCTGGATAGAGCACTTGGCTACGGACCAAGGTGTCGGGGGTTCGAATCCTCTCACGCACGTTATATAGTATAGAAAGAGCAGGTTGTAATACCTGCTTTTTCTATACTACAAATCGTCCGCGGACGATTTGAACCCCAGGGTTCGTTCTACACTTCGTTGCGGTCGGCGCTAAGCGGAAGTCCACCGGACGTCCAGCGCCCTCTCACGCACGTTATATAATATAGAAAGAGCAGGTTGTAATACCTGCTCTTTCTATAATTGAGGCACGGAGTATTAATTCCGTGCCTCAATTGTTTTATCCGGATTACCTTTCTGTTGTAAAATAAAGGGCGTTATTTCAGTGCAGATATAATTTTGAAATATGGCTTGAAAAGGCTGTAATATTTCAGACCATCTGTTTCACCGTAGCTCTTTGTGATGGCAGATCTTATGCCATTGAGATTCTTTGTTTTATTCTTGTTTTTTTCAAGAAAATCAACAAAATTTCCGGGATCATTAATATCACTGTGTGCAAAAATTATACCTGTAAAACGCTCTACCTTCTTTTTACGCGTGAGCTTTTCAGGCGTAAAAGAGTAGGATTTGTCTTTTATGGTTTTATAAATTGTCTGACCCTGTTTCATACCATAAACATGAACCAGCGTCTCATGAAGCTTGAGCAGATTGTCTTTTCCCATGCAGTTTAGGAAAGAATCTACCTCAAAATGGTCGAAGTCTTCGGATACTGCCGATACTTCAGAAATATCTGATGTATCAATGCTGTCCGTTGAGGATTTAGCCTCATCTGCTTCGTTTTTATTTGAGCTGTTACCAGAACCGTTATGAGGTGTCTGTTCGTCAGTGAATGGTAAGTCATCATTAGTCATAAGCTTATCACTTGACGGTAAGTCATCGTTAGTTGCAAGCTCATCACCTAACGGTTCACTGTCTGTATAGCTGCTATGATTGCCATCGATAAGTTCATTCAGATTGTAAGACTTTGCTGTGATAGCATCGGTATCAGTATCAGTATCGGTATTGATATTGGTATTGGTATTGTTATTGGCGTTATCTTCCTTGGATGGAATATCTGCTACTACCTGATACTTGATGTTTTTTCTTCGCTGGACAGCCTGTTTGCAGAAATTCACATTGAATCTGCGTACAGCGTATCCCTTATCTTTCCAGAACCTTACAGCAGGGTCATAGCCTGTGTCGTTGCTCATTATGATGTACTCATCAGCACAGGTCTCGGCTGACGCAGCATCACATTCGTTTTCACTGCAGGCACCGCCGCATCCCATCAGATACCCCATATAGGATACGAGCTGAAAATCAAGGGCGTTTGTGCCCTCATAGCATTCCTCAAATCGTATATTTATTTTATTGTTTTCAATAAGTCTGATGACTGACATGTATGACATGTGAGGTGATTTTTTTGTGTAAAAAACTACGATTTCATCATCCTCATCTGCCATATCAAACAGCATCAGCCAGTTGTCGTTGACATTTTCGCTGTCTACTAAAAAGTGTCTGATAATAATCACCATTAATCCGGATAAAGGTATTGTAGCATGAGTATGAGAAAATGGCAAATAATCCGGATTTTAAGTAAATGTTAACAATACAAAGAGTGCAACATATGATATAATTTTAATATATCTTGAAAATGAAGGGGGAATAGAGTTGGCAGATATTGAAATAAATAAATCAGATATTGATGAAGTTAATGATGTGATACAAGAAACAGATGAAGAAGCATATGCGTTGGATTCTGAATTTACAGAGAAAAAGGAATATAAAACAGTACAGAAATATGAGCTTGTGACGATTCTGTCGTATCTTATAGGTGTCAGAAATGAGATACTTGATCATATGTGCAGTGATGAGTATGTGGAGCTTTTAAACAGCTTAAGAGAAAATAAAAATGCGAGGATACTCAGATATCTGTGTAAGGCGCGTACAGGTCTGCTGCGCAACTATAAAAAAACAGACAATGAAATAAAATATAATCTGGGTAATATAAACAGGATGGAGTGGTTTGATGCAGAGAATATAAATAAACTTGAGAGCTGGGAAGTGCATATTATATTGTATAATTCATCGGCTGACAAGTATTGCGTACATATTAACAAGCTGATAAATGAGCACGTGGATGCATGCAAAAAGCTTTTCCCAGACTGGGTAAAATGGGAGTATATCAGGGATTTGTTTGTCATAGCGGATTATGAAAAGCCAAAGAAGCTAAAGGCAGAGTTTACTGTCTATAAAGAGCACAGAAAAGAGTATCCATACGGGATGTACATTCACTGGCGCCCGGATGGCAGGGGAAATCTGCTCAATTCCGACGGACGTATATTAAAGACAATATACAGACAGCATGGTGATTATTTCAATGACGGTTCAAAATACAGGGATGCAGTGGAAGATACAAAGGAAAATATATATGAGTTTATCCGTGAAAGTATGCGTGTTGTGATAGTTGTGGATTGTGAAAATTCTGATGTATACAAGCTGTATGGAGTATTAAAAAACTTAAATTCTGAGCAAATGTCCAAAATAGAAAAAATTATACTTTATGATGATTATCATACATCCTGTGGATGGGACTGGCTGGAAAAATTCATACATATCCCTGTATTCCACGAGGAGGTGGAACGTGTGACAGACCGAAAGTCGCTTGTTGATATAAAGATGACTGCGGGAGTGTGTGAGGCGTATTATAAGGACAACATAGACTCGTTTATTTTGTGCTCAAGTGATTCGGATTACTGGGGACTTATTTCATCGGTAAAGGATGCTCATTTCCTCGTGATGTACGAATATAGCAAGTGCGGACAGTCAATCAAGGATGCACTTACAAAAAGATGTATATTTCATTGTTCAATAGACGATTTCTATACAGGAAATGCAAGTGATTTAAAGAAAAAAGTCATGATAAGTGAATTGAAAAATCTGACAAATGATATTGTCGGAAAAAATGGCTGGGAGATGACAAGACAGATATACGAGAGGACTAAAATTACATCGACAGAGCGAGAAATGAAGGATTTTTACAATAAATATGTTAAGTCATTGCGGTTAAAAATTAATGAGGACGGAGTATTCGAGATTGTGGTCAATGAATATTGATTATCGTAAAACTGTTTTATGTAATTATTGTCGGTCACACATGTATTGTGTGAAGGTTAAGCCTTATTTTAGCGGAAAGAGTGGGAAAGTATGATGAAACCGATGCTTGAAATCTGCTGTGGCAGCTTTTCGGATGTGAAAACAGCATATGAAAATGGTGCAGACAGGGTTGAACTGAACAGTGCCCTATATATGGGAGGGCTGACACCTACACTCGCCAATTTAATATATGCAAAGGAGAACTGCAATATACCGGTAGTGGCAATGGTTCGGCCGAGGGGCGGTGGATTTTGCTATTCGGATGAAGAATACGACACTATGCTTATGGATGCAAAAATTCTTTTAGAGCATGGAGCAGACGGTATTGCGTTTGGATTTCTGACAGAGGAAAAAATGCTTGACAAAAAGCGCACGAAGGAAATGATAGAGCTCATTCATGAGTGTGGCAGGGAAGCTGTGTTTCACCGCGCCTTTGACTGCATAGATAATCAGGACAGTGCAGCGGAGATGCTTATTATGCTTGGCGCAGATCGTATCCTCACAAGCGGTGGAGCAGTAAATGTATGGGATGGCAGAAAACAGCTTAAGCATCTTCAAAATCAATATGGAAAAGATATTACGATTCTGGCTGGAAGCGGCGTGAATGATACCAATGTGAGAGCACTTATCGAATACACAGGTATTACGCAGGTGCACAGCTCGTGTGGCTCATGGAAGTGTGATGTGACAGCAGCGGGTAATGCAGTAGATTTTTCGTATGATGAAGCGATGAAAAACTGCTATCAGTGTGCGGATGCAGGTAAGGTTAGGAAGCTTGCGGAAGAGGTAAGTGGAGTGTAATATTAAAGCAAAAGATTATAGAAGTTCGGAGGAAACAATTAATGGCAGAGCAGGAAAACAGTAAGGATTTAATCAGTGTACTTTGGAGTGGCGCTGATGTACTTCGTTCTAAAATGGATGCGAATGAATATAAGAATTATCTTTTGGGAATTGTATTCTATAAATACCTATCAGATTCATTTTTGATTAGAGTATATGATTTGATAAATGATGAGAAACCGGAATCGCTCAAGGTGGCACTTGAGGCATATAAAAATGAGTTGAAGGGTGAATATGCTAATGATCTGCTTGATGAATTAAAGCAGGATCGTAAATATGTAATTGAGCCTGAGCTTACATATACATGTTTTGCAGAGGATGCAAGGAATAATTGCTTTAATCGTGAGCAATTACAGAAAGCATTCAATAATATTGAGCAGAGCGGAGAGTTGTTTGTGGATTTGTTTTCCGACATTGATTTGTATTCAAGCAGGCTTGGAGCGGGAGACCAGAAACAAAGTGATACAATTGCAGAACTGATAAAAGTAATAGACCAGGCGGATTTGCTCAATTCCGATGGTGAAATACTTGGAGATGCATATGAATATCTGATAGGACAGTTTGCGTCAGAGACCGGTAAGAAGGCGGGAGAATTCTATACGCCACAGGCAGTATCAAAAATTCTTACTAGAATAGCAATAACAGGACAGGAGAATGTGAAAGGTTTGTCAATCTATGATCCATGTATGGGCTCAGGTTCGCTGCTTCTTAACGCAAAGAGATACTATAAAGGTGATACAAACTATATAAAATATTATGGACAGGAACTGAACATGTCTACATATAATCTGGCGAGGATGAATATGTTCCTGCATGATGTAGCTGCGGAGAATCAGAATCTGCATCATGGAGATACTCTTGATGCAGACTGGCCAACTGGTGAGGAAACTGACTTTCACATGGTACTTATGAATCCACCGTATTCTGCAAAATGGAGTGCTGCATCAGGATTTTTACAGGACGAAAGATTTTCAGAATATGGTGTTTTGGCGCCAAAATCAAAGGCTGATTATGCATTTTTACTTCATGGACTTTATCATCTGAAAAGCAATGGAACAATGGCCATCGTTTTGCCACATGGAGTGCTTTTCAGAGGTGCAGCAGAGGGAAAAATAAGAGAAAAGCTCCTTCGTTCAGGAAACATATATGCGGTTATAGGATTGCCGGCTAATTTATTTTATAATACGTCTATTCCTACATGTATTGTTGTACTTAAAAAGCATAGAGATGGCAGAGATGTACTGTTTATTGATGCGTCAAAGAAGTTCATTAAGGGCAAAAAACAAAACGAAATGTCAGACGAGCATATTGATGAAGTTATAGATTTGTATAACAGAAGAGAAACTGTAGATAAAGAATCTTATCTGGCAAGCTTTGAGGATATTGAAAAGAATGATTTCAACCTAAACATACCGCGATATGTAGACAATTTTGAAAAGGAAGAGGAAGTCGATATAAATGGTCTGCTCGAGGATATGCAAAAAACAGATGACGAGATAGGAAAGGTCGAAGGTGAGTTTGTGAATTTGTTAAAAGACCTGTCATCGTCCGATGAAAATATAATGGCATCGTTAAATCGTTATATTGATATGATTGAGGGGTGATTTGTATGGAAAATCCAAAGATTAGATTTAAAGGGTTTACTAAGGATTGGGAACAGCGTAAGTTTTCAGAGTTTGTAGAAAATGTAGCGGTAAGAAATAGAGAAGGGTTAGAGTTAGAGTGTTATGCAGTAACAAATGATAGAGGTTTTATATCTCAAAAGGAAGCACATGATGATTTTGGATACATGGCAGATGTTGATAAAACAGCTTACAATATTGTTCCTCCAAATTCATTTGCATATAATCCTGCAAGAATAAATGTTGGATCGATTGGATACTATGCAGGTACCGAAAATGTAATAGTTAGCTCACTTTACGAGGTTTTTCAGACTGCGGATTATGTCGAGGATGGATTCCTTTGGCATTGGTTTAAGTCTACTCATTTTCCCAAATGGATTGAGAGGTTACAAGAAGGGAGCGTGCGTCTTTACTTCTATTATGACAAGCTTATTCAATGTGAAATGAAGATGCCAACCTTAGAAGAACAGAAGAAAATTGGAAAATATTTTGATAACCTCGACCACCTCATCACTCTTCACCAGCGAAAGTGTGAACAGACAAAAAAATTGAAAAAATATATGCTTCAAAAAATGTTTCCTCAAAATGGAGCAAAAGTTCCAGAAATTAGATTTGATGGATTTACTTACGATTGGGAACAGCGTAAGCTTAGTGAACTTTTAGAAAAATATGAGGATCCTGTAGAAACACCACATGATGGATATGAAAGGGTCGGTATTCGAAGTCATGCTAAGGGAACGTTCCATAGTTTTGTGGAACCAGGTAAAGAATTGGATACTGCAAAAATGTATAGAGTAGCTGCAGATAAATTTATTCTTAACATCACATTTGCCTGGGAACATGCAGTTGCTATAACAGATAATAATGACGCTGGAAAGCTTGTATCTCACAGGTTTCCGCAGTTTTCATTTAATCCTAAATTAAAACCACATTTTTTTAAATATTTAATGCTTGATAAAAAATTTCGAGAACATCTTGAATTGTCATCTCCTGGCGGAGCTGGAAGAAATAGAGTTTTAAAAATATCTGATATGCTGAAATACGAAATAAAATTTCCAAGCATTGAAGAGCAAATTAAAATTGGAGAATATTTTGATAGCCTCGATAACCTCATCACTCTTCACCAACGTAAGTGCGATGAACTTAAGAAAATGAAAAAATATATGTTACAAAATATGTTTATATAATCATTTGATATTAGAGTTATGAGATCTCTTGAAGGAAGGGAGGTTTAAGAATGTCACAGGGAATTAAAATGGATACAATAATTTTATATCACGGTTCTCCTAACAAAATAGTAACACCGGTATTTGGCGGTGGAGATGATAAACATGATTATGGTCGTGGATTTTATCTGACAGAAAACATAGATTTAGCAAAGGAATGGGCGGTTTGCAGACCTAATGAACAGAATGGATGGGTTCATAAGTATGAGTTAAATACAAGGAATCTAAAAATTTTTGATTTTCAGGAGAAAGATATTTTATCGTGGCTTGCAGAGCTTATGAAACATCGCGATGCTGCTGATTCCAAGCGTTATAGGATGCTTGCAGCAAAGTTTATTGATAAATATGGTATTGCTACCGATGCATATGATGTGATAAAGGGATGGCGCGCAAATGCATCATATTTCTACATTGCAAAAGAATTTGTCCGAGATAATATTGATATAGATATTCTTGAAGAATTGCTTTCGTTAGGCGGATTGGGGATTCAGTATTGTATTAAGACAGAAAAAGCATATGCAAATTTACGCGAGATAGAAAGTGATTTACTTCAAGTTGAATACAATGAATTTAATAATAAGTATAATCAAAGAGATATTGAAGCAAGAAAAAAAATGCGTAATTTAGTAGATTCAGATGCAAATAAGGTTACGAATGTTTTTAGTACATTGTTTTAGAGGTGAGAAAATGGGCGCATATTCAGAAGCGTATCTGGGTGACGTGGTGGAAAATCAGGGAAAATTATTTGATTTTGTGGCACAGTCTTATCCTGATAGTGATACAGAAGATTTTATAAATACGTATATGAAAAGTAAAACCAGAAAAAACATTGATGATGCGATGGCTTATGTTAATACTATGGATGCAAAAGAACTGTGGAAATACTTTTTAGACACAGAAAAATATAAGTTAAAGAAGGGGAAAGCAATCGAAGGATTTATGCCTGATTGGATTGGAGAATTTTATGCTTATTATCAGTGGTATTATGATATTCCAAGCGCAGAGGTAATAAATAAAGTACCGGTCGATTTTCTGAGGAAAGCTTATTGTGGACTTCATGATTTAGAGCTTGATTTGGCGGTAAAAAAGGTAGGTAAAGTATAAATGAATATAGTTTGTTTTCATAATCCAAATGAGGAAAATGGATATCTTAGTAACTGGTATTTAAGTGAGTTTGAATGTGATGGAATAAGATTTTCATCAATGGAACAGTATATGATGTATCAAAAAGCAAATTGTTTTGGCGATACTAAAATAGCGGAGAAAATCCTTGAAACTACAGATGTTGCACAAATTAAGGCTTTGGGAAGAAAGGTTTCAAATTATAATGAAACAATCTGGAATGGAAAGAGACAGATTGTTGTTTACAATGGACTTTGTGCAAAATTTCAAAATCCTGAATTGAAATGCAAACTAAAGGCTACAGGAGATGCGGTTTTAGCGGAATGTGCTGTGAGGGATTGTATATGGGGAGTTGGGTTGTCGATGACAGATCCTAAAAGACTGGAAATGGAAAAGTGGGGAGGACAGAATCTGCTTGGATTTGCACTTATGATGGTGAGAGATGGAATATAAAATCTGAAAAAATTTTGATTACTTTTAAGAGCATTCATCCGTGCTTTTAATTAATTTTAGGCGTGGGACAATTTGACTCACGTCTTTTATATTATAAGTGATGAAAAGTGGCATCACTCGTTATTAGCGTAAGTCCATTGTGATATGGTGAATAAAACCAAAAGTTTGGGAACAGCGTAAGTTGGGAGACGTATGTTCCAGAGTACAAGGCAATGACGGTAGAATGAAATTACCAACGCTAACAATTTCGGCCGGAAATGGATGGATGAGACAAGAAGATAGATTTTCTGGAAATATTGCAGGTAATGAACAGAAGAATTATACACTTCTTCATACTGGAGAATTATCGTATAATCATGGCAATTCAAAATTAGCAAAATATGGAGCTGTTTTTTCTTTAAGAAACTATGAGGAAGCACTTGTACCTAGGGTTTACCATAGTTTTAGAGTAGAAGAAGGGTGTGCTGATTATATTGAATATTATTTCGCAACGAAATTACCTGATAGAGAATTAAGAAAGCTAATTTCGTCTGGAGCTAGAATGGATGGCTTGCTGAATATAGGTTATGATGAATTTATGGGAATTAAAATGATGTTTCCGTCTATTAAAGAACAGAATGAAATAGCTACGTATTTCCGTTCCCTCGACCACCTCATCACTCTTCACCAGCGCCAGCACAAATTACATCTGAACATGCTTTTATAAACTGTTTTTTATCGTAAGTAACATCGTATCTATACAATGGTTACCATAAATTTTACAACGAATCAAACATAAACCAACCTCAAACAAAGCAAGCCTAATTATGGTTACATCAGCGTAAGCAGTACTAATAAAGGAGGTAGCGTATGCTAGAGGATATGAGCAAGGATGCATTATTTTACAACTATTACGCACAGTGGATAGAAGTGTATAAGAAAGATGCAATTCGTGAAGCCACTATGGCAAAGTACAGGATGACTCAAAAGTGGGTGGAGAAGCTGGCTCCGGAGCTTAAGGTTTGTGAGCTGACAAGGACCGCGTATCAGAAGATACTAAATGATTACGCAAAGGAGCATGAGAGACAGACAACCCTTGACTTCCATCATCAGCTAAAGGGTGCGGTAATGGACGCGGTGGATGAGGGGCTGATAGAGCGTGATCCGACCAGAAAGGCTATCATCAAGGGTAAGACACCACGTGAGAAAAAGATTAAATATCTCAATCAGTTTGAGTTGCACACTTTGATAGCTGATCTGGATATAAAGGAAGTGCCGAACTGGGACTGGTTTATTTTGCTTGTGGCAAAGACAGGGATGCGTTTCTCAGAGGCGCTTGCCATCACACCGAAGGATTTTGATTTTGGAAGACAAACTCTTTCTATAAGTAAGACGTGGGATTATAAGGGTAAAGGCGGTTTTCTACCGACGAAGAATAAGTCATCTGTGAGAAAGATTCAGATTGACTGGCAGATAGTAGTAAAGTTTTCTGAGCTGATAAAAGGGTTGCCGGAGGACGAGCCTATATTTGTAGGAGAGGAAAAGATTTATAATTCAACCGTCAATGATGCTCTCACCAGACACTGTAAGGCCTGTGGGATATCGGAGATTTCCATTCATGGACTTAGACATACGCATGCGTCGTTGCTTTTGTTTGCCGGTGTTTCTATAGCCAGTGTGGCGCGCAGATTGGGGCATGCGAGTATGACAACAACGCAGAAAACATATCTGCATATCATTCAGGAACTGGAAAATAAGGATGTGGATCTGGTAATGAGGACTTTGTCAGGACTGTAATGTAGCTTTTTAAACAATATGCTTACGCTGATTTTGATATAAGTAATTTTGTGGTATTTTATGCCTATATTTGCTATAATAAATATAGTTAGTGTTTAGGTTTTGAAGAAGGAGAAATTATCATGCCGGAGTTGGAATCGTTAATAGAGCAGAAATTGATTGAGCAGTTGATATATGGGGATTCGCAGTGGACGTACAGACCAGATTTAAAGACAGAAGCGGATTTATGGAACAATTTTAAATATATTTTAGAGCAGAACAATAAGGACAGGCTGGATGGTGAGCCACTTTCTGATTCAGAGTTTGAGCAGGTAAAGAATCAGTTGCAGTTTTCAACATTTTATAAGGCTGGAGAGTGGCTGGTAGGCGAAAACGGCAAGGTCATGGTGCATGTACAGCGTGATACTAAGAAGCTTCATCTGGTTGTGATGAATCATGAGCATATTGCAGGTGGCAGCAGTGTGTATGAGGTTATAAATCAGTACAGTGCATTGAAGGATGATGAGGATGCCGCATCAAGAGACCGTAGATTTGATGTGACCTTGATGATAAACGGTCTTCCAATGATACATATTGAGCTGAAAAACAGACAGCATTCATATATGGAAGCATTCAATCAGATAAAGAAATACATTGGTGAAGGGCAGTTCAGGGGGATTTTTTCGGCTGTTCAGATGTTTGTTATAAGCAACGGTGTTGACACGAAGTATTTTTCTGCAGCAAGTGATACGGAGCTAAAGAAAGAATTTATCAGCGGATGGGTTGACAGGAACAATCAGCCGGTTTCTGATTATATTGATTTTGCAAAAAATGTCCTTAAGATTCCACAGGCACATGAGATGATTGCAAGATATACGGTTTTAGATAATGAAGCTAAGCGGCTTATTCTGCTTAGACCATATCAGATACATGCTATTGAGGCAATTCGTGAAGCATCACGAACAGGAAAGTCGGGATTTGTATGGCATACTACAGGCTCGGGAAAGACGCTTACATCATATAAGGCAACAAGAAATCTCCTTATGGATATTCCGGCGTTGGATAAGGCTATTTTCCTTATAGACAGGAAAGATCTTGATGAGCAGACAAATACGTCATTTAGTTCATATTCTCAGAATGATTCAATTGATGTGGATAATACTGATAATGTGACTGATTTGAAAAATAAACTTAAATCGTCTGACAGACAGATGATTGTTACTACAATTCAAAAGATGCAGATTCTCATTTCAAAGCGTCTGAAGGAGGGCACACCTGAGTATAACAGGTTAAGAGGATTAAAAATAGCTTTTGTGGTGGATGAGTGTCACAGAGCTGTATCTCCGGCTACCAAGAGAATAATCGAACGCTTTTTTGGAAAGTCACTCTGGTTTGGCTTTACAGGAACACCACGTTTTCCGGAGAATCCTTATCCGTTGATGGGGGATTTGCCACGTACAACAGAGGAATTATACGGAGCATGTCTGCACAAATATACTATCCAGAATGCTATTCATGATAATGCTGTTTTGGGATTTCAAGTGGAGCACGATGGTCCAAAGGATGTGACGGATGAGACTGACAGCAGCCGATATGAAAATGAGACGCATATGCTCAAGGTGCTTGAGGTTATTTTAAATAAGTCATATCATAAGCTGGGCTTTCAAAATGGAAAAGGCAAGACCTTTGAAGGGCTTTTGACCACAAGTTCTATTTCGCTTGCACAAAAATATTATGAGCTGCTCACAAGGGTGAAAAACGGAGAAACGCCATTAAAGATAGATGAACGCATAAAGCAGGTTTTACCGGACTTCCCTAAGTTTGCCATTACATACTCTGTGACTGAAAATGAGGACGGCTCGCAGGTCAATCAGGAGAAGATGAAGCAGTCTCTTGATGACTACAACGCTATGTTTGATACAAAGTTTGATATTTCACAGATTACTTCATACAATAGTAATCTAAATAAACGACTTTCTAGAAAAGATCCTAAGTATAAGAGCAGAAACGAACAGCTTGATCTGGTTATTGTTGTGGATCGTCTGCTCACAGGCTTTGATGCGCCATGCATGTCGACAATTTTTATTGATAGGCAGCCGATGGGACCTCACGATTTAATACAGGCCTTTTCCAGAACTAATCGTATTTTTGACAAAAAATCAAAGCCGTATGGACAGATTGTAACTTTTCAGGCACCGGTACTTTTCAAGAAATGTGTGGATGATGCTGTCAAGCTTTACTCTGCAGGAAGTACAGAGGATACACCGCTTATTGCAGAGTGGGATGATGTGGAGCCTGCTTTTAAAAAGGCGCTTGCGGCACTTAGAATTGCAGCTCAGATACCGGACGACATTCCGTCAATGTCAGATGAGGAGAAGCTTCATTTCATGAAGATGTTTCAGAGCTTTGACAGACTTTTTGCACAGCTTAAATCCTTCAGTAGATATGATGAAAGTATGCTTGATGATTATGGAATTACTGAACAGGAATATATAGACTATGCAGGTCATTACCTGAACATAAAAAGTGAGATTGGGCCAGACCCGGGGCCGGACCCGGTTAATCCGCCGGTAGAACCGGAAATAGACTCAGATTATGAGCTTATGGCATACAGTAATACAAGGATTGATTATGAATATATCATCAATCTCATTCAGAATATCGTCAATCCTGAGGATGATGGTGATATCACTCCTGAGGAAAAGCAAAAGAAGATTGATGAGGCAAAGCAGTATGTAGAGGATCTGCGTAAGGATAATCCGAAGGTTGCAGATATCATGTCACATCTGATTAATGAGATAGAGCTTGATGAGAGCAGGTTCAAGGGTAAATCAATTCTAAACATTGTTGAAAATATGAAACATGAATGTATAGAACAGGTTGTGAGTAATTTCTGCTTGCTATGGCATGCAGACAAGGATGATGTAATGTATGCGGCAACACATTACCGCAATGGGATTATCCCTAATGAGAGCGCAATAAAGGCATCTATTAATTATCCTGAGTACAAAAATACAGTGGAACACGCTTTACCTAAATTCAAGTACTATGCTAAGTTTTTTGCAGAGCTTAGGAGTACGCTGGATGACGAGATTAAGCCTTTAGTGTAAAGAAATGTATTTCACAACACTTATAATACATATACAATTAAATAACGGATTGTGTTATAATATGTCTGTCGGCGGATTCGTCGGCAGACTTTTTTTAAGGAGAGTAAAATGAGAGTATTAACAGATTTAGAGCCAAAGAACGTTTTTTCGTTTTTCGAGGATATATGCAGTATTCCTCATCCATCATACAAGGAAGAGAAAATCAGTAATTATCTGGTGGAGTTTGCAAAGGCAAGAGGCCTTGAGCATTACCAGGATGAGCTTCACAATGTGATAATCATAAAGGAAGCATCAGAAGGATATGAGGATGTGGAGCCAATCATACTGCAGGGGCACATGGATATGGTTTGCGAGAAGGCACCTGACTGTGATAAGAATATGGACGAGGAAGGCCTTGACCTTTTGATAGATGGTGATTTTATCTCGGCAAAGGGCACTACACTCGGTGGAGATGACGGTATCGCGGTGGCATATGCGCTTGCTATTTTGGACGATGACAGCCTGTCACATCCACGCCTTGAGTTTGTATGCACTGTATGCGAGGAGGTCGGCATGGAGGGTGCTACAGGCATCGATGTGTCTATGCTTAAGGGAAAGAAGCTTCTTAATATGGACAGCGAGGAGGAGGGCGTGATGCTCGCAAGCTGTGCCGGTGGATGCAGAGCCGATGTGAAGCTGCCTGTAGAGAGAGAGACAGTGAGCGGAACAAAGCTTACTGTGAGCTTATCAGGTCTCACCGGCGGACACTCAGGCTCAGAGATTGATAAGGGAAGGGGCAATGCCAATATTCTTATGTCCAGACTGCTTCGCGACGCATCGGCACCTGTAGCTATAGCTTCTATAGATGGCGGCAGAAAGGATAATGCCATTCCAAGAGAGTGTACTGCACAGATTATTGTAGCACCTGATGAGGCTGCGGCAGTGAAGGCTTCGATAGAACAGGCAGCAGCTGAGATTGCGGAGGAGTTTAAGGCATCTGATCCTGACCTTAAGCTTACTGTGTCAGAGGAGACTGACTGTAGTGAGTCAGCTATAAGTGCAAAGGATAGCGCAAGGGTTATCGCACTTATCGAGGCATTGCCAAACGGCATCATCAGAATGAGCCGGGAAATAGATAAGCTTGTTGAGACCTCGCTTAATCTGGGAGTTTTAAAATCAGACGATGCTGCTGTCACTTTAAGATACGCAGTCAGAAGCTCAGTCGGTGTGGCTAAAAAAAGCCTTAAGAACCAGATTGTCTGCATAGCAGGCGCTTTTGAGGCAGAGGTTACATTTGAGGGTGATTATCCTGCATGGGAGTACAAGAAGGATTCCAAGCTCCGCGAGGATATGGTACGGATTTTTGAGGAGATGTATGGCAAAAAGCCTACAGTTGAGGCTATTCATGCCGGTGTCGAGTGCGGACTTTTAAGCGGCAAGATTGAAGGACTCGACTGCATATCAATGGGACCTGATATGTATGATATCCATACGACTGAGGAGAGGCTTTCCATATCCTCTGCAAAGAGGTCATATGAGTATATACTCAGAGTGATTGCGTGCAAATAAATATTTATTCAAGGCTTTTGATAAAGGAAAGAGGTGTCATATGATACCTCTTTTTAAATGCTCTGTGAAAATAGCTCAGATTGTGAAATCCGACAGACAGTGAGACATCTAAAATTGAGGTGTTGCCGCGCTCGAACTGTTCCACGGATTTTTCAAGACGCACATTGTTGATATACTGCACGCAGGTCATGTTCATGTGTTTTTTGAAGAAACGCATGAAGTGGTATTCACTGAAATAGCAAAGCCCGGCAAGCTCTGAAACCTGGATGCTTTCGGCATAATGCACTTCGATGTAATCGAGCACATTTTTGAGCTTATCGGAGGATGTGTTGACACCAAAATCAGCATTTTTTTCACTGTATTGTAGCAATAGAAATATTGCCTGAAGCAGAAATGCCTTTAGAGCCAGCTCATAGCCGAATTCCTGACGGGAGTATAGATTTGTTATGCGCATGAAGCATTTGCAAAGGGATGAATATGCCGGATGCTTCGGTGCAATCAGGTAAGGCATGGCAAACTCATGGTTGATTAGCGGAGTCAGATATCTTGAAGAGCATATATCGGTATTGTTTCCACCTAAAAAATTGATATGGAATACATACGTTTCCGAGTAAAATTCGTCGCAGTCCCTTATTGAAATGGAATGCAGCAGCAGTGGCGGGATAAAGATGATATCGCCTTCCTTTGCTTCATATTCGAGCAAATCAATCTGATAGGTGCATGAGCCCTTTGTAATCAGTGTGAGCTCTGCCTCATCGTGCCAGTGTGTAGTGATGACAGGGTAATCTGCTGCAAGTCTTGTTATATATTTCTGAACGGGGAAAAATACTTCTCCGTGCTTTGCGTTTTCTTTCTGCCCGAGGGCAGGCGGATTATTGTTTTTCATATTGTTGTTTCTCCATAGCTTTTAAAACTATACCCTTTAAAATTATAAGAGCAGTATTGTGTTATAAAATGAAAAAATATTGCAAGAATTTATACTAAACACTTTCTATAATAGCAGTATAATACATCAAGGCGAAGTGCTCAAGATGTAAATGAGTGCAAAATTTATGATTAGATAAGAGGTACACATTATGGAGAGAAAATGGTGGCATGACAAGGTGGCATATCAGATTTATCCAAAAAGCTTTCTGGATACAAACGGTGACGGAATAGGAGATTTAAGAGGTATCATTTCAAAGCTGGATTATTTAAAATCGCTTGGAATTGACATCATATGGCTGTCTCCGATATATAAATCGCCATTTGTGGATCAGGGCTATGACATATCTGATTACTATGCGATAGCTGAAGAGTTCGGTACTATGGAGGAGTTTGATGAGCTCCTTGCCGAGGCAAAGAAGCGTGATATGCACATCATCATGGATCTGGTAATAAATCACTGCTCGGATAAGCACGAATGGTTTCAAAAGGCACTTAAGGATCCGGATGGAGAGTATGCTGATTACTTTTATTTCAGAAAAGGTAAAAACGGCAATCCGCCGAGCAATTACCGCTCTTATTTTGGCGGAAGCTGCTGGGAGAAGGTGCCGGGCACGGACAAGTATTATCTGCACATGTTTGCGAAGGAGCAGCCGGATTTAAACTGGGAGAATGAAAAGCTAAGACAAAAGCTTTATGAGATGATTAACTGGTGGCTTGATAAGGGCTTGTCAGGATTTAGAATAGATGCGATAATCAATATAAAGAAAAATCTCGATTTCCCTGATTTTGAGCCGGATGCAGAGGACGGACTGGCTGCCTGCTACAAGATGGTTGAAAGTGCAGAAGGTGTCGGAGAGCTCTTAGAGGAATTAAAGAACAATACATTTAAGAAGTATGATGCATTTACGGTTGGCGAGGTATTCAATATGAAGCCTGAGGAGCTGCCGGAGTTTATCGGTGAGAATGGGCATTTTTCAACGATATTTGATTTTTGTGCACAGTGCTTAAGTGATGGAGAGCATGGCTGGTATGATGCACCGAAAATAGATTTTGATACATGGAGAAAGGCCATTCTTGGTTCACAGCTTGAGACAGAAAAGTACGGCTTTAAGGCCAATATCATAGAAAACCACGATGAGCCGAGAGGCGCTTCAAGATTTTTACCGGAGTATGCACAAAATCCTGCCGGAATCAAGATGCTTGGAACCGTCAGCGTACTGCTTCGAGGCATTCCGTTTATATACCAGGGACAGGAAATCGGTATGCAAAATGCAAAATGGAACAGTATAGATGAGTATGACGATATCAGCACAAAGGATCAGTACAAGGCAGCACTTGCAGCAGGATTATCAAAGGAGCAGGCACTTGCAGCCTGTGGAAGGATGAGCAGGGATAATGCAAGGACACCTATGCAGTGGAGTGATGAGGCAAATGCCGGTTTTACCACAGCAAAGCCATGGCTTAAGGTCAATGAAAACTATAAGGCTATCAATGTTGCGGCGCAGGAAAAGGATCCTTCATCTGTTTTGAACTATTACAGAAGGCTTGTGGCACTCAGAAAGTCAGATGAATTTAAGGAGCTGTTCACCTACGGCAGATGTGTTCCGGCATATGAGGATACAGATGGCATCATGGCTTATTACAGAGAGAATGAAAATAAGAGTGTGCTGGTTGTGGCAAATTTTGGCAGTAAAGAGGCACAAATCAGGCTGGATGGCAGTGTGAAAAAGGTGCTTTTGTCCAACACAAATGATGCTGAAAAGAGCACTGTTTCAGTGGGAGCATCCGAGCTTAAGCTTGAAAGCTGTGAGGTTTTGGTGGTGCTTGTAAAATAGCATAATTTGATACAGCATTAAAGAAACTAGGCTGAATTTTTACAAAAAGAGGCAGCTAAAAGAGATAACAAAAAGAGATAACTAAAAGAGATAATGAAGAGACAAGGAGGGCATAATGAGCAAAAACAATAACGAAAAATGGTGGAAAAAGGCGGTAGTTTACCAGATTTATCCAAAGAGCTTTCAGGATTCTAACGGAGACGGCTTTGGTGATTTACAGGGTATCATCAAAAGACTTGATTATCTTGAGACGCTTGGAATCAATGCAATATGGCTTTCGCCGGTATTCAAATCACCGCAGGCGGACAACGGTTATGACATTTCGGATTACAGGGATATTGATCCGACGTTTGGCAGTCTCGATGATATGGAGGAGCTCATAAACGAGGCAAAGAAGCACAATATAAGGATTATGATGGATCTTGTCTTAAATCATTCTTCAAACGAGCACAGGTGGTTCAAGGAGGCTAAAAAGAGCAAGGACAATCCATACCATGACTACTATATTTGGAGAGACGGAGATGAAGGCGTGCCGCCAAGTGATATGAAGGCTTGTTTCGGTGGAAGCGCATGGGAATATGTGCCGGAAATCGGACAGTATTATTTCCATCAGTTTTTACCGGAGCAGCCGGATTTAAACTGGGAGAATCCAAAGGTCAGAAGAGCAATCTACGATATGATTCTCTGGTGGATGGACAAGGGAGTCGGCGGCTTCAGACTTGATGTAATCGACCAGATAGCAAAAGAGCCGGACAAGAGAATCACCATAAATGGACCAAGGCTTCAGGAATATTTTAAGGAACTGAGCAGGGAGACATTCCAGAAGGGCGACCTGATTACCGTGGGTGAGGCATGGGGCGCAGACACAGAGCGTGCAAAGCTTTACAGCAATCCGCATGGCAGCGAGTTTTCTATGGTGTTCCAGTTTGAGCACATAGGGCTTGACCAGAAGGATGGCGGCGAGAAATGGGACCTTGCACCGCTTCCGTTTAAAAAGCTCAAAAAGATAATGGCTCACTGGCAGAATGAGCTCTACAACTGTGGCTGGAACAGTCTGTTCTGGGACAATCATGACCTGCCGCGTATCGTGTCAAGATGGGGCAATGACAGGGAGTACAGAGTGGAATCTGCAAAGATGCTTGCTATATTGCTGCACGGCATGCAGGGTACACCATACATCTATCAGGGCGAGGAGCTGGGCATGACAAATGTACAGTATGATATCGAGGATTATAAGGACTGTGAGATCATAAACATGTACCATGAGCGTCTTGAAAAAGGATACTCAAAGGATGAAATCATGAAGTCCATTTACGCAAAGGGCCGTGACAATGCAAGGACACCTATGCAGTGGGATGACTCGGCAAATGCCGGCTTTACCACAGGAACACCTTGGATAAAGGTAAATGACAATTACGACAAAATAAATGCCAAATCACAGGTGGATGACCCTGATTCAATCTTTAGCTGCTACAAGAAGCTTGTTCAGCTGAGAAAGGATTATCCGGTATTTGTTGATGGTAAATTTACACTTTTACTTGAGGATGATGAGAATATTTTTGCATACAGCAGAAAGAATGAAGAAAAAACCATGATTGTTGTGTGCAATTTCTTTGACAAGGAGATACCAATGCCGCTTGCAAAGGAGTGTGAGGGCATGGAGGTGCTGATTTCAAATTATAAGGATACCTCTGATATGTCAGTGCTCAGACCTTATGAGGCCAGGATGTATATACGATAGATAAAATTGATACCGCTTGTTTTTATAAAGGTGTTTTATAAAAGCAGGCGGTATTATTGTATTTTTTAAGGATAATGTATATAATAAGTTACCGAAAAAATTCAATGGACGATGAAAGGAACCAATTCCATGTTTGATATAATAATAATAGGCAGTGGTCCGGCAGGACTGTCTGCAGCAATATATGCAAAGAGAGCCAATCTGAATGTGGCAGTAGCAGAAAAAGAATACGAGGGGACAGGCCAGATAGCCGAGAGCGGAAATGTGAACAACTATCTGGGGCTTCCAAACATAAACGGATATGACCTGGGAGAAAAATTCAGGGAGCATGCAGTGTCTCTTGATGTAGAATTTATCGAAAAAGAAGCAGTGCAGATAGAAGCAGTGCAAAATGGTGAGAAAGAAGAATCAGTGATATACAGAGTGAAATTCGATGATGACACGATAGCAGAGGCAAGAGCGCTCATCTATACCGCAGGAGCATATCCGAGAAAGGCAGGAGTGCCGGGAGAGGATGAGTATACCGGAAAGGGAGTATCTTACTGTGCAATCTGTGACGGAGCATTCTATAAAGGAAAGACAGCCGCAGTGCTGGGCGGCGGAGATACCGCTTTGGATGATGCATTATATCTGTCCGATATATGTGAGAAGGTCTATCTGGTTCACAGAAGAGACAGCTTCCGAGGTGCACAGAGCACAGTTGAGCTCTTAAAGCAGAAAGAAAATGTAGAGCTTGTCCTAAACGAAACAGTGACAGAAATATATGGAGAAAAAAAGCCAACAGGCATAAAGCTTAAAAGTGGCAGGACACTGGCTGTAGACGGAGTATTCGTGGCATATGGCTCAGTACCGCAGTCAGAGCTTATAAAGAATCTGGTGCAGCTTGATGAGAGAGGATATGTAGTGGCAGGTGAGGACGGCATCACATATGCTGCAACAAAAAATGGTGACCATGATAGAAGCGTCCAGCCGGGACTGTATGTGGCGGGAGATGTCCGTACCAAGACACTGCGTCAGGTGGTAACCGCAGTATCTGACGGAGCAAATGCCGCAACGACAGCCGCAGAGTATTTAAGGGACATTAATGACTATAAACAAAATATATAACCACGCACAAATAATTTGTATAACTGATAGCATTGACTTTCAACACACACGTTTGTATAATAATCTCATCAATTCCTAGTAACACAATAGACTATGTAAGAATTAATGAGAAGAAGAAAACAATGAGATTTAATACAAGCTTACTTCATGCCGGCGTGACAAAAGAGACAAATGGCTCTACACTGCCACCGGTATATCAGACAAGCGCCTTCGAGCAGGAGAGCGCGGCAGATCTGGAAAAAATATTTGAAAACAAAGCTCCGGGCTACTGTTACACAAGAGTTGCCAATCCTACGATTACAGCTTTTGAGAACAGAATAACAAAGCTCGAGGGAGGAATAGCATCGGTGGCATGCGCATCAGGAATGGCGGCACTGATGAATACCTTCTTAAATATACTAAGCAGTGGAGATGAGCTCATCTCAAGCGCCAGCCTCTACGGTGGCACAATAGATTTGTTCCATGATCTTGAGGCCTTCGGCATCACAACCAGATATGTCGAGAACAACAACTGGCAGCAGATAGAGGACAGCATCAATGAGCATACCAGACTGATTTTTGCAGAGACTATCGGTAATCCCTGTCTGGATGTCACAGATATTGAGAAGCTTGCAGAGATAGCACACGCACATGATATACCGCTTGTAGTTGACAATACCACATCGACAGCTTACCTGATACAGGTTTTAAAGCATGGAGCTGATATCGTGGTCAATTCATCTTCCAAATATATCAATGGAAGCAGCAATGCAATCAGTGGTATTCTGACAGACTCAGGTAAGTTCAAATGGGACAAGAACAGATATCCGGGTTTTGCAGATTATGTGAAGTATGGACCTATGGCATTTGTCGCAAAGCTGAGAAACAGTCTTTTCAGAAATATGGGTGCCTGTTTAGCTCCGGTGAATGCATACTTAAATATTATAGGACTTGAGACACTCGGTCTTAGAATGGAAAGAGAATGCTCTAATGCACTCGAGCTTGCGTCGTGGATAGAAAACAATTATCCTGACATAAAGGTTAATTATCCGGGGCTTTGTAGCAGCAAATGGCATGAAATAGCAAAAAAACAGCTCACAAACGGCTATGGAGCAATCCTTACAATCAGGGTTGGCAGCAAGGAAAAGGCATTTAAATTTATAGACAGCCTGACGATTCCATACACACTCAGCAATATCGGAGACACAAAGACACTTGTCATTCATCCGGGCTCCACAATCAGTCTTCACAGCACAGATAAGCAGAAGGAGGATGCAGGAGTATTTGAGGATCTTATAAGAGTCAGTGTGGGTATCGAGGATATAGATGACCTCAAGGATGATTTTGCACAGGCTTTTGCAAATATAGCTGATTAAGCCATAATAATAAGGTATCAATGTGTATGCAAATGAGAGCGTGCATATGCATTTACATATAAAACAAAACATTAACATATTTACACAGTAAGGAGATTAAAAATGGCGGAGAAAGTTGATTACGCGGCCCTAAAAAAGGGCGGTTTCATGAGACAGAAGCAAAAGGGCTGTTTCTCGCTTAGAATTGCGGTTGTAGGAGGAAATCTTACAGCAGAAAATATCAAAACAGTAGCAGAGGTTGCTGAGAAATACGGACACGGATATGTTCATATGACATCGCGTCAGGGTATTGAGATTCCTTTTATCAAGGTTGAGGATATCAATGTGGTAAAAGAGGAACTGGCAAAGGGCGGTGTAGGAACAGGTGTCTGCGGACCGAGAGTACGTACTGTCACAGCGTGTCAGGGCTCAGAAATCTGTCCTAGCGGATGTATCGATACATACACTCTGGCTAAGGAACTTGATGAAAGATACTTCGGAAGAGAGCTTCCTCACAAGTTCAAGTTTGGTGTCACAGGCTGTCAGAACAACTGCTTAAAGGCTGAGGAAAACGATGTCGGAATCAAGGGCGGCATGACAGTGGAGTGCAGCCATGACGATTGTATCCAGTGTGGTGTATGTGTGAAGGCATGCCGCGAGGGTGCACTTTCGATGGAGGATGGCAGGATTGTCATCGACAGAGACAAATGTAACAACTGTGCGCGCTGCGTAAAGAGCTGTCCGACAGATGCATGGAAGGGAACTCCGGGATATATCGTATCGTTTGGAGGACTTTTCGGAAACCACATCTATAAAGGAGAGCAGCTAGTCCCGATTATCCGCGACAAGGAAACTCTTTTCAGAGTGACAGATGCAGCAATTAGTTTCTTCGAGAAGCATGCAAACGGTGGTGAGCGTTTCAGACTTACTCTTCAGAGAGTGGGCGAGGAAGAGTTCAAAAAAGAGATTCAGGCAGCATACGAGGGTAAATAATTCCCATGTATAGCAGGAAATATCCGGCATGCATAAACAACAACGGTTACGGCAAAAATATAATAAATATGAGTATAGGAAGGGAGATGCAAAATGGCAGATATAGCATTCGACGATCAGGTAGATATAACTGACAAGGTTTGCCCTCTTACATTTGTAAAGGCAAAGGTAGCAATAGAGGAATTAGATGACGGTGAGGTGCTTGCAATCCGTATGAATGATGGAGAGCCGGTACAGAATGTTCCAAGAAGCATGAAGGAAGAGGGACACAAGATACTTAAGCTCGAGGACAACGAGGATGGAACATACACTCTTTACGTCAGAAAGGTTGAGGACTAATTATGGCAGCAAGAATTTCAAAGGCTGATTTCGATGAAAAAGTATTAAAAAGCAAGCTTCCGGTAATTGTTGATTTTTACTCGGATTCATGTGTGGCCTGCAAGAAGCTGGCACCGGTTCTCGGAGATATCGAGGATGATTATGAGGATAAGCTTCACGTATACAAGGTCAACACAAACTTTGACGGAGAGCTCGCTGATGAGTATGAGGTGACTGCGAATCCGACACTGCTTTTCGTAAAAGACGCAGAGGTCTTAGACAGAAAGGTCGGCGCACAAAAGCCTGCCGATTTGAAAGCATGGGTTGAAGAATTATTATAGTCTTTAGATTATTATATAAAGCAGTCTGATACAGGATAATAACACATACAGATACCACAATCTGTGACACAGGAGGAAATAAAATGACTATCACAGTAGCAGGAGAGAAGAAAGAATATAAGGATGGACTTACATTACCGGAGCTTATCGAGCTTGAGAATGTAGATATGCCTGAGTATGTAACAGTTTCAATAAATGAGGAATTTGTTGCCACAGAGGATAAGCCAAAGACAGTGCTTAAGGATGGCGACAATGTAGAGTTCCTTTACTTCATGGGAGGTGGATGCTAATGGCAATGACTGATGAGCAGATCGAGCGCTATTCACGCCACATTATCCTTAATGAGGTGGGCGTTAAAGGTCAGAAGAAATTATTAAAGGGCAAGGTGCTTATTATCGGCGCCGGCGGACTCGGAGCTCCGGCAGCAATGTATCTTGCAGCAGCAGGAGTTGGCACAATCGGTATTGTGGATGCGGATGAGGTAGATTTATCCAACCTGCAGAGACAGATTATCCACGGAACAGCCGATGTGGGAAAAGCCAAGGTAAAGTCAGCAAAAGAGACAATGAACGCCATGAACCCGGACGTTCAGGTCAATACATACCGTATGTTTGTAGATGCGTCAAACATCAGAGAGCTTATCAGGGATTATGATTTCATCATCGATGGAACTGACAATTTCCCGGCAAAGTTCTTAATCAACGATGCATGTGTGCTTGAGAAAAAGCCGTTTTCACATGCAGGAATCATCCGTTTCAAGGGTCAGCTCATGACATATGTGCCGGGAGAGGGACCTTGCTACAGATGTGTATTCAAGAATCCGCCACCAAAGGATGCAGTGCCTACATGTAAGCAGGCAGGCGTTATCGGAGCTATGGGCGGAGTAATCGGTTCACTTCAGGCTATGGAGGCTATCAAGTATTTAATCGGTGTTGGAGAGCTGCTCACAGGATATCTGCTTACATATGATGCACTCACCATGGAGTTCCACAAGATTAAGCTTCCAAAGGATACACACAACTGTGCAGTCTGTGGCGACCATCCGACCATTCTCGAGCCAATCGACTACGAGCAGGAGGTCTGCGAGGAGACAGCGGGCAGATTTGATGCACCTCGTACACAGGAATAAAAAGACAGTAAGGAAAGGAACGATATGAGTATCATAAGAATGAAATATCCGTTTCTGGATGAAATAGCAAAATATGCTAAAGAGCATCTGCCGGAGGAGGCGTGCGGTCTGATAGCAGGCAGTGAGGACGAAAACGGTCGTCTCATCACAAAGGTATATTACCTGACGAATACAGACCATGCCGAGGACCATTTCACAATGGATCCAAAGGAGCAGCTGGCAGCCATAAAGGACATGAGAGCAAACGGCCTTAAGCCGCTTGGCAACTGGCATTCACACCCGTCTAGCCCTTCAAGGCCATCGGATGAGGATATAAAGCTTGCATACGATCCAAATGCGAGCTACATGATAATGTCGCTTATGGCAGAAAATCCTGTAATCAACTCGTTTCATATCGAGGGTGGACAGGTCACGAAAGAGGATTTACGAATATATTCTGATGAATATTACTTCTAAATCATATGTTAATGTTTTGAGTCGCAGCGAAAGCTGCAAAGAAAAGTCAGCTTCATCGAAGATGGCTTTTCTTTTTTAGAGAAAGATGTTATTATAGCATGTATATTTAATAAAACGAAAGAGCGTTCGAAAATGAAATTAAAAACGAAGGAACTTACAACATGTGCACTTTTTGCGGCACTTATAGCAGTTGGAGCATTTATCAAGATTGATATTCCACTTCCTATGTACACCATGCATTTTACATTACAGTGGTTCTTTGTGCTGATGGCGGGATTTCTGCTCGGGGCAAAGCTGGCATCGCTTAGCGTAATAGTATATTTGTGCATCGGACTGGTGGGAGTGCCTGTATTTGCGGCAGGCGGTGGTCCTACATACATTTTAAGACCGGGCTTTGGGTTCCTCTTAGGCTTTGTGCTTGCCGCATTTTTAATCGGAGCTATCACAGAAAAGCTTAAAAAGACCAATGCGTTTACACTCATTCTTCCGGCAACGGTCGGACTGGTGGCATATTATACAGTTGGAGCAATATACTTTTACTGCATGAAGAATTTCTATGCGGCAACACCTGTCAGCTGGGGCATCGTAATAGTAGATTACTGTCTGATAACTGTTGCACCGGACTTTATATTATGCGTATCGGCAGCAGTGTTTTCTGCCAAGCTTCGTCCTGTTTTTGAAGGAATGCTCAATGGATACAGTGTGAAGCATAAGGCAAAAAATAAAGCATAAAGCGTATAAAATAAGGCATGAAATAATATATGAAATAAAGTATGGATATGGTATTACAGGGAGATAAAAATGGCGTATTTTCCGATGTTTGTGGATATGACGGAAAGAGAGTGTCTGATCGTCGGCGGTGGAAATGTGGCATACCGCAAGGTGATCGTAATGCTGGATTTTGGCGCGAAGGTCACGGTTGTGGCAGAGGATATATGTGATGAGCTGAGAAAGCTTACAATTGATGATATAGCAAGCGAGGATAAAAAGGGCTCATATACGGCAAATAAAGAAAACAATCAGACGGACCCGGATGCAGCAAACAAAGAAAACAATCAGCCGGACTCGGATGCAGCCGATAGAATTACGATTATAAAAAGAAGGTTTGACCGAAAAGACTGTGACGGCATGGAAATGGTTATCGCTGCCACTGATGACAATGCTTTAAATCATGAGATTGCAGAGTATTGCAAAGCTAATGGCATCATGGTAAATGCGGTCGATCAGAAGGCTGATTGCAGCTTTATTTTTCCGTCATACATAAAGGAAAAGAATCTTGTTGCGGCATTTTCGAGCGGAGGAAACAGCCCTGTGCTGACTCAGTATCTGAAAGGCAAAGAGCAGGAGATTCTTACTCCGTTTCTTGGTGAACTGAACGAATACATGGGACAGATCCGCGAAAAAGTAATAGCGCAATATGACACTCAAGCCGAGAGAAAGCGTGTATTTAAAGAAATATTGTGTGCAGCTATTGATAATGGAAGGATTCCGGAAATATAGTTTAAAGTATGGTATTACAGATTTTAAGTTGTTGTTCATTTATAAATTATAAATGGAAAATGGCATGATCCGTAGGAGAGTAAAATGAGGTATTTAATAGGAACGAGAGGCTCAAAGCTTGCTCTTGTTCAGACTGATTACGTGATAGATAAGTTAAAAAGAGCATATCCGGATGATGATTTTAAGGCTGTTATCATAAAGACAACAGGCGATTTAGAGCAGAAAAAGTCGCTCGATAAGATTGGCTCAAAGGGTATCTTCGTAAAGGAGATAGAGGACGAGCTTTTATCGGGAAAGATTCATATGGCAGTCCATTCCATGAAGGATATGCCTGATGAACCGGCAGCAGGGCTTACATTTGCAAAGGCATGGAAGCGAGAAGATCCAAGGGATGTTTTGGTGCTAAAAAATGCCGCTTCACTGGATGAGCTTCCTCATGGTGCCGTGATAGGAACCGGAAGCAAGCGCAGAAAGTATCAGCTTTTAAAGCTGCGTCCTGACCTTAAGGTGGTTGGCATACGCGGAAATATCGATACGAGGCTTCGTAAGCTATATGATGGTGAAATTATATATGAAGAGGTTGCCGATAATACTGTAAATAACAATGAGATAGCTAACGAAAAACAGAATAAGTATAACGAATACAGGCTGGATGGAATCGTACTTGCAGCGGCGGGAATAAAGCGTATCGGAAGAGATTCTGAGATCACACAGTACTTTTCAGAGGATGATATGATTCCGGCTCCGGCACAGGGCACACTTGCGCTTGAGCTACGTGCTGACAATGCTAAGCTGATGGCAAAGCTTGATGCTTTGTCAGATGAGAAAACCAATCTGTGCGCAGGCATTGAGAGAGAATTTTTAAAGCAAATCGGTGGAAACTGTCATCTGCCTGTGGCTGCATACTGTGATATTGTAAGTGAAAAAGACCGCGGTAATGACAGCAACAAAAATAACAGGCTAAAGCTTCTTGCGATGTTTGGCTCAGAGGATGGAAAACAGCTTGCAAGGACAGAGCAGGTATGTGATATGACATCAGACAGAAACAATATTGTGGAGCGTGCCGTGCACGATATTCGGTATAAATTAGAAATCGACTAAAAAAATATCAAATCATAATTTTTAATCATAATAATTCAGTAGAAAAATAATTAGGAAAATCATGAGAGAAAACACAGGAAAAGTAGTATTAGTTGGAGCAGGACCGGGAGATACGGGCCTGCTCACTTTAAAAGGAGAAAAATACATAAAACAGGCGGATTGTCTGGTGTATGACAGGCTGTCATCACCAGAGTTTCTTTCAATGGCAAAGGCAGGCTGTGAGCTTATTTATGTGGGCAAGGAAAATCACAAGCATGTCATGAAGCAGGATGCCATAAACGAGCTTTTGTACGAGAAATCAAAATATCATGAGCTTGTAGTCCGTTTAAAGGGCGGAGATCCGTATGTCTTTGGAAGAGGCGGAGAGGAAGCTCTCTACCTGGTAGATAGAAATGTGGAGGTAGAAGTGGTACCGGGTGTCAGTTCATCGGTTGCAGCGCTTGCGGCTGCAGGAATACCTATCACACACAGAGGCATAGCAAAAGGCTTTCAGGTCATCACTGCGCACAGCAGAAAGGATGAGGAGGCAGATATAGACTATTCCCTTCTTACAGATGAGACAATCACCTGCGTATTTTTGATGGGACTTGCGCATGTAAAAAGCATTGCAGCAGGGCTTATGAAAGCAGGACGAAGAGCGGATACTCCGGCAGCAGTGATATCGAACGGCACACTTGCCGCGCAGCGCAAATGTATAGGAACGCTTGCGGATATCGGAGAAAAAATCGAGGAAGCAAAGCTGACATCACCGGCTATAATCGTTGTGGGAGATGTGGTTTCACTGAATGACAGGCTTGATTTCTTTGAAAAAAGACCGCTGTTTGGAAGAAAAATCACAGTACCATATATCAAAACAAACGAATTGATAGCAAAATTACAGCAGCTTGGAGCAGACATCACACCGGTTAAAACAGGCATAATTAAACCAGTTATAATTCCTAAATTTGTTGATAAAGTAAGATCGGCAGACTGGATAGTTTTTACAAGCAAAAATGGTGTAAGATCATTTTTCTATAATCTGGATCTGGCAGGGGCTGACATCAGGCTTATAGCAAATGCAAGGTTCGCAGTAGTGGGAAAAGCTACAGAAAAAGAGCTTGTAAAGCATCACATAAATGCAGATATTATTCCGGCAGAACAGACCGGAAAAGGACTTGCAGATGCAATGAAATTATGTATGCCGTATGCCTATGGAGTAAGTGATGAGGATACATTTGATTTAGGGAAAAATAGTACATTGGATTTAAGCAATGATAATATATCTGATAAAATGTGTAAAGTCTGCATTTTCTCGGCAAAGGAGGCTTCACCTGACCTTGAGGCAGGGCTTAAAGAAATATGTGAATTAGAAAAGATTGATGCATATGTAAATGAGCAGGCATATGAGAGTATTCCTGAAAGCATTGGAAACATGGTAAGTGAAGCTGTTTTTACAAGCGCATCAAATGTGGAAAGATTTTTTCATATGCTGCCGGAGAATGCATACGTGGAAACAGCATACTCAATAGGTGAAAAAACAACAGCAGTATTAGAGCAGCACAATGTCAGAGAGATAGTACAAGCTGATGATAGCAGTTATGAAGCGTTGGTAGATAAAATATCTTATAAAGATGCTTTTAAAGATTAAGAATTTATGGTGACAAAAGTTATATAAAGTTATATAATAAATGCAAAGTTATATAAGGTTATATAAACTTATATACGAAACAAAAAGTTATATAAAGTTATATAAGGGGAAAACAAAATGCAAAATCCATTTACATTATCATTCGGGAAAAAACCACTGCAATATATATCAAGAATCTCACAGACCAATCAGATAGTAGAGACATTTAGGTCAGAAAATCCTGCAAACCAGCTTTTTATGATAACCGGGGTAAGGGGATCGGGCAAAACGGTTATGATGACCAATATAGTATCAGAGATAAAGAAGGATGAGGAATGGCTGACAGTTGAGCTTAACCCTACGAGAGATATGCTTCAGAGCCTTGCAGCTAAGATTTACAGTATGCCTCAGATGAATAAAATATTTGTCAATGCAAAACTGGATTTTTCAGCGTTTGGACTGGGCGTTTCCATAGAAAATGCAGCACCGGTTACGGATATAGAAAATGTGCTGGAATTGATGCTTGAAAATATAAAGAAACATAATAAGCGGTTACTCATTTCAGTTGATGAGGTTACGAACTGTGAATTTGTAAAAGTATTTGTCAGTTCATTTCAGATATTTCTGAGACAGGATTATCCTATTTTTCTGCTTATGACGGGGCTGTTTGAAAATATATATGATCTGCAGAATGACAAGGCACTTACATTTTTGTACAGAGCGCCTAAGATAATGCTTGAGCCACTTAGCTTTACAGCAGTCAGGAAACACTATATGGATATTTTTGAACTGGATCAAAGAGAGGCAGACAAAATGGCAGCTCTTACAAAGGGATATCCTTTTGCATTTCAGGTATTGGGATATCTTTACTGGGAAAACAGGGATGATCACACGATAGAAGATATTTTACCGGAATATGATCAGTGCCTTGATGAGTATGTGTACAGTAAAATCTGGTCGGAGCTGTCAGAGCTTGATAAAAAAATATTGTTGGAAATATCAGTAAGTGGTGAAGAAAAGGTAAAAGAAATCAGAGAAAAACTGGATATGAATTCAGGATTATTCTCGGTATATAGAGACCGGCTCAAAAGAAAGGGGGTTATAGATACCTCTGAGTACGGTAAAATTACTCTCACACTTCCACGATTTGAAGAATTTGTCAAAACGCGCCAAATGTAATATACTATATCCATCTGAAACATTAACATAATAAAGGAGAAGCACAATGAAAGAATACAGTATAGGTACAAAGTGTGTACAGGCAGGCTATGCAGCCGGAAACGGAGAGCCGAGACAGATTCCGATTATTCAGTCAACTACATTCAAATATGACACAAGCGAGGACATGGGAAAGCTTTTTGACCTTGAGGCAGAGGGCTATTTCTACAGCAGACTGCAGAATCCAACCTGTGATACGGTAGCAAGAAAAATCGCAGCTATGGAGGGTGGCACTGCTGCCATGCTCACATCATCAGGACAGGCAGCCAATTTCTATGCCATGTTCAACATATGTGAGTGCGGAGACCATATCGTGGCATCATCATCCATCTATGGAGGCACCTTCAACCTCATCGCGGTAACTATGGCAAAGATGGGTATTACAGCTACATTCGTATCTCCTGATGCTACAGAGGAGGAGCTGAATGCAGCATTCAGACCGAACACAAAGCTTATGTTTGGTGAGACTATTGCCAATCCTGCGCTTACGGTGCTTGATATAGAGCTTTTTGCAAAGGTGGCACACGAGCACGGAGTACCGCTTATAGTGGACAATACCTTCCCGACACCTGTAAACTGCAGACCAATTGAGTGGGGCGCAGATATTGTCACACACTCTACAACAAAGTACATGGACGGACACGGCGCCACACTCGGCGGAGCAATCGTAGACAGCGGCAAATTCGACTGGATGGCACATGCAGATAAATATCCGGGACTGTGCACACCTGACGACAGCTATCATGGCATCACATATGCAGAGAAATTCGGCAAGGAAGGTGCGTTTATCACCAAATGTACAGCACAGCTTATGCGCGATTTTGGTTCTGTGCAGTCACCACAGAATGCATTTATGCTGAATCTTGGCATTGAGTCACTTCATGTGCGTATGCCAAAGCATGTGGAAAATGGACAGGCAGTGGCTGAATTTTTGGAAAATCATCCAAAGGTTGCCTATGTAAACTACTCAGGGCTTCCTTCAAACAAATACTATGAGAGAGCACAGAAGTATCTTCCAAACGGAGGCTGCGGAGTCGTATCATTTGGCTTAAAGGGCGGCAGAGAGGCAGCGTCTGCATTTATGAAGGCATTAAGGCTTGGTGCAATCGAGACACATGTGGCAGATGCGAGAACCTGCTGCTTAAATCCGGCAACAAGCACGCATCGTCAGATGAATGATGAGCAGCTTAAGGAAGCAGGAGTGCCGGCAGAGCTTATCAGAATAAGCTTAGGTCTTGAGGACAAGGTGGATTTGATTGCAGATATCTCAAACGCACTCGACGCCATAAAATAAAACATATATTCATAAAATACACAAAAAGAACAAAATTAGTAAAAACAAAACTTTACGAAATGACTTACTAATGATATAGTAGTGATAGGTATGAAAGAGTTTTAATAATTATTTTATTTTTGTGGGAATTATTATGAGTAATAGATTTGATGATCAAAACAATATAGAGATGGATATAAAGACCGCATTCGCATCCTGGGGAAAGTTTGTTTTTAAGTGCTTTCCGCAGGAAGGCCGTTTGAGGTCTTTTTTATCAGAGGATTCATTAGATGACTCAGAAGAGAAAAATGTGGATATTATAAACAATCCGTTTATAGACAGCATGGTTGACAGGAATAATCTGCTGAAGGCTGTTAAACAGATTGCAGAGGGAGAAAAATTTGCTACTGTAGTACTGCATGCCAAGGAAGGAACAGATACCTACAGGATATCATTCAAGTCGATTTGCTTTGATGATGATGGCAGAACAGTTGAGGCAATAGGGCTTGCTGAGCAGCTTGATGAGCGTCTTAACGAGAGTGAGATGGTTAATGCTTTAGGAAGCAACTTCAACAGTATCTACTATGTAGATGTAGACAACAATAAGATGTATCCGTACAGGATGAATCCTTCTGTCCGTGCTATGTTTGGAGAAGTGCTTGAGTCAAAACCGGGCTATAATGAGATGATGGAACAGTATGTAAATGCTATCGTCTTAGAAGAGGATAAGCTTCACATGCTTTTAGAGACATCAATTAATAATCTGCGCAGGCAGTTTTTGATAAAGGATACCTATCAGCATGATTACCGCATCGTGAGGGATGGACAGGTACAGTATTGCAGAGCAAAGTTTGTCAATGTGTCTGGCGTGGGAGAGCTGCACAAGATGATAGCGGGCTTTTCGGATATAAGCCCGGAGAAGCAAAGAGAGCTTGAGCGTATAGCGTATGTGGATGCAGTGACCGGAGGCAACAATTACGAGAGTTTTAAAAAGAAGCTGCGTGACAGAAACGTATCAGGATATCTGATTTCCATGGATATTCACTCCTTCAAGATAGTGAACTCCATCTGTGGTGTGGCAAAGGGCGATGAGGCGCTTAGATGGATTTCTGAAAATATACGCGGTGTTGTAGGATATAATGACATATCAGGTCATATAAATGCAGACAGATTTGTTATTTTCTTTGCGGATGACAAGATAAATAAGGTTATCAGAAAGATAGAGACCATCAATTTACAGCTTATTAAGGTTTCAGAATCCTTAAAGATTCCAAAGATTCAGCCATACTTTGGTGTGACAAAATGGGAGCCGGGAAAAAAGGTTGAGGAAGCATACGGCGAGGCCAACTTTGCCAAGAATCGGATCAAGGAGCGGAAGGACGTGCTCTATCAGATATACAGTCAGGCCGATACAGAAAGGATTGTCGAAGAAAAGCAGATGGAGGATAACTTCTACCGGGATTTAAATGACAATCATTTTGAGATATGGTATCAGCCCAAGTATGCTCCAAAGACCAACAAGCTGGTCGGTGCAGAGGGACTTGTCAGGTGGAGAAGAGAAAATAATGAGATTATTCCGCCATCCAAATTTATACCGCTTTTTGAAAGAAACGGCATGATTAAGGCGCTTGATGAGTATGTATTCCGCGAGGTGTGTACACATCAGAGAAGATGGCTTGATGAAGGGAAAAAAATAGTTCCTATCTCAATCAACCTGTCCAGAGCGAGCCTGTACTTTGAGTCTGTGGTTAAAAGATATCATGATATAGCAAGAAGAATCGGCATATACACACATCTTGTGCCTATAGAGATTACAGAGAGTGCAGCGGTCGATAATGATGAAATCAAGAGTATTGCGGATAAATTCCATGGCAATGGATTTCCACTTTTGGTGGATGATTTTGGCTCAGGCTATTCATCACTTGTTACCCTCAATATGAAGTGCTTTGATACACTCAAAATCGACAAGAGCCTGATTGACTATATAGGAGATTCAAATGGTGAGAGGCTGCTTGTGCACACGATAGCACTGGCCAAGGAGCTGGGAATCTGCGTGACCGCCGAGGGTGTTGAGAGTCAGGAGCAGGTAGAGTTTTTGAAGAATATAGACTGCGACAGTATACAGGGCTTTTATTATTCAAAGCCACTGCCGTTAACAGAGTATGAGATGCTTTTGGATTGATAAATATAAAAAAACATAAGCAGTATAAAAGAGCCGGTCATGTGACCGGCTCTTTTGAGGGGAGTATAAATAATTAATAAGAGGTATAACATTGAAAAGATTTCTCTCTTCGGAAACATTATAAAATAACAGTAATTAAAAAGCAATACTTTGAAACACAAAATAATATAATTTTAACAAAACGAGTTAATTTATTAAAGAGCTAAAGTACTAAAGCACCGGCTGTAATGATTTTGGTGATTTATCGCAGTTCACATCTCATAATAAAATGAATATCATAATGTAAATTCGTATTTTGGCGTATGGATGTATGAAATTTAAAATAGTTTATGCGGATGAGCTTTATAAGGTGCAAAAAGAAATGAATGCACTGCTTATAGATATAAGAACAAGAGAGGAATATGACAGGTCGCACTGGAAAGGCGCACTCAGTATGCCTATGGATATCACGGATTCATATGAGAGTGAACTCGATGCGTCACAGAGTGTGATTTTTTACTGCACGCATGGTGGAAGCAGCATGAAGCTGGCCAGATATCTGGGAAATCGCGGTTTTGATACAGCGACAGTCATAGGTGGATACAATGCTATGTGCGGATATCAAAAAAAGTTGCAGAAATATGGCTGAAACTATTTAAAAAAATTGAAATTTATGCAACAATATTAGATAACAATGTAAAGTACAATTATAGAAAGGCAGTTACACAATATATGAATAGATTTGAGCTTGTTGTGCCATGTCATTTTGGCCTTGAGGCAGTCGTAAAGAGGGAGATATATGATCTGGGATATGAGATAACACGTGTGGAGGACGGCAGGGTATCGTTTGAGGGCGATGCTGAGGCTATATGCAGAGCGAATATATTCTTAAGAGGCGCAGAGAGAGTATTACTTCAGGTAGGACGCTTTAAGGCTGCCACATTTGATGAGCTTTTTGAAAATGTAAAGGCTCTCCCATGGGAAAATTATATTCCCAAGGACGGCAGATTCTGGGTGAAAAAGGCTTCTTCCATAAAGAGTAAGCTTTTTTCACCATCTGATATACAGTCTATCGTGAAAAAGGCTATGGTTGAGAGAATGAAGAGGTCTTATCACATTGACTGGTTCCCGGAGGACGGAGCACAGTATCCGGTAAGGGTTTTTCTGTACAAGGATGAGGTGATGGTGACACTTGATACATCGGGTGATTCCCTTCACAAGAGAGGATACCGTCTGGCAACGAGCAAGGCGCCGCTGACTGAGACACTTGCAGCATCACTCATCATGCTTACACCATGGCATGCAGACAGAATACTTGTGGATCCGTTTTGCGGCAGTGGTACATTTCCGATAGAGGCAGCCATGATGGCAGCAAACATAGCACCCGGTATGAACAGGGAGTTTACAGCTGAGAGCTGGACCAATATCATACCAAGAAAGCTGTGGTATGAGGCTGTGCAGGAGGCTGAGGATATGATAGATAAGGATGTGCAGGTGGACATCCAGGGCTATGACATTGACCCTGATGTGGTGGCTGCAGCCAGGGAAAATGCCAAGAGAGCCGGAGTGGAGCACATGATTCATTTCCAGCAGAGGGCTGTGGCTGACCTGCATCACCCGAAGAAGTACGGATTTATTATCTCAAATCCTCCATACGGTGAGCGACTCGAGGAGAAATCAGCGCTCCCGGCACTGTATTCACAGATTGGAGAAGCTTATAAGAGGCTTGATGCATGGTCGATGTATCTGATTACGAGCTATGAGGATACAGAGCGCTATATCGGCAGAAAAGCTGACAAAAACAGGAAAATCTACAATGGTATGATAAAGACATATTTTTATCAGTTTATGGGGCCTAAGCCTCCGAGAAGGAAAAAGGATTAGCAGGGTATATGAAATATTCAAAGAGATATATTGCATTTACATTCATCTTGGCACTTATCTTTGTGTCTAATTTTTACATATATGCAAAGGACAGCTCTACACTTGGCGCGTTCAGAGGAGCACAGATAGATAATACTATATGGAGTCCGCTTGTGGCTGCTGATGTAAATGGAACCACCATCAGGCTTAGGATAGAAAATAAGGAGTATACGAGCGAGGATGAGCATGTGTATATGGATGAGAACAGGAATATAATGGTTCCCGTGTCCATGCTTCGCGATGCACTAAACAGCAGTGCACATGTATACAATAAAAATGAGCTTCTGGTGGAAAAGCACAGTTTGACAGCTGATTTCAAGCTGGCAGACGACAATGGCTTTGTACAGTATAAGGGACAGTTTTATGCAAGCTTAGACAAGCTGTCTAAACTTTTGGATATGACCTGCAGCTTTGATACGGCGACAAATACGCTCACTATGACAGACAAATCCGAGGGTGTATCAACGGTGCCAACAAAGTATGATCTGAGGGAAAGACAGCGAGTGTCACTAATCAGGGATCAGGGCAGCTACGGCACCTGTTGGGCTTTTGCGGCCACAAGTGCACTCGAGTCAGCCCTTATGCCGGAGGAACAGCTTTTGTTTTCAGTGGATCATATGAGTATGAGCAATTCATTCAACGTCAATCAGTATGACGGGGGAGAGTATACCATGGGAATGGCATATCTGGCAGCATGGCAGGGACCGGTTTATGACGCGGATGATCCTTACGGAGATGGAGTGACACGCGATGATCTTGCAGCAGTAAAGCATGTGCAGCAGATGCTTATCATAGATGGAAAGGACTATCAGGGCATAAAGGAGGCTGTTTTCAAATATGGTGGTGTGCAGACATCGCTTTACAGTACAATAGCAAGCTCAAAGACAAAGACGCCTTATTACAATAAGCAGACTAATTCTTACTGTTATATGGGTCAAGATAAGCCAAATCATGATGTGGTTATAATTGGCTGGGATGACAATTACCCTAAGGAAAACTTCAATGTGGATCTGGAAGGAGATGGAGCCTTTATATGCCAGAACAGCTGGGGCAGCAGTTTTGGAGACAATGGGGTGTTCTATGTGTCATACTACGATACAAATGTGGGCACGCACAATGTTGTTTATACAGATATAGAGAGTGCTGACAATTATGATAATATATACCAGAGTGACCTGTGTGGCTGGGTAGGAAAGATGGGCTACGACAAGGAGGATATGTACGGAGCCAACATATTTACCGCACAGTCGGCTGAATCACTAAGGGCTTCCGGCTTTTATGCTACAGCAGCGGATACCTCATACAAGTTGTATGTAGTTAAGAATTTTGAGAATGAGTATTCTTTTAAAAATAAGACGCTGGTGGCTGAGGGGTCACTAAAAAATGCAGGCTATTACACTGTTGATTTTGATGAGCCTGTTGATTTGGAGTCCGGTGAGCGTTATGCCATTGTACTTTATATAAATACACCGGGCTCGACTCATCCGATGGCTATAGAGTACAACTCGGGAGAAGCATACATGTCTACGGTCAATCTGGATGATGGCGAGGGCTACATCAGCTATGATGGTGTGGCATATATCAATGTAAAGGAAAAACAGGATTGTAACCTCTGTATAAAGGCCTTTTCTGATAATAGATGATATGTACAGAAATATTCTAAAGATAATAACAGTATTTTTCGTTATGCTTGCACTTATCGTGCCGGTCACGCTTGAAAAGCTTCCGGCTATAAATGAGAAGTATGATATGGCAAAAGCACTGGAGGATAATGTGCTGCAAAACTATGTCAAGGCTTCCACAGATGCAAAGCAGGAGAAGAACCCTGATGAGATATTGCAGGAGAAAGCCGGCTTTGAGGATGATTTAAGGATAGAGCTGCCGGACGACTCAGAAGGGGAGCGCCAGAGTATATCGGTGGAAACCGATGCCCTGACGCAGACGGTCTATGTAAAGCTTAAGGCTGATGTGGACAATTACTTTACGAAGTATTCCATGACAGGCAGGTCAAATCATATAGACTCCATGCAGTATTACCGCAAGGGGGCAGATGGTGTGATAGCTATCACTACAGACAAGCTCTATCAGGTGAAGCAGCGCATAGAGAATGGATATCTTTATCTGAGCTTTGTCAATCTGCATGATATATACGATAAGGTCATCATAATAGATGCAGGTCACGGCGGCCGTATGACCGGTGCCGTGCGAAACGGAATAGAGGAAAAAAGCATCAATCTGGACATAGTGCTGGCACTTAAGGAACAGCTTGACAGCTATTCAGGTGACAAAAGGCTTGGGATATTCTACACCAGGACAACAGATACCAATCCTACACTGCAGCAGAGAGCGGCACTTGCCAATAAGGCGGATGCGGATTTATTTATAAGCGTGCATTGCAACTCATATGAAAAGGGCAATTTCACCGCAGTTTCGGGTACGCAGGTGCTCTACAGCCAGTCAGATAACAGAGAGCTCGGAAGTAAACATCTTGCACAGATTTGCATGGATAACGTGACAGCTGCGACAGGAAACAGGGCATTTGGGCTGCTTCCTGCGGATGACATATATATAATAAGAACAAGTGAGGCTCCGGTTGCACTTGTGGAGGTGGGCTTCATGACCAACAGACAGGAGCTTGACAATCTGGCCAATGCAGACTATCAGAAACAGGCAGCTCAGGGTATATACAATGCAATCATGCAGGCCTTTGATGAGGGCTACTAGCTGTATCGGGAGATTGTCCGAATAGAAAAAGAAGGAAGGAAATATATTATGACAAAAATCATATTTGCAACAGGAAACAAGGATAAGCTCAGAGAAATCAAAGAGATACTTTCAGACTGTGACGTGGATATACGTTCAATGAAGGAAGCAGGTATCAATGTGGATATAGTGGAGGATGGGAAGACCTTTGAAGACAATGCGCTGATTAAGGCACGCGCAATTGCGGCACACACAGATGCAATTGTTCTCGCAGATGATTCAGGACTTGAGATTGATTATCTGAATAAGGAACCGGGAGTATATTCAGCACGCTATATGGGTGAGGATACTTCCTATGACATAAAGAATAATAACCTTATAGAACGCCTTGACGGTGTGCCAAAGGAGAAGCGTACAGCCCGCTTTGTGTGCGCTATCGCTGCAGTGCTGCCGGATGGAAAGGAACTTGTGACCAGACAGACTATGGAGGGCTACATAGGATGGGAGATAGCGGGAGCCAACGGCTTTGGTTATGATCCTATCTTCTATTTAGATGAGTACGGCTGCTCTTCTGCAGAGCTTACTCCCCAGCAGAAGAATGCCATAAGCCATCGAGGCAAGGCTCTTCGCGCCATGAGAGAGATGCTTGTGAAGGTGATCTAGAGTATAGGCGTTCAATTGCAACGTATACGGATAAAATGCCTGCCGGGAAGCTCTTTTAAGCTGACCGGCAGCTACTTTAAAAAAAATATAAAAAAAATAAAAAAAGTTGTTGACATATTCTTTCCTTTGCTATATACTAATTCTTGCGTCACGGAAAGAACGCAAACAAATCCTTCGGGGTGTGGCTCAGCTTGGCTAGAGCGCCTGGTTTGGGACCAGGAGGTCGCAG
>ERZ779880.519-NODE-519-length-47722-cov-10.663310_pt1 | contig 47722 bp, 40 predicted proteins | sample MGYA00511555_ERZ779880 | MGnify/ENA primary metagenome ERZ779880 (study PRJEB29588, sample SAMEA2145815) | human gut metagenome | biome: human gut; feature: human-associated habitat; material: faeces | place: Denmark | collected 2008/2010 ... | reverse complement strand
ATATTCAGGCAGACGAGGATCACGTTGCCCTTCAGTTCAGTAAAAAGAAAGGGGACCTGACTGTAAATGAAATGGGTAGAAAAAGCAATATCGCCATGCCAAAATTGATCTTATTGTATGAGGATATTGTGCGCGATGGAGCGGAAGGCTGCAAACGTCATAAACTTGTAGGGAAGAAATACTTTGGCGGCTTGTACGAAGGAAGTGAAAGAAACGAGGATCTGTGGCTGGAAGTGCAGCAGTACATTTACGACAACTATGATACGGAGTATCTGGAAAACGTATATATTGCCGGAGATGGGGCACCATGGATCGTTGCAGGATGCAGGGTATTGGAAAAGAGTAAGTTTGTATTGGACAAATATCATTTGGGAAAATATATTCACAAGGCAACCACACATTTAGACGACAGTCAGCAGGCGGCAAAAGAATTCATATATGGTGCGATCAACGAAAGAGATTTTGATGGAGTAATGAGACTGCTTCAAAAATGCTATGCCTCGACAAATCAGGAATACAAGAAAAAGGAAGTAACGGAATGCGCACGGTATATTAAAAATAACTGGCTTGGGATCATGGTAAGGATTGATGACGGAGGAGCCGTCTGGGGATGCAGTGCAGAAGGTCATATCAGCCATGTTTTATCGGCAAGAGAGTCCAGCCGTCCAATGGGATGGAGCAAAAAAGGCGTAGATCGGATAAGCCGTCTGCGAGTATTAACGAGGAACGAGCAAAAAATAATCGATCTGATGGAATATCAGGATAAAAAACAGAGAAAGAAAAACCGAATAGAATGTGAAGATCAATTGATACAGGATGTACAAAAAAGGAAAAGCAGCAGAAATGAAGAAGTGTTAAGAAAAGCAATCCCGGGATTGGAGAAAAAGCAATTCTCATGGATGAGATCTATTATTAATGCCGGGGGAACTATTGCATAAGCATAGCGTGTAGAACAAAGGAATGAAAAAGTATAGAAATATAAGGAAAGATGTAGTATAATAAACTGAGCTCAAAATCTTGAAATTATCAAAGGGCTGGTCTGCTTACATTTTTCCGAAAAACAATTTACGCTATCAAACAAGAGAAAGTATTTGCATACTTTATCAAAAAGGTGTATAATAAACCCGATTATATTTTAGGAGGAACACTCATTATGTTGGATATCAAATTTTTACGGGAAAATCCGGATATTGTAAAACAGAATATCAAAAATAAATTTCAGGACCGCAAACTTCCTCTTGTAGATGAAGTGATCGCATTGGACAAAGAGAGCCGTGCAACTCAGCAGGAAGCGGACGAGCTGCGTGCGAAGAGAAAGAAAATTTCAAAAAATATCGGCGGTTTGATGGCACAGGGTAAAAAAGAAGAAGCAGAAGCTTTGAAGGCAGAAGTCGCACAGGGTGCAGAGCGTCTTGCTGAATTGGAAAAGAAAGAGTCAGAACTGGCAGAAAAGATTAAAGAGATCATGATGACGATTCCGAATATCATTGATCCAAGTGTGCCGATTGGAAAAGATGACAGTGAAAATGTTGAGATTGAACGATTTGGGGAACCGGTTGTGCCGGATTTTGAAATTCCATATCATACGGAAATTATGGAAAAATTTGATGGAATTGATTTGGATGCAGCACGTGATGTGGCCGGAAACGGATTTTACTATCTGATGGGTGACATTGCCAGACTTCATTCGGCTGTGATCTCTTATGCAAGAGATTTTATGATTGACCGTGGATTTACATATTGTGTACCACCTTTTATGATCCGCAGTAACGTAGTAACCGGTGTAATGAGTTTTGATGAGATGGATGCCATGATGTACAAGATCGAGGGAGAAGACCTTTATCTGATCGGTACAAGTGAGCACTCTATGATCGGTAAATTTATCGATAAGATCCTGCCTGAGGAAAAACTGCCTCAGACGTTGACAAGCTATTCTCCTTGCTTCCGTAAAGAAAAAGGAGCGCATGGAATCGAAGAACGTGGTGTATACCGCATTCACCAGTTTGAAAAACAGGAAATGATCGTGGTATGTAAACCGGAAGAGAGCAAAATGTGGTTTGACAAATTGTGGCAGAACACAGTGGACTTGTTCCGCTCTTTGGACATCCCGGTTCGTACACTGGAGTGCTGTTCCGGTGACCTCGCAGATTTGAAAGTAAAATCCATTGATGTAGAGGCATGGTCCCCACGTCAGAAGAAATATTTCGAAGTGGGAAGCTGTTCGAATCTTGGAGATGCACAGGCACGCCGCCTGAAAATCCGTGTTGTGGGAGAAAATGGAAAATATTTTGCTCACACATTAAACAATACGGTAGTAGCGCCACCTCGTATGCTGATCGCTTTTCTGGAAAACAACTTGAATGCAGACGGTTCGGTTAATATTCCAAAAGCACTGCAGCCGTACATGGGCGGAAAAGAAAAAATTGAAGCATAATCAAAAATGATAGAATACATAAGAGGAGCTATACTCTGCGCGGCGGAGATGGTTCCTTTTGTGCCGAGAAAAGGGGAAATGGATGAAAAAACTAAAATCACTTGGTTTTGCCGTAATATATCTTTTGATACCGATTGTACTCCAGCTTACATTGTCAGCGATGATATCTTTTCACATTGTGGCGGTTCGTCTGCTTCATGGTGTGGAGTATGATGCGGACAAGCTGGAAGCCTGGATCTCTTCCGCACAGATCAATATGATCCTGATCATGCTTGTCAATGCGACCATTATTGTGGGCGTTGGTATCTGGTACTGGTATTTGCGAAAAGTGCATCAGCCGGTAAAAGAGACTGGAAGATACCGCAGGATTTTGAGTCCGCAGGCAATTGTGACGATCCTGTTTTTGGCATTTGCCTCCCAGTTTGTGTGCAACATTTTGATGAGTGTATTTCAAAATTTGTTTCCGGCAATTTATGCCGATTATATGAAACTTGCCGATACCATGAGTCTGAAAACGATGCCGGCACCGGCAATGATCGCGATAGTAGGCATTTTTGGACCGATTGCGGAAGAACTGGTATTTCGAGGTATGGTATTCCGGACACTGCGGAAGGGCTTTCCCTTTGCTGTGGCAGCACTTCTTTCCGGAATATGCTTTGGTATCTACCATATGAACTGGGTGCAGGGTGTGTATGCTTCCTGCCTCGGAGTGGTTTTGGCTTTTGTATATGAGCGTACCCGGAGTATACTGGGCGCGGTATTATTTCATATGTTTTTTAATTGCAGCAGTTATTTGCTGGAGCTGTTGGGAAATGTATTGCCGGACGGTGTGCTTGGTTTGGTGTATCTGATCGCAATGGCAGTTTCAGTGGTAGCATTTATCCCATTATTGAGAAAGGTGGCGCGGTTATTCCCGGTACCGAAAAAGGAGCTGCAAAAAAGAGAAGAAACATCGATGATTCAGGAGGAAGAAGACGATGAGAACGTTTGAAAAATCAGATAAATTACATGGTGTATGTTATGACGTGAGAGGTCCGGTACTGGATGAGGCCAAGGAAATGGAACGCCGCGGAGAGACAGTACTTCATCTGAATATCGGAAATCCGGCACCATTTGGTTTCCGTGCACCACAGATTGTGCTGGATTCCATGGAGGAAGCGCTGGCAGATCCAATGAGCCAGGGATACAGCGATTCAAAGGGACTTTTGGAAGCACGTGAAGAAATTTTACAGTATCATATGGAAAAAGGACTTCCGGGACTTTCTTTGGATCACATTTATATCGGAAATGGTGTCAGTGAGATGATTTCGTTGTCTCTTCAGGCATTGTTAAATAACGGGGATGAAATTTTGATCCCGGCACCGGACTATCCGTTGTGGACGGCAGCAGCCAAACTTGCCGGGGGAAATCCGGTTCATTACATCTGTGACGAGAGTTCAGGATGGTATCCGGATATTGAAGATATGGAGAAAAAGATCACAGATAAGACAAAAGGAATCGTTGTGATCAATCCAAACAACCCGACCGGAGCCTTATATCCGAAAGAAATATTGGAAAAAATTGTAGATTTGGCAAGAAAACATGAATTGATGATCTTTGCGGATGAAATTTATGACCGTCTTGTGCTGGATGGAAAAACCCATACATCGATTGCTTCCCTTGCACCGGATCTTTTCGTAGTAACCTTCAATGGTCTTTCAAAATCCCATCGTATCGCGGGATTCCGAAGCGGCTGGATGGTTCTCAGCGGAGATCTTTCCAAAGCAAAGGGCTATATCGAGGGTGTCAATATGCTTTCCTCGATGCGTCTTTGTGCCAATGTTCCGGCACAGCACGTTATCGCACCGGCACTCCGCAACCGTCCGGAAGTGGACGACCTGCTTCTGCCGGGAGGACGTATTTACGAGCAGCGCAAAGTAATCTGTGATGCGATTGCAGAAATCGACGGTTTGTCCGCTGTGACACCGGAAGCAGCCTTTTATATTTTCCCGAAGATTGATGCTAAACGTTTCCATATTTTGGATGATGAAAAATTTGCCCTTGATTTTCTTCGTGAAAAGCATGTTCTTTTGGTTCATGGACGCGGCTTTAACTGGGAAGCACCGGATCATTTTCGTATTGTATATCTTCCGGAAGTGGCCGTTTTGGATGAGTGTATGACGAAAATGAAAGAATTTTTGGCGGATTATCAGCAAAAATAACGAGCATTCAATCGTTACTTGCAAAAATAGAAAATATTTAGTATACTGAGAACGTCAGGAGGTGATGACGTGGCATTGTGCGTAGGCGATATCGCTGCTGAAAATTATGTGCAGCAGACGAAAAAACAGAATACAGCGGCGGGGACGACCATAACGCCTTTTTCCAAAATGATGGAAGAAGAGACGAAGAAAGTGACGCAGGAGAAAGCGGCGTCATCGGCACAGACGACATCGCAGACAGCTTCTGCCGGAAGTGTGGCAAAGACCACGGGGACGACAGGAACCGTAAAAAGCGATGGAACATTGACGACGACATTAGATGACATCTTTAAAAGAGCATCGGAAAAATATGGTGTATCGTATGATTTTTTAGTGGCAGTAGCCAAAGCAGAGTCGGATTTTAATCCCAAATGTGTTTCTTCGGCAGGAGCTAAGGGAATCATGCAGATCATGCCAAATGAGGCCAAAGAACTTGGCGTAGACGATGTGTTTGATGCCGAGCAGAATATTATGGCATCGGCCAAATTACTGGCGGCACATTTGAAGAAATTTAATGGAGATACCACTCTGGCAGCGGCGGCATACAATGCCGGCAGCGGAAGAGTGCAGCAATATGGCGGTGTTCCTCCTTTTACGGAGACACAGAATTACGTCAAAAAAATTGCAAAATATATGAAAGAAGGTGTCAAAGCACCGGATAAGACGGTAACCGTGACGCCAAATAAATTGAGCGGTGATGTGACGAAAAGCCAGAGTACGGCAGCGTCAGAGAGCCAGCAGACGACGGCACAGACAACCCAGACGACATCTGTAGTACAAGATGCGACGGCAGCAAGTGAGGAAGAGATGAATCAGACGATGGTAGCAGTCGGAAGTGGTGCTTCGGCAGTGATGATGACATATGGAGCCTACCAGAGATATCTTGAACTTGGCAGCCTTGGTGTCGGATGACAGTAGTTCGGGAAAGATTCCCGGAGTCAATGAGTTTAAAAGAAGGAGAATTTAAAAATGAGCAAGAAACCAACCGTATTGATGATCTTAGATGGTTATGGAATGAGTGACAAAGTAGAAGGAAATGCGATTGCACAGGCAAAGACGCCGGTTATGGACAAACTTATGGCAGAATGTCCGTTTGTACTGGGACAGGCAAGCGGTATGGCCGTTGGACTTCCGGAAGGACAGATGGGAAACTCGGAAGTAGGACATACCAATATGGGTGCCGGACGCATCGTATACCAGATGTTAGTTAAAATCAGTAAATCCATTCAAGATGGAGACTTTTTCGAAAATGAAGCATTGAAAAAAGCTGTTGACAATTGTAAAAAGAATGATTCTGCCCTTCATTTGATGGGACTTCTTTCCCCGGGCGGTGTACACAGCCACATGGAGCATCTGTATGGCTTGCTTGAACTGGCAAAGAAAAATGGGATTGATAAAGTGTATGTTCACGCTTATCTTGATGGACGTGATGTGCCACCATCATCGGCAGCAGAATATATGGAAGAAGCCGTAGCAAAGATGAAAGAAATCGGCATCGGAACCGTAGCTACGATCTCCGGTCGTTTTTATGCGATGGACCGTGACAATGCATGGGATCGTGAAGAAAAAGCATATGCAGCACTGGTATATGGAGAAGGTGTAGAGGCATCCGATCCGGTACAGGCAATCAAAGATTCTTACGCAAACGACGTGACAGACGAGTTTATGCTTCCGACCGTTGTGGATAAAAACGGAATGATCAAAGAAAATGACAGTGTGATCTTCTTTAACTTCCGCCCGGACCGTGCAAGACAGCTTACCAGAGCATTTGTAGATCCTGATTTCACTGGATTTGAGCGTAGAAATGGATATTTCCCGCTTACCTTTGTATGTATGGCACAGTATGATGCACAGATGCCAAATGTACTCGTTGCATTCCCACCGGAAGAACTCAAAATGACATTTGGCGAATATCTGTCAAAAAATGGAAAAACGCAGCTCCGTTTGGCTGAAACACAGAAATATGCACATGTTACTTTCTTCTTTAACGGTGGAGAAGAGACGCAGTTTGAAGGAGAGGATCGTATCCTTGTAAATTCTCCAAAGGTAGCGACATTTGACTTGAAACCAGAAATGAGTGCATATGAGGTTTGCGATAATCTCGTGGATTCTATCAAAGCCGACAAGTACGATGTTATTATCATCAACTTTGCAAACCCGGATATGGTAGGACATACCGGAATTATTGAAGCAGCGATCAAAGCAATCGAAGCAGTAGATGAGTGCGTAGGACGAGCAGTAAAAGCGATCGATGAAGTAGATGGACAGCTCTTTATCTGTGCAGACCACGGAAATGCAGAAAAATTGATTGACGAAGATGGTGAACCATTTACAGCACACACAACGAATCCGGTACCATTTATCATTTATAACTATGATGAAAATTACACATTGCGTGAGGGCGGCTGTCTGGCAGACATTGTTCCGACCCTGATCGAAATGATGGGAATGGAGCAGCCGGCAGAAATGACCGGAAAATCTTTATTGGTTCGTAAATAAGAGAAAATATCAGGCCCCCGGTTTCGGATGATGGGATGGCAGTGTGCTGTCGCCAGCCGTAACCGGGGGCTTTTGCAGTAAAAGCCCGGTAAGCGACTGCCCGGCTTATATTGATACAGGGAGGCAACAATGGCAAAAAAAGTAGTAGTTGGAATGTCCGGTGGAGTGGATTCTTCCGTGGCGGCATATCTTTTGCAAAAACAGGGATATGAGGTTATCGGCGTTACGATGCAGATATGGCAGGAAGATGATGTCTGTACATTGGAAGAAAATGGAGGATGCTGCGGACTGTCTGCGGTGGAAGACGCAAGACGTGTGGCGGAACGCCTCGGAATACGATATTATGTGATGAACTTCCGGCAGGAATTTCAGAAAAATGTAATTGATTATTTTGTAGATGAATATTTGCACGGAAGAACCCCCAATCCGTGTATCGCGTGCAACCGCTATGTGAAGTGGGAATCGCTGCTGCAGAGAAGTTTGGAGATCGGAGCGGATTATATCGCGACGGGACATTATGCCAGAATTGATAAACTTCCGAATGGCAGATATGCGTTAAAAAAATCTGTGACGGCGGCGAAGGATCAGACGTATGCTTTGTATAATCTGACACAGGACCAGTTGTCACATACGTTGATGCCGGTCGGCGAATACGAAAAAGAAAATGTGAGAAAAATGGCAGAAGAGGCCGGACTTCCGGTGGCACATAAGCCGGACAGCCAGGAAATATGTTTTGTCTCAGACAATGATTATGCTTCCTTTATCGAAAAGGAAACCGGTGTCGATATCCCGACAGGAAATTTTGTGGATGTACATGGAAATGTACTCGGAACGCACAAAGGGATCACACATTATACGATCGGACAACGGAAAGGACTTGGCCTGGCGATGGGACATCCGGTATTTGTCTGTGAGATCCGGCCGGAAACCAACGAAGTGGTGATCGGCGAAAATGAGGATATTTTTACAACAACGATCCGCGCGAACCATCTCAATTTTATGTCAGTAGAAGACATCGACGGCGAAGCGCGGGCATTGGCAAAAATCCGTTATAACCATCGCGGAGATATGTGTACTCTCCGGAAAATCGACGAAGATACCATCGAGGCGGTCTTTGACAAGCCACAGCGCGCAGCCACTCCGGGACAAGCACTTGTCTTTTACGACGGTGACTATGTGATGGGGGGCGGCACCATCCTTTAAGTTTTATGCTTTTTTTCATGTTTGTCGCAGCTCAACGAGCGAAAGCGTCCACGCAGCGCAAACATTTTCGGTGAATTACCAAAAGGAGAAAAAATGCTGATAACGGTTGCCACAAACATGAAAAAATCACTTGAATAAATTGTTTTCTTATGATAGTATATATTAGATAACTTGTTTCTAAGGGGCTTTTTGCGCCTGGAAAAGATGTGAAAGGGGAAGCGTCATGAAGTATTTTGGTACCGATGGCTTCCGCGGCGAGGCAAATGTCACGCTGACGGCAGAACATGCTTTTAAGATTGGACGTTTTTTGGGACGCTATTATCAGAACGATGATCATAGAGTACGGGTTCTTGTAGGAAAAGATACAAGATTGTCCGGATACATGTACGAGACCGCATTGGCAGCCGGATTGACGGCAAGCGGAGCGGATGTTTACGAAATTCATGTTACGACGACACCAAGCATTTCCTACTTGATCCGTCAGCAGAATTTTGATTTTGGTATTATGATTACGGCAAGCCACAATCCTTATACCGATAATGGAATTAAGGTCATCAATGGCACCGGTCATAAACTGGAAGAAGAAGTCGAGATTGAGATGGAAAAATACATCGATGGAGAGATTCCGGAGATTTCGTATGCTACCGGCGAAAACCTGGGACGATGCTTTGACTATCAGGAAGGAAAAAAGATCTACAAGATGTATCTTGAGGATCTGGTAAAGCACAGTTTCAGCGGAAAGACCGTAGCGCTGGATATGTCAAACGGTTCGGCGTCCGGTATTGCGGCAGAGATATTCCGCAGACTTGGTGCAATTGTCCATACGACAGGGGACAAACCCGACGGAATGAATATTAACAAAGAATGTGGTTCTACCCACATTGAAAAATTACAAAAATTGGTAAAAGAAACAGGCGCAGATGTAGGTTTTGCTTACGATGGTGATGCAGACCGGTGCCTTGCCGTAGATGAAAACGGAGAGGTTGTGACCGGAGACCACATTATGTATCTGTGTGGAATTGATTTGAAGGAAAAAGGCAAGTTGAAAGACAATATGGTCGTTACGACCGTGATGTCCAATATGGGACTGTATAAAGCCTTTGACCGCGCCGGTATTTCCTACCAGCAGACGGCGGTAGGGGATAAATATGTATGCGCCAATATGATGGAGCACGGTTATGTTCTCGGTGGAGAACAGTCCGGACATATTATATTTATGGAACATGCGGTGACCGGGGACGGTATCTTGACTTCCTTGATGATCATGGAAGCAATGCTTTCGAAAAACAGTTCTTTGTCAACTTTGACAAAGGATTTAAAGATATATCCGCAGCTGCTCGTTAATATGCGTGTCAAAGATAAATTGGCGGCAAGAGAAGATGAAGACGTGAAAGCGGCGGAAGAAGAAGTGGCAAAAGAACTCGGAGACGAGGGAAGGCTGCTCCTGCGTGAAAGTGGTACAGAGCCGCTCATCCGTGTTATGGTAGAAGCTGCTACGGATGAAATCTGCAGGGAAAATGTGGATAAGATAATTCAAGTTTTACGTGCCAAGGGGCATGAGGATAAAAACTGAAAGAGATAGAAAGGAATTACAAAGAATGAAAGGTGCTTATTACACAAAACAGTATCGTAATGTATTTGCGGAGTGCGGTCATTCTCAGGAAGAGATTGATAAAAAGTTAAAAGATGCATTCCACACAGTATTTTACGGACCGGCTGGCGAGAAATTTTATTTTGAAGCCGGAGATGATATGGGATATTTCGAAGATACGGGAAATTTTGATGCCCGTACGGAAGGAATGTCATATGCCATGATGATGTGTGTTCAGATGAACATGAAAGAAGAATTTGACCGCGTCTGGAAATGGGCAAGAACATATATGTACATGGAAGATGGTTATAACAAAGGCTATTTTGCATGGTCCTGTAAGACAACAGGTGAGAAAAATGACTACGGTCCGGCACCGGACGGCGAAGAGTTTTTCGCGATGTCATTGTTCTTTGCTTCCCACCGCTGGGGAGATGGCGAGGGAATCTTTAATTATTCCCGGGAAGCAAAAAATATCCTGAGTGCCTGTATACATAACGGAGAGAAGGAGCCGGGAGATCCGATCATGGAGCCGGAAAACTATCTGATCCGTTTTATCCCAAGCAGAAAATTCAGCGATCCATCGTATCATTGTGCACATTTTTATGAATTGTTTGGAGAATGGGCCAATGAAGAAGACAGAGATTTCTGGAAAAAGGCAGCGAAAGCAAGCCGTGAATATTTGAAAAAAGCTTGTCATCCGGAAACCGGACTGGCAGCAGAATATGCTTATTATGATGGTACTCCATATGAGAAAGAGCAGGATGTCTTTGGTGGACGCCACGACTGGTATTATAGTGATTCTTACCGTGTTATCGCAAACATCGGTCTGGATTATGAGTGGTTTGCCGCTGACGAATGGAATGTAGAAAACAATAATAAAGTGCAGAAGTTCTTTATGGAGACACATCGTGGAGAAGACTTTAAGGTATATGAGATTGACGGAACCGTGATCGACCAGCCTGCTCTTCACCCGGTAGCAATCATCGCAACCAATGCACAGGCATCCCTTGCCGCAGACGGCCCTTATGCCAAAGAGTGTGTAGAGAGATTTTGGAACACACCGCTTCGTACCGGCGAGAGAAGATATTATGACAACTGTCTGTATCTGTTTGCCCTTTTAGCATTGAGTGGAAATTACCGTATCTGGTAGTCCAAGGCGTTTAGAAATAGAAAAATCAGGGAATACTACCAAAAGTTCCCGAAGTAATTAATAATTTGGAGGATTAAGAAAAATGAGTTACAAAGTAGAGAATCTTGAAAACAGTATGGCAAAAATTACAATAGAGGTAAGCCCGGAAGCATTTGAAGAGGCTATGAAAAAATCTTACAATAAGAACAAAGCAAAAATCGCACTTCCAGGATTCCGTAAGGGAAAAGCACCGCGTAAAATGATTGAAAAAATGTATGGTCCGGAAGTGTTTTATGAGGATGCAGCAAATTTTGCAATTCCGGATGCTTATGAAGAAGCAGCAAAGGAGAGCGGACTTGAGATCGTATCCCGCCCGGATATCGATGTGGAAAAAATTGGAAATGACGAACCTTTCGTATTTACCGCTACCGTTGCTGTAAAACCGGATGTTGAACTTGGTGATTACAAAGGAATCGAAGTAGAGAAACAGGAAGTTAAGATCATGGCAGCAGATGTCAATGCTGAACTTGCTAAGGTTCAGGAGCAGAATGCACGTACAGTAAACGTAGAAGACCGTGCAATCAAAAAAGACGATATCGCAGTGATCGACTTTGAGGGATTTGTAGATGACGAGCCATTTGATGGCGGAAAAGGTACCGATTATTCTCTTACGATCGGAAGCCATTCCTTCATCGATACCTTTGAAGATCAGTTGATCGGTAAAAACAAAGGCGATAAAGTGGATGTCAATGTAACATTCCCTGAGACTTATCATGTAGAAGAACTCAAAGGAAAACCTGCACTTTTCAAAGTAGAGATCAAAGACATCAAGATGAAAGAACTTCCAAAACTGGATGATGAATTCGCAAGTGAAGTTTCTGAATTCGAGACATTGAAAGAATACAAAGCAAGCGTGAAGAAGACATTGACAGAGCGCAGAAAAAATCAGGTAAAAGCAGAAAAAGAAGATAAGATCATCAGCCAGGTAGTAGAGAACTCCAAGATCGAGCTTCCAAAACCGATGGTTGACGAGCAGATCAATCAGATGATCAATGAGTTCGCTTCCCGTCTTCAGCAGCAGGGACTCAGCATTGAGCAGTACATCCAGATGACAGGAATGCAGCCACAGATGATGATGGAGCAGATGCGTCCGGAAGCCGAGACACGTATTCGTACACGTCTTGTACTCGAGGCTGTAGCAGCAGCAGAAGATATCAAAGCGACAGCAAAAGATATCGACAAAGAGATCGAGAAAATGGCTGAAATGTATAACATGGAAGCAGATAAGATCAAAGAAATGTTTGGCGATTCTGAAAATAAACAGATTTCTGAGGATATTGCAGTACAGAAAGCAGTTGACTTCCTTGTGAAAGAGTCTGTAGAAGTAGAGCCAAAAGAAGAAGAGAAAGAAGAAAAAGCAGAATAATACAGTTTGCATTTTCAGATAGGAGGGAAATGTTATGGCATTAGTACCTTATGTCATTGAGCAGACAAGTCGTGGCGGAGAACGCTCTTACGATATTTATTCCCGTCTTCTCCGTGAAAGAATCATCTTTTTGGGAGATGAAGTGAATGATACGACAGCAAGCCTTGTAGTAGCACAGATGTTATTTTTGGAGTCAGAAGACCCAAATAAAGATATCAACTTATACATCAACAGTCCGGGAGGATCCGTGACTGCAGGTATGGCAATCTACGATACCATGAACTATGTAAAATGTGATGTATCGACCATCTGTATGGGACTGGCAGCCAGCATGGGAGCATTTCTGCTTTCCAGCGGTGCCAAGGGCAAACGTCTGGCACTTCCGAATTCGGAAATTATGATCCACCAGCCATCCGGCGGTGCCAAAGGCCAGGCGACAGAAATTCAGATTGTTGCAGAAAATATCTTGAAGACAAAGAAAAAATTGAATGAGATTTTGGCAGCAAATACCGGACAGCCGGTTGAGAAAATTACAGAAGATACAGAGCGTGATAACTTCATGTCAGCGCAGGAAGCACAGGCATATGGTCTGATTGACCGTGTTATCACAAATCATGAATCGAAATAATAGCAATGGGATATGGTGCCAATGGTAAAGCGGCACCATATGCTTTTCGCATGTTTTGAATGGAGGAAAGCATGGCAGGCAAAAGTAATGATAATACAACAAAGATTCGCTGCTCTTTTTGTGGAAAAACGGAAAAACAGGTTCGCAAATTGATTGCCGGACCGGGTGACGTGTTTATCTGCGATGAATGTATCAGTCTTTGTGACGAGATTTTAGAAGATGAATTGCAGGAATTGTATAGTGACCGCGATGCAGAAGAGGAAGTCGAGATCAATCTTTTAAAACCAAAAGAGATCAAAGAATTTTTGGACGAATATGTAATCGGTCAGGAAGAAGCGAAAAAAGCACTGTCTGTAGCCGTTTACAATCATTATAAACGAGTAATGTCGCAGACAGATATGGATGTGGAATTGCAGAAGAGCAACATTCTCATGATCGGACCGACCGGTTCGGGAAAAACCTATCTTGCACAGACGCTGGCAAAGATTCTGAATGTACCGTTTGCAATCGCAGATGCGACCACATTGACAGAAGCCGGTTATGTCGGCGAAGATGTGGAAAATATTCTGCTCAAGATCATTCAGGCGGCAGATTATGATATTGCACGCGCAGAGCATGGAATCATTTATATTGATGAGATCGATAAGATTACGAAAAAATCAGAAAATACGTCGATCACTCGAGATGTTTCCGGAGAGGGTGTTCAGCAGGCGTTGTTAAAGATTTTGGAAGGAACCGAGGCGAGTGTACCTCCTCAGGGAGGAAGAAAGCATCCGCAGCAGGAGTTCTTCCATATTGATACGACCAATATTTTGTTTATCTGCGGAGGAGCTTTTGATGGTCTTGATAAGATCATTGGTTCCCGAATTGATAAAAAATCCATCGGATTTAATGCGGAGATCGCAGACAAATCCGATACCCAGATCGGAGATCTGTTCCGGCAGGTGCTTCCACAGGATTTGGTGAAATTTGGAATTATTCCGGAATTTGTCGGACGTGTTCCTGTGACAGTAAGTTTGGATCTTTTGGATGAAGATGCGTTGAAGCAGATTTTGACAAAACCGAAAAATGCGTTGGTAAAACAGTATCAGAAACTGTTGGAACTCGACGATGTCAAATTGACATTTGAGGACGAAGCGATCCAGGAAATCGCACATCAGTCCATCGAACGAAAGACAGGTGCCCGCGGACTTCGTGCCATCATCGAAAACTGTATGATGGATTACATGTTTGAACTTCCATCGAGAGAGGATGTCAAAGAATGTAAGATCACGAAAGCTGTGGTAGAGAAGACAGGAAAGGCTACTTTGATCGGCAAAGACGACGAGATCTTGAAGATCGAGACGGAGAAAAAAGACGAAGAAAGTGCCTGAATAAGGTGAAATGAACAGGACCGGATTTTGCACCGAAAAGTGCGGGATTCGGTCTTGCTGAAATGAGGTAAGTGTAGAAGATATGGAGAAGCAAATAAAGACAATGCCCGTTATTGCTTTGAAAGGGATGGTGATTCTTCCGGGGATGCTTGTACACCTGGATATAAAACGGGATATTTCAAAAAAAGCAGTAGATGAGGCCATGGCCGGGGAAGGCGTGGTGTTTATCACCAATCAAAATGACGAAAATGTGGAACTTCCATTATATAAAGATTTGCGTGCAGTAGGCGTCGTGGCTAAGATCCGCCAGGTGATGCGTCTGGAGGAAGATGTCGTGCGCGCATTGGTTTCTACGACGGACAGAGCGACACTTCTTTGTCTGAACCAAAATGAGCCATATCTGACCGGAGATGTGGATGTCTATGAGACGGCAGAAATTACGGACGAAGTTGAATATGAAGCAATGTGCCGGGAAGCGAGACAATTATATGAAAAATATTTGATTAAAAATCCGAGTGTAGGAAGAAGCGCGTACGATAAAATACAGCAGTCCAAGAGTCTGGGACAGATTTTGGATCTTATCATGATGCATATTCCGATGTCATTTGAGATGCGTCAGTGTTTTCTCGAGTGTTTTGATCTGCGTGACCGTTTTTATTATGTGTTGAATTTTGTGGGCCGCGAGCTGGATATTCTGGAGGAACGGCAGAAATTTTGTCAGGCTGTGAAAACTACCCTGGAAAAGAACCAAAAAGAATATTATCTGAGAGAACAGATGCGTGCCATTCGTCAAGAACTGGGAGATGTTGGGGAATCCCAGGCAGATGGATACCGCAATCAGGCAGATGAACTGATCTGCAGTGATGAAGTACGAGAAAAGATCGAGCAGGAGATCAAGCGTTTTGAATCCCTTCCGGCGAATTCTTCGGAAACTTCGGTTAGTCAGGATTATATCGAAAATCTGCTGGCTCTTCCATGGGATAAAATGGATGAGACACCGCTTGATCTGGCAGAAGCGGAGGCGATTTTGGAAGAAGATCATTACGGTCTGCAGAAAGTAAAAGAGAGAATCCTTGAATTTTTGGCAGTAAGGACATTGACCGGCAACGGAGAAGCGCCGATCTTATGTCTTGTCGGACCTCCGGGAACCGGAAAAACTTCGATCGCAAAGTCTGTTGCCAGAGCACTTCATAAAGAGTATGTGCGGATCTGTCTCGGTGGTGTGCGCGATGAAGCCGAAATCCGCGGACATCGAAGAACCTATATTGGAGCGATGCCGGGAAAGATCATCGCCGGATTAAAGAAAGCAAAAGTGAAAAATCCGCTGATGCTCTTAGATGAGATTGATAAAGTAAGCAGCGATTACAAAGGAGATACGTCTTCGGCACTGTTAGAAGTGCTGGATCCGGAGCAGAATCAGAATTTTGCAGATCATTACATCGAACTTCCGGTAGATCTGTCGGAAGTAGTATTTCTCTGTACAGCCAATACGCTGGATACGATTCCGGGTCCACTGCTTGACCGTATGGAAGTGCTGGAAATCGCAGGATATACAGAAAATGAAAAATTCCATATCGGAAAACAATATCTGATTCCGAAACAGATCAAGAAAAATGGTTTGAAAAAAAGCCAGCTTGTTATCAATGACAAGGCGTTAAAAACCATTATCAGTGAGTATACAAGAGAGGCAGGAGTTCGTGGGCTGGAACGTCAGATTGGAAAAATCTGTAGAAAAACGGCCAAACTGGTGGTGGAAGAACAGCAGGAAAAAGTAAGAGTTTCCGGCAAAAATATCGAAGAATTTCTTGGCAAAAAGAAATTCCGCCCGGATATGGCAAATGCAGAAAACGAGATCGGTATCGTGCGCGGTCTTGCCTGGACACAGGTAGGCGGCGATACGTTGGAGATTGAAGTGAATATTATGCCGGGAGAAGGAAATCTGATCCTTACCGGACAACTTGGCGATGTCATGCAGGAATCGGCGCGGATCGCATTGAGTTATGTGCGCTCCATCGTAAAAAAAGAGGCGTCGTATTTTAAAGAGCACGACATCCACCTTCATGTACCGGAAGGCGCTGTGCCAAAAGATGGTCCATCCGCAGGTGTAACGATGTCCACTGCATTGTATTCGGCAATTGAAGGAATCCCGGTCGATGCCAAAGTTGCGATGACCGGCGAAGTGACACTGCGTGGAAAAGTGCTGCCAATCGGCGGATTGAAAGAAAAACTGCTGGCTGCCAAAAGTGCCGGTATCAAGAAAGTGCTTGTACCGCAGGAAAATAAGCCGGATGTCGAAGAACTCGAAGAAGAGATCACAGATGGCATTCAGATCGTATTTGTGACAAAAGTAAAACAGGTTTTGAAAGAAAGCCTCGTGGAACGATAGAAAGGATGACGAGATGGTTATAAAATCATTGGAACTGGAAACGGTGTGCGGAATCACCAGCAAGTTTCCGGAAAATGACAAATTGGAAATGGCATTCTGGGGACGATCCAACGTTGGAAAGTCTTCCCTGATCAATACATTAATGAACCGTAAAAGTTTTGCCAGAATTTCTTCCCAGCCGGGAAAGACACAGACGGTAAATTATTATAATGTCAATGACATATTCTATCTCGTCGACCTTCCCGGATACGGATATGCAAAGGTGTCCAAAGAGGTGGCGGCAAAGTGGATGAAGATGATTGAACGGTATCTGAACACTTCCCAATGTCTCCGCGTGGTATTTTTGCTTATTGATATCCGCCATGATCCGTCAGCAAAGGATGTGGAGATGTACCGTATGCTTACGCAGAAGGGATTGAATCCGTTGATCATTGCTACGAAAGCGGACAAGATCAGCAAAATGGCACGGCAGAAAAATGTTGCACAGATAAGGAAAAAACTGGAAGTTGTAGAAGGGACACCGATCATCCCGTTTTCCGCCCAGACGAAGGAAGGAAAAGAAGAGATCTGGGAATATATTGACTATTTTGTTAAAGAAATTGACATTCATGAATAAAATGGTAGTAATAACCGATGCAGAAATGAGGGAATAAGATGAATCAGAATACCAAGACAACGATTGAAAAAGTGGTGGAAGAAATTTCGGAAAACTACGACAATGAGCCGTTATTTTCTACCAAAGCCGGTAAGAATATGCCGGAGCGGAAAGAGATCATTGATGCGTTGAAGGAACTCCGGCTTGTGATGTTTCCGGGCTATTTTGGCGAGCAGGATGCGACGAGATGCCTGCCAAAATATTTTGTCGGTGACCGGCTTCTCACGATTTACCATATGTTTTTTGAACAGATCGCTTGCGCATTTGCGTATGAAGAATCTGAAGTGCATGCCTCGGAGATTACCGGAATACCGGATGAGGATAATCAGAGAAAGGCAGAACATGTCTGCAGTGAATTTTTTGAACAGCTTCCCCGTATTCAGAAACTGCTTTTGAAAGATGTTCAGGCAGGATATGACGGCGATCCGGCGGCGCAGAGTAAAGAAGAGATTATTTTTTCGTACCCGGGATTGTTTGCCATATTTGTATACCGCATCGCACATGAGTTGTACATTCGTCAGGTGCCGTTTATTCCCCGCATCATGACGGAATATGCCCATGCGAAGACCGGAATCGATATCAACTCCGGTGCCCAGATTGGCGAGAGCTTCTTTATCGACCACGGAACCGGTATCGTGATCGGGGAGACGACGATCATCGGAGACCACGTTAAATTGTATCAGGGAGTTACGCTTGGCGGTCTTTCGACACGTGGTGGACAGAAATTGTCCGGCAAAAAGCGTCATCCAACGATTGAAAACAATGTGACAATCTATGCCGGAGCAACAATCCTCGGTGGCGAGACTGTGATCGGCGAAAATTCGGTGGTTGGCGGTAATACTTTTATTACCGGTTCCATCCCGGCAAATTCCAAAGTAAGTTTTCATATTCCGGAGATGGATGTCGTGCAGTAATTTAGTCCACTAAGTGTTCGTAAAACAAATTGACAAGAAACCAGAGAGGCGCGTAGTCTAAGCGGATCACGCCCTCAATGTTGCATTTGGAATCACTGTAGTCCCGGGGGGGCAGCAGTGGTTCTTTTTTAAACATTTTCCAGTCGTATATTCGGCATAAATGAGTCTTTCGCTCTTTATTGTAATATTGTTAGTATTTCACTTTTCGAAAAGAATATGAATGAAGTGTAAAGTATTTTTGAAGTACTTGTTTTCTTTGACAAGATTCGCTATACTAGTAGTAGACTATTTTTTTTACAGGAGGACATTATGGCAGAAATCAGACCATTTGTATGTGTGCGCCCGGCAGAGGAACTGGCATCCCGCGTGGCAGCACTCCCATATGACGTTTATAACCGGCAGGAGGCAAAAGAAGAGGTGCAGAGAGAACCGTTGTCATTTTTGAAAATTGACCGCGCAGAGACCAATTTTGACGACAACGTGGATACGTATGCGCCGGAAGTATATCAGAAGGCAAAAGAACTTTTGCAAAAGGACAAGCAGGAAGGCGTATATATTACGGATGAAGACCGCAGTTATTATATTTACCAGCTTGTGATGGACGGTCGTCCTCAGACGGGACTTGTCGCCTGTTCTTCTGTAGATGATTATATGAATCATGTTATTAAAAAACATGAAAATACCAGAGAAGACAAAGAAATTGACCGTATCACACACGTAGATACTTGTTCTGCCCAGACCGGACCGATTTTCCTTGCGTATCGTTCTGACAAAGGCATTCATGATATCGTGGCTTCGTATGTGGAAAATGAGACGCCGATTTATGATTTTACGGCGGTAGACGGCATCGCACACCGCGTATGGAAGATTGCGAAAAAAGAAGATGTGGATGCGATTTATAAGGCATTTCAGAATATTCAGCAGATTTATATCGCGGATGGCCATCACCGTGCGGCTTCCGCAGTGAAAGTGGGATTGAAGAGAAGACAGGAAAATCCGGGTTATACCGGGGAAGAAGAGTTTAACTATTTTCTTTCGGTATTGTTTCCGCACGATGAACTGCGTATCTTAGATTATAATCGTACCGTAAAAGATCTGAATGGAAGAAGTTTAACGCAGTTTTTGGAAGAAATCGGCAAAAACTTTATTGTAGAAAAAGCAGAGGGACAGGTTCGCCCTGAGAAAAAAGGAACATTTGGTATGTATACCGAGGGACAGTGGTATCATCTGACTGCCAAGCCGGAACTTTTTGAAGGAAAAGATGCAGTAGGAAGCCTTGATGTTTCCGTACTTCAGGATTATCTGCTCGGACCGGTTCTTGGGATCGGAGATCCGAGAACGGATCAGAGAATTGATTTTATCGGAGGAATCCGAGGACTTTCCGAACTTGAAAAAAGAGCGGATTCGGATATGAAGATTTCCTTTTCCATGTATCCGACGTCTATCACGGAATTGTTTGATGTCGCTGATCAGGAACTTCTGATGCCGCCAAAATCAACCTGGTTTGAACCAAAATTACGAAGTGGATTGTTTATCCATGAGATTTAAGTGCTAAGCGAAGAAAGGAAGAAAAAGAATGGATCGTTTGTTTAATGTAAATAACCCGCTTATGAGGGCATTGTCAAAATTATTTGATATTGGCTGGCTCAGCTTGATCTATGTTGTATTTTGTGTGCCGCTCGTGACGATCGGTGCAGCGACGACATCACTGTATTATGTGAGTGCTAAGGTACTTCGCAAAGACAGAGGATATGTGTGGTCGGAGTTCTGGCACAGCTTTAAATTGAATTTTAAGCCGGCGACATTGATATGGCTCATTTTTGCAGCCATTTATGGCTTGTTGTATTTCAACTTGACAACCTTTAATACGTCAAATGCGGCAGGCGGTTATCTGGTAGGTGCGTATATTGCGCTTGCGTTTATCGTCACCTGTGTTGCCAGCTATGCTTTTTGTCTGCTGTCACGTTTTAATATGAATGTAAGAGGGATTCTGCGTTATGCATTGTATATGTCATTCCGCCATTTCCTTCACACATTGTGCTTTTTGGCAATTTTATTTGTGGCAGGATTTGGAATTTATGCCGGATTCCGTGTGCAGTTGCCGATTTTTTTGTTGTTTGTACCGGGACTGGGATCTTTTCTATATACGTTCCCGATGGAGCATTTATTGAAAAAATATATGCCAAAGCCGGAGAAACGTTATACGGAAAATGGAGAAGAAATTGTCGAATGGTATGAGGAATAAGGAAACACATTCGAAAGGAGATATTTATGAAAAAGAAACTGGAAGATTATATGGACTGGCCGAAGATCGAGGATCTGGAATATGCCGAATGTCGGAATGCAGAAGACGTTTTGGGAGCGGCGGTAGTCGAAGACGGCATCTTGTTCCGCTGTTTCTTTCCGGAAGCAGATAAAGTACTGATCAAGATCAAAGGGAAAAGCCGTACCGTTATTATGAAAAAAATGGATGACTGTGGTTATTTCGCAGCATTGATGGTTGGTAAGAAGATACCGGAATACACGTATCAGGTACAGTATAAAACGGGGAAAATGGAAGTTATTGACACTTATGCGGCGGACCATTTTGTCGATGCGATGGATGAAGTGATGTTTGCCGGTGGAGAGCATGACAAAATCTATGAGAAACTGGGAGCACACCCGGGACATGTGGCAGGATATGCCGGTACGTGGTTTGCTGTCTGGGCACCGAATGCGGTCAGTGTCAGTGTCGTCGGTGATTTTAACAACTGGGATGGCAGACTTCATCCGATGCGCCGCCTCGAAAGCGGTATCTTTGAGCTGTTTGTGCCGGAAGTCGGCGATGGCGATATTTATAAATACGAAGTTCACGGATACGATGGAAAAACCGTGATGAAGGCCGATCCGTATGGCTTTTATGCCGAAAAACGTCCGGCGAGTGCAAGCATTGTCTGGAGTATTGACGAATACGAGTGGCAGGACGCAGACTGGCTGAAAAAGAGAAAACAGACCAATTGGAAAAAAGAGCCGATGGTCATTTATGAGATGCACCTTGGATCTTTTGAAAAACCGATCGGTGGCGGTTTTTATACCTATCGTGAACTGGCTGACAAAACTGCAGAGTATTGTAAAAAAATGGGGTATACACACGTGGAACTTATGCCGGTGATGGAACATCCGCTCGATGCTTCCTGGGGGTATCAGGTTATCGGGTATTATGCACCGACTTCACGTTATGGAACACCGGAAGACTTTATGTATTTTGTCGATCACCTGCACCAGGCAGGCATTGGCGTGATCTTGGACTGGGTTCCTGCACATTTTCCCAAAGATGAACATGGACTGGGACGTTTTGACGGCACTTGTCTGTATGAACATCTCGATAAACGGCAGGGCGAACATCCACACTGGGGAACACTCATTTACAATTACGGTCGTCCGCAGGTAGCGAATTACCTTATCGCCAATGCATTATTCTGGCTGGAACAATATCACGCAGACGGGCTTCGCCTTGACGCGGTAGCTTCGATGCTTTATCTCGATTACGGCAAGCAGGACGGAGAGTGGATCGCCAATATGTACGGCGGCAATGAAAATCTTGAAGCCATCGAATTTTTAAAGAAATTAAATCAAAAGATCAAAGACCGCAAAGACGGAAGCCTTTCGATCGCAGAAGAATCGACGGCATGGCCGATGGTAACCGGAAATATCGAAGAAGGCGGTCTGGGATTTGACTTCAAATGGAATATGGGCTGGATGAATGACTATCTCGAATACATTAAGACGGATCCACTTTTCCGAAAAGGCCGTCATGGTATGATCACATTTAGTATGGTTTACCAGTATTCGGAAAATTTCATGCTTGTATTTTCCCACGATGAAGTGGTACATATGAAGGGATCCATGTACCGGAAAATGCCGGGAACACCGGCACAGAAACTTGCCGGACTGCGTCAGAGTTTTGGTTATATGGCAGCACATCCGGGCAAAAAGTTACTGTTTATGGGACAGGATTTCGGACAGATCAGCGAATGGAGTGAAGAGCGGGGACTTGACTGGAGCCTGCTTGCAGACGGAAAAGCGATGGCAAGTGATACCGGTGAAGTGATTCGGGTAAAATCGTCCCACCGGATGCTTCAGGACTTTGTCGCGGATCTTTGGAAATTTTATAAGGCACATCCGGCAATGTATGCCTGGGATGAGATTCCGGACGGATTTGAGTGGGTCAGCATGTTAGACGCTGATCACAGTGTCATTGCCTTTATGCGCGAAGCAGAGGACGAAAAGCTGCTCGTTGTATGCAACTTTACTCCGGTTTGCTATTCCGAATTTAAGTTAGGCGTGCCATATGCCGGAAAATATAAAGAAATCTTAAACAGCGATGCGATCGTGTATGGTGGCGAAAATCATACCAATCCGCGTTTAAAAAACAGTAAAAAGGAAAAAATGGATGGTATGGAGCAGAGTATTACCTTTACGCTGGCTCCGACCGCGATCCAGATTTTCAGTTATCAGCCGGAACAGCCGGTAAATCGTAAAAGAAAGAAGAAATGAGGGCTATAGATCAATATGAAACAGGTAAAAGGTTATACGATCTTACAGAAACAGGAATTGAAAGAATTAAATGCGACAGGATATCTTCTGGAACATGACAAAACAAAAGCGAAAGTGGCAGCCATCGAAACGACGGACGACAATAAGGTATTTTCCATCGGATTCCGTACTCCGCCGAAAGATTCCACAGGCGTAGCGCACATCGTGGAACATACGGTACTCTGTGGGTCCAAAGAGTTTCCGGTAAAAGATCCGTTTATTGAACTGGCAAAGGGATCATTAAATACGTTTTTGAACGCCATGACGTATCCGGATAAGACTGTTTATCCGGTGGCAAGCTGCAATGATAAGGATTTTCAGAACTTAATGCATGTGTATATGGATGCGGTGTTTTATCCAAATATTTACAAAGAAGAGAAGATCTTTAAACAGGAAGGATGGCACTATCACCTGGATTCTGTGGACGGACCTTTGACTTATAACGGCGTTGTATTTAATGAGATGAAGGGAGTCTTTTCCTCTCCGGAACAGCTGATCGAGCGAAAGATCCAGCAGTCCTTGTACCCGGATACCGGTTATGGGTTTGAATCCGGCGGAGATCCGGTGGATATTCCGAATCTGACCTATCGGGATTACCTTGATTTTCACAGTAAATACTATCATCCGTCAAACAGTTACATCTACCTTTACGGCGATATGGATATGGAAGAAAAACTGACATGGATGGATGAAAAATATCTGTCTCATTTTGATCATCTGAAAGTGGATTCCGAGATCAAGCCACAGAAGGCATTCGATAAGCCGGCAGAAGTGGATGCTTTTTATTCTCTTGCGGAAGGCGAATCGGATAAAGATAAGTCCTATATCAGCTACAATGCCGTAACCGGAAACTCACTTGACCGCGACCTTTACATCGCATTTCAGGTGCTGAATTATGTGCTGATTCAGGGCGTGGGCGCACCGGTCAAACAGGCACTTGTCGATGCAGGGATCGGAAGCGAGATCATCAGTTTCTTTGAAGAGAGCATCTGCCAGCCGTTTTTCTCGATTATTGCGAAAAATACGGAAGTGTCAAAAAAGGAAGAATTTGTAAGAATTATCCGCGAAGAGCTGGAGAAACTTGTAAAAGAAGGAATCAATAAAGACTCTCTGAATGCGGGACTGAATGCCCTTGAGTTCCGTTACCGTGAGGCAGACTTTGGTTCCTATCCAAAGGGATTGATGTATGGGCTTCAGATGTTTGACAGCTGGCTTTATGACAGCGAAAAACCATTTATTCACATCAGCGCGAATGATACATTTAAGCGTCTTCGTGAGAAAATGGAAGACGGATATTTTGAATCCCTGATTCAGACGTATCTTTTGGATAATACACACCGTTCCATCGTGACAGCAGCACCAAAGACTGGACTTACTGCGGAGCAGGATCGTGCGGAGGCTGAAAAATGCCGGAAATATTTCGACACGCTTTCTCAGGAAGAAAAAGAAAACCTTGTGAACGAGACCGAAGAACTGATCCGTTATCAGGAAGAACCGACACCAAAAGAAGATTTGGAAAAGATTCCGTTATTGTCCCGCGAAGACATCGGAAAGAAAGCACTTCCATTTTCCAATATTGAGAAAGACATAAAGGGAACCAAGGTTCTTCACCATGATTATTTTACCAATGGAATTTACTATATTGATTTATACTTTGATATTAAACCGCTTCTGGCAGAATATGCGCCGTATATCAGCCTTTTGACATCGCTGATCGGCTGCGTGGACACGGATGCGCATGATAAATTGGCATTTTCCAACGAGATTTTGCAAAATGCAGGAGATTTTACGTTTGATACCCTGCTGTCCCGGAAATACAAACAGCCAAAGGAATATAAAGCGTTCATGATCTTTCGTGCCAAAGTGTTTGAGGAAAAGACAGAAAAAGTATTTGAACTGCTGGATGAGGCATTGAAAACGTCACATTTGGAGGATGAAAAACGTTTGAAAGAAATCGTAAGTGAGAATGCATCGGCATTGTATATGCGACTGATTTCTGCCGGACATAGTACGGCGGTCAACCGTGCGCTTTCGTACGGCTCCCGGATGGGAAAATACGATGAGGCGATGAATGGAATATCCTACTACCGCTTCTTAAAGCAGTTAAATGATCATTTTGACGAATACAAAGAGAATACGATTGCCATCTTGAAAATGCTTGTGCAAGAAATCTTTACAAAGGATAAGATGATGGCAGGAATTACCTGTGCGAAGGATGCGTATGACGGATTTGAAAAAGCGTTCGTGAAATTTGCCGAAAAGATGCCGGAGAAACCGGAAGAAGATGGAAATATACAGCCACAGATCTCCTTTGATGACAGGCACCAGAATGAGGGATTCAAGACGGCAGGACAGGTACAGTATGTGGCACGAAGTGGGAATTTCGTAGACCGCGGTGTCCCGTACCACGGCTCTTACCGTGTCGTACGTGCCATGCTCAGTTACGGATTCCTGTGGAATGAAGTCCGTGTGAAAGGCGGTGCATATGGTGTTATGTGTGGATTCCCAAGTTCGGGAGATGGATATTTCGTATCTTACCGCGATCCGAAACTGGCTGAGACAAATGAAACATACAAAAAGGTGGCAGAATATCTGCGGTCTTACGAGGCCGAAGAGCGTGAGATGACAAAATCCATCATCGGTACGATCAGTGCGGTAGATACACCATTGACACCGAAAACCAAGGGAAGCCGTTCCATGGGAGCTTATTTTTCGGAAATGAAAGTGGAAGATGTCCAAAAAGAAAGAGATGAGATACTTTCTACATCTGTAGAAGATATTCGTCGTGCAGCCGATATGGTGGATGCCATATTGGCAGATGGCAGAATCTGCGTTCTTGGAAATGAAGAAAAAGTAAAAGAAAATGCAGAATTGTTTGGCTGCATCGATACGTTATAAATGAAGGAAAGGAGCAGCAGATGGAGGAGAACAAAACGAAAGAGCCGTTTAAATCGGGATTTGTGTCGCTGGTAGGAAGACCCAATGTCGGGAAGTCTACGTTGATGAACCGCATTATCGGACAGAAGATCGCGATTACGAGCAATAAGCCACAGACGACGAGAAACCGGATTCAGACGGTGTATCATGATGAGAGAGGACAGATTGTCTTTTTGGACACACCGGGAATCCACAAGGCAAAGAATAAACTTGGCGAGTACATGGTTACCGTGGCAGAGCGTACGTTTGACGAAGTGGATATGATCCTGTGGCTGGTGGAAGCGACGACGTTTATCGGAAAAGGGGAACGCCACATCGCGGAGCAGTTGAAAAAAGCTCATATTCCGGTTATTCTGGTTATGAATAAGATTGATACGGTGAAAAAAGAAGAACTTCTTGCCTGTATTGATGCCTATCAGCAGATCATGGAGTTTGATGAGATCGTTCCGGTTTCTGCGTGGACCGGAGAGAGCGTGGATCATCTCGTCGACGTGATGTTCCGCTATCTGGAAGAGGGACCGGCGTTTTACGACGACGATACGGTGACGGATCAGCCGGTGCGTCAGATCGTAGCAGAGCTGATCCGTGAAAAAGCACTTCGTCTGCTGGCAGATGAGATTCCGCATGGCATTGCGGTGGCGGTAGACCAGATGAAACTTCGCCATAACAATAAAAATATGTACGATATCGACGCGACAATCATCTGCGAACGCGATTCCCACAAAGGAATCATTATCGGAAAGCAGGGTCAGATGCTGAAAAAGATCGGTACGCAGGCGCGGCGTGAGATTGAAGAAATGCTTCAGAAAAAGGTCAACCTGAAACTGTGGGTCAAAGTAAAGAAAGACTGGCGTGACAGCGATTTTCTTTTGAAGAATTTTGGGTATGATAAGAAAGAATAACGGTTCGGTTTTTCCGCAATCGTTACAGATGGAATAAAATCCCTCGTATAGATGGTTCCCGATGTGGAGAAGATAGTAATATCAATAACGACGGAGGAAGCCATTATGAACAATAAGTTTTGGAATGAATTTTATCAATCCGGAAAGATTTCGGATTATCTGAATTATGTAAATTCATCGGAACATACGGCGCGGTCCCAAAGTGCATTTGGCGGCAGCCGGTATTCGGATGAGATGGAGAAGATGCAGGATGCAGGAAAAAGTGACAGGAATGGTGCTTTCGGGGACTCCCGTGGGGGAATACGATAAGCGGGTTGTGATCTTAACGCGGGAACGTGGTAAGATTTCTGCGTTTGCCAGAGGGGCAAGACGACCAAAAAGTTCCCTGATCGCGGCGAGTGAACCATTTACGTTTGGTGAATTTGAACTTTACCGGGGAAGAGATTCCTATACGATTTCTTCGGTAAACGTGAAAAATTATTTTTCGGACATCCGGGAAGAATTGGAAGATATTTACATGGGCATGTATTTCTGTGAAGTGGCAGAATATGTGACAATGGAAAATATGGATACCCGGGAGATGTTGAAATTGTTATACCAGTCTCTCCGCGCCTTAAAGGTGCCGTCCCTTTCCCGGGAACTGGTAAGACGGATTTACGAGTTTAAATTGATCGCTTTAAACGGGGAAGCTCCCCGTTTATTTGCGTGCATTGAGTGCGGAAGAAAAGACGAACTGTTTTATTTCCATCCACAGAAAGCCGGCATTTTGTGCGAAGCATGTTATGAAAAAGAACCGTACAACGGACGCGGCGCATATCAAATCAGTGGCTCGACGACGTACATATTACAGCGTATCGTGGCATCCCCTGTGAAAACATTGTATACATTTTCTGTCTCAGAGCATGTGATGAAGGAATTAAATCTGGTTGTGAAGGATTATTTTGAAAAACACATTGACAAAAAATTTCAATCCGCGCAAATGTTAGATGATCTGCTGTTATTTTGAGACAATGATAAAATTTTTGTCTTTCTTTTTCGAAAACTATGTGGTATCATATACAATATACGTGTGTTAAGGAGGCTTCAATTCAATGGCAACAGAGAAGAGAGAGGAAGAAAAAGAAGAAGTTATTTCGAAAAACTTTATTGAACAGGAAATTGAAAAGGATCTTGCTGAAGGTGTCTATAAAAATATTATGACACGTTTCCCACCCGAGCCAAACGGCTACCTGCATATTGGACATGCAAAGTCGATCTTGCTCAATCAGGGACTGGCAAAAAAATATAATGGAACATTTAATCTTCGTTTTGATGATACAAACCCGACAAAAGAAAAGGAAGAATTTGTAAATTCTATTTTGGAAGATGTTGTTTGGATCTGCGGTGGAGAAAAGCCGCCGGTATATTTTGCGTCCAATTATTTTGACCAGATGTATGAATGTGCGGTCAAATTGATCAAAAAAGGCAAAGCTTATGTATGTGACCTTACACCGGATGAGATCCGCGAGTACCGTGGAACTCTGACAGAGCCGGGCAAAAATAGTCCATACCGCGACCGTTCCGCAGAAGAAAATTTGGAATTATTTACAAAAATGAAAAATGGAGAATTTAAAGATGGCGAAAAAGTTCTCCGTGCGAAAATTGATATGAGTTCGCCGAATATCAATATGCGTGATCCAATCCTGTATCGTGTGGCACACATTACGCATCACAATACGGGCGACAAATGGTGCATTTATCCGATGTACGATTTTGCACATCCGATCGAGGATGCAGTAGAAGGAATCAGTCATTCTATCTGTACCCTGGAATTTGAGGACCACCGCCCACTGTATGACTGGGTTGTACGCGAGTGTGAATTTGAAGTACCGCCTCGGCAGATTGAATTTGCAAAGATGTATTTGACCAATGTAATTACCGGAAAACGATATATTAAGAAACTGGTAGAAGATGGCGTGGTAGACGGATGGGATGATCCGCGTCTTGTTTCCATCACAGCACTTCGCCGTCGTGGATTTACAGCTTCATCCATTCGTAAGTTTATGGAACTTGCCGGTGTATCAAAGAGCAATAGTTCCGTAGATTATGCGATGCTTGAATATTGTATCCGTGAAGATCTGAAGATGACGCAGCCTCGTATGATGGCGATCTTGGATCCGATCAAACTGGTGATCACCAATTATCCGGAAGGTCAGGTAGAATATCTGGATGTACCAAACAATCAGGAAAATCCTGAGATGGGTACAAGAAAAGTGCCATTTGCCAGAGAACTTTATATCGAGAGAGACGACTTTATGATTGAGCCTCCTCGTAAATATTTCCGTTTGTTCCCTGGAAATGAAGTACGTCTGATGAGTGCGTATTTTGTAACATGCCAGGATTATGTAACCGATGAAAACGGAAAGGTAACGGAGATTCATTGTACGTACGATCCGGAGACAAAGAGTGGTTCCGGATTTACCGGAAGAAAAGTAAAAGGAACGATCCACTGGGTAGCTGCACCGACGGCAGCGACAGCGGAAGTGCGTTTGTATGAAAACCTTGTGGATGAAGAGAAAGGGGTTTACAATGAAGACGGTTCTGTCAACATTAACCCGGACTCTTTGAAAGTATTAGAGAATTGTTATGTGGAGCCGGCCCTTGCGGAGGCAAAACCGGGAGACCGTTTCCAATTTATGAGAACCGGATATTTCTGTGTAGATACGAAAGATACGAACGAAGGACATCAGGTATTTAACCGCATTGTGTCAATGAAGAGTTCTTATCGCCCGGGAAAATAATCCGGAGAGAATGGAGGCAGCTATGGGTAATTTGTTTGCAGGACTGGAAAGTCTTGGGTTAAACATCAAAGATACGGTTGATGTTTATGAAAAAGAGAAGAAAGAAAATCAAGGTGCAGATGCCAAAAAAGCACAGGTAAAAGAGGTTCAGGAAGAAGATCTTTTGTTTGACAAAACCTATACCTGTCCGGTCTGTGACCATGAATTTAAGAGTAAAATGGTTCGTACCGGAAAGGCAAAATTAGTATCTGCAGACACGGATCTTCGTCCGAAATATCAAGGAATTGATCCATTGAAATACGATGCGATCCTCTGCCCAAAATGCGGATATGCATCATTGAACCGTTATTTTAATTTTGTGATGTCTTCCCAGGCGAAGATGATCCGCGAGAAAATTTCCGCTACGTATCATTATGTACCGGAAGGCGAGAAAGTGTATACCTATGATGAGGCAATTACCCGTCATAAGATGGCGCTTCTTAACACAATCGTAAAACATGGAAAAACGAGTGAGAGAGCCTATACCTGTCTTAAGATTGCCTGGCTGTTCCGCGGAAAACGCGAAGAACTGATGAAAGGTGATTATAAGAAAGAAGAGGTAGCAGCGCTTCTGGCTGAAGAGAAAGAATTTTTGAAAAATGCACACGAAGGATTTGTGGCAGCATTTTCCAAAGAAGATTTCCCAATGTGCGGTATGGACGAATACACTGTGATGTATATGGTGGCAGAACTGGCACGCCGGATCGGAAACAAAGAAGAGGCAAAACGCTGGATATCCAAAGTGCTTGTGGCAAAAGATGCAAACCGCCGCATTAAAGATAAAGCGCTGGCATTGAAAGAAATGCTGCAGCAGGAAGAGTAGACAGCGGATGCTGGCAGAATGGAGAGTATGATCGATGGAATTATGGCTGGATATTTTAATGGATGCGTTGATTGACAGCATTAAACTATTCCCTTTTTTACTGCTGACCTATCTGCTCATGGAGTATCTGGAGCATAAGACCAGCACAAAGACGAGGGCGTGGATTCGGAAAGCCGGCAGGATGGGACCTATCGCAGGCGGTGTCGCAGGAATTTTTCCACAATGTGGATTTTCGGTAGCCGCTTCAAATCTGTACTCCGGTGGAATCATTACGATGGGAACGCTGGTGGCAGTGTTTTTATCGACCTCGGATGAGATGCTTCCCATCTTTTTATCGGAAGCGGTAAACGGGAGGATCATTTTGAAAGTCCTCGGAATTAAACTTGTGACAGCAGTATTTACCGGGTTTATCGTAGATTTTGTCATGCGTTTTCGACCAAATGCCATTCAATATAAAGATTTTCATACGATGTGTGAAAGCGAACACTGCCATTGCGAAAAAAGCATTGGAAAATCTGCTTTTATACACACATTTAAAATATTATTGTTCATTTTCCTGTGTTCTCTTGTTTTGAACTTTTTGATTGAAATAGGAGGCGAAGAGCGGATTTCTGAATTTTTATCGAGCCATGCGATGTTCGGACCGGTATTTGCGGCAATTGTCGGATTGATTCCGAACTGTGCGGCATCGGTTCTTATCACGCAGATGTATCTGGGGGGAATTCTCGATTTTGGTTCGATGATCTCAGGACTGCTTGTCGGTGCGGGGGTTGGACTTTTGGTTTTATTCCGTACAAACAAAAGATGGAAAGAAAATCTTTCCATCCTTGGAATTGTATGGGTTGCCGGTGTGTTTTGGGGTGTTATTGTGAATTTACTCATCCATTGAGAGGATGCCGTTTACCTTTGTCATAGCACGGGGAACGGCATCTTTTGATGTTTTCCACGGAGCATCGGTATTGCGGTAGTCAAATTTGTCGATAAACCATGCCAGTTCTTCTTCCATTCGTTTATAATTTTCTAAAAATACATGGTTTAAGTCACTGGTGAAATCTTCCAGTACATCCCCGTGGAGATATTTTGGCGCTTCTTCAAAAAGCATTCCGTAGTGTTCTAAGCAGAATCCTTTTGATTTTTTGAATTTTGTCACAAAGGCAGAATCTTCTTCATATAAGTAGAAAATGGTTGCGATGTACCGCTCATATACGCCCTTGATCCGATCGCAGATATAGCACGAATGACTGATCTTGTCGGTAAAGGAAAAGAGGGACGTTTCTTCTTTTTTGGAAAATAATCCGCCGGCGCTTTTTCTTCCCCTTTTTTGTAATAATTCAATCTCTTTTATCATATTCTTCATGTGAGTATCCATGATGAGAGCAAGTCCAAGCCGGTTTTCAAAATCGTACATCATTTGCATATGGCGGGCGCAGAAGCCAATTTTGTCTGTGGTAAGCCGAATATCATCTTCCATATAACTGGGCCCCATCGCAAAGGCGACAGCATCGTTTTCCAGTTTCAATTTCATCGCGCACACAGGACATTCACAAGGTTTATCAAAGATGTCATTTACGGGAATCGTGTATAATTGTTCTTTCATAGGTACCTCCGGGTGTTCTTTTGCAAATATTATAGCATAAACGCAAAAAGAAAGCAAAAAAGTTAGAAAAAAAGAGGATAAAAGAGATATAATTCGAAAAGACACAAAATAGAAGGAAAATTCATAAGCGTACGACTTGCAAAAAACAAGAGAAATGACTATTATTAAATCAATCGTTAGCACTCGGCAAAAGAGAGTGCTAACAAGCAAAGCGAAAAGATCATGATTGGAGGAAATAGAAATGAAATTAGTACCTTTAGGTGACAGAGTTGTTTTACAACAGTTAGAAGCAGAAGAAACTACAAAATCCGGTATCGTTCTTCCGGGCCAGGCGCAGGAAAAACCACAGCAGGCAGAAGTAGTAGCTGTTGGACCGGGTGGTCTTGTAGATGGAAAAGAAGTAAAAATGGAAGTAAAAGTCGGCGATAAAGTAATTTATTCAAAATATGCGGGAACCGATGTAAAATTGGAAGAGAAAGAGTATGTGATCGTTCGCCAGAGCGATATCGCAGCTATTGTGGAAGAATAAAAGAAGCTTAAAATATTTTAATTGGAGGTCTTTATAATGGCAAAAGAAATTAAGTTTGGCGTAGATGCCAGAAAAGCACTGGAAACAGGTGTAAATAAATTAGCAGATACCGTACGTGTTACGTTAGGACCCAAAGGACGTAATGTTGTATTGGATAAATCTTTTGGCGCACCACTTATCACAAACGATGGTGTAACAATTGCAAAAGAGATCGAGCTGGAAGATGCTTTCGAAAACATGGGAGCTCAGCTTGTAAAAGAAGTTGCTACCAAGACAAATGATGTAGCCGGAGATGGTACAACAACCGCTACGGTTCTTGCTCAGGCAATGATCAATGAAGGTATGAAAAACCTTGCAGCCGGCGCAAATCCAATCGTTCTTCGTAAAGGTATGAAGAAAGCGACAGACTGCGCAGTAGAGGCAATCAAATCCATGAGTGAGACTCTTTCCGGAAAAGAGCAGATCGCTAAGGTTGCAGCAATTTCCGCCGGTGACGAGCAGGTCGGAGAAATGGTAGCTGACGCAATGGAAAAAGTTTCCAATGATGGCGTTATCACAATTGAAGAGTCCAAGACCATGAAGACAGAACTTGACCTTGTTGAAGGTATGCAGTTTGACCGTGGTTATTTGTCAGCATATATGGCAACGGATATGGATAAGATGGAAGCAAATCTTGAAAATCCATACATTTTGATCACAGACAAGAAGATTTCCAATATTCAGGAAATCCTTCCACTGTTGGAGCAGATTGTACAGTCCAGTGCAAAACTTCTCATTATCGCAGAAGATGTAGAGGGTGAAGCACTCAGCACATTGGTATTGAATAAACTGCGTGGTACATTCCAGGTAGTAGCTGTAAAAGCTCCTGGTTATGGCGACCGCAGAAAAGAAATGCTCAAAGATATCGCAATTCTTACCGGCGGTCAGGTGATTACCGAAGAACTTGGTCTTGATCTGAAAGACACAACAATGGATCAGTTAGGACGTGCAAAATCCGTTAAAGTTCAGAAAGAAAATACGATCATCGTAGATGGCGAGGGCGACAAAGCAGAGATTGAAGCTCGTGTATCCCAGATCCGTACCCAGATCGAAGAGACAACTTCCGAATTTGATAAAGAAAAACTTCAGGAAAGACTTGCCAAACTGGCAGGCGGTGTTGCTGTTGTTCGTGTTGGTGCCGCAACAGAGACCGAGATGCAGGAAGCAAAACTTCGTATGGAAGATGCTTTGGCAGCGACAAGAGCAGCCGTAGAAGAAGGAATTATCGCAGGTGGTGGTTCTGCTTACATCCACGCATCCAAAGAAGTTGCTAAGATGGCAGCAGAGTTGGAAGGCGACGAGAAGACAGGTGCCAATATCATCCTGAAAGCTCTCGAAGCTCCACTTCGTCGTATCGCTGAAAATGCAGGTCTGGAAGGATCAGTTATCATTGATAAAGTAAAAGAAGGAAAACCGGGATTCGGTTTCAATGCATATACAGAGCAGTATGTAAACATGGTTGATAATGGAATTCTTGATCCTGCTAAGGTTACAAGAAGTGCATTGCAGAATGCAACCAGTGTAGCATCTACCCTCTTGACAACAGAGTCTGTAGTTGCTAATATTAAAGAAGATACACCGGCTATGCCGGCAGGCGGTGCCCCAGGCATGGGCATGATGTAAACCATCCGCAAGCAAATCAAGCGCCCACCTTCCGGTGGGCATTTGATTTGAACGGATGGTTTAGCGATACGCGTAGGAGCGCGTCAGCGCGGGCACGCGAAAGCGTGGCGCGTAGAGCTAAGAAGGCAAGATACGCGCAAGAGCGCGTCAGCGCGGGCACGATAAAACGAAAACAGGAGGACAAAATGGAACAGGCATACGCAGAATATAGTGTGAAACAAAAAACGACCGGAAAAGATATTGCATTGAAGGTTATGATGATCATTGGTGTAATACTTCTCTTTATTATAGGCTTTCGATTCCGTCTTCTGTTTTTGTTAGACGTAGTAGCCGTATTTGCCATGGTGTGGTTCTGGCCGAGATTTCATGTAACGTGGGAATATGTTTATTGTGACGGTCAGATTGATTTCGACATGATTCAAGGCGAAGATAAAAGAAAGACAGTTATTCGAATTGATCTTGACAATGCCGATGTGATCGCACCGATGGATTCAGAGCGGATGGCAGGATATCGTCACTTGCAGACAAAGAAGTTTTATTCCCTGCAGCCGGATGCAAAAACATATGGTGTTGTGATTCGCTCGGAGGGAAAAGAAGAAAAACTTGTTCTTGAATTTGAGCCAAATGAAAAGATGATGGATTTGATCTTGAACAAATATCCGAAAAAAGCAGAAAAATAAGAAATAAGCTTGTCATACAGTGTGTGGCAGGCTTTTTTGCGGCTTTGTCATGCCGGAGAGGGGAAAAGGGTTTATGGCATGACTGGGCGGCAGGAGAAGGTCATACCGGAGAAGAGAAAATGGTATGTGGCATGACTGGGTGGCAGGAGAAGATCATGCCGGAGAGGGGAAAAGAGGTATGTGGCATGACAAGATTGTTGTGAAGAGTCATGCCGGAGAGGAGAAAATGGTATGTGGCATGACAAGAGTGCCGAGAAGAGTCATGCCGGAGAGGGGAAAATGGTATGTGGCATGACAAGAGTGTTGTGAAGAGTCATGCCGGAGAGAGGAAAAGAGGTATGCGGCATGACTGGGTGGCAGGAGAAGGTCATGCCGGAGAGGGAAAAATGGTATGTGGCATGACTGGGTGGCAGGAGAAGGTCATGCCGGAGAGGGGAAAATGGTATGTGGCATGACTGGGCGTGGATAAGCACCCCGGAAGAAGGAAAAAGCAAGTCATTCAGAGGTGAGTTGCCGTCGCGAAGGGAAGGAAAGCACCCGGGAAAAAGAAAAAAGCAAGTCATTCAGAGGTGAGTTGCCGTCGCGAAGGTAAAGAAAGCACCCGGGAAAAAGAAAAATGCAAGTCATTCAGAGGTGAGTTGCCGTCGCGAAGGGAAGGAAAGCACCCCGGAAGAAGGAAAAAGCAAGTCATTCAGAGGTGAGCCGCCGTCGCGAAGGTAAAGAAAGCACCCGGGAAAAAGAAAAATTCAAGTCATTCAGAGGTGAGTTGCCGTCGCGAAGGGAAGGGAAACACCTCGGAAGAAGGAAAAAGCAAGTTGTTCCGGGGCGCAAGGAAGCGCCCCTTCGCATACGCTCAGCGGCAAGTTGTCGGGGACATTAGAGTTGTTGACTGGCGTCAACAAAGTCCCCTCCTCAAAAATAGTAAGCTTGCCATAATTTTGAAAAAAAGGTATGGTAAATTATAGAAAAATAGATATGAGCAGGAGGATGAGATGAATTTTCCGGGTAAAGAAAAACTGAAAAAAAAATGGAATAACTATAGAAAACCTTCTATGTACGAGAAGGGGTATCGTGGTGAATTCGACCAGGGGTATGAAAAGGAAAAAGAATCCTATCAGAGGTATCAGTCTGTCATAAAGAGAAAAATTGAGGTAAAAAGCGATATCACATATGAGAAAGGCTTAGCGGTAGAGAGCCGAGAACGAGATCAGGAATTGACAAAGCAGTTAAAAGAAAGTAAATATTTGTTTGAGGAGCCTTGCGTGATTTTGAATCCGTATGGCAGGACTCCGCTTTGTGCTTATGTGATGTTTTGGACGGAGGAACCTTGTGCAGTACAGTTTACGGTAAAAGGAAAGACAAAAGAGGCAGATATCTGCGAGAAGATTGTTACACTTGAAAATTGGCACAGAGTGCCGGTATATGGATTGTATCCGGCGATGGACAATGAAGTAAAACTGGAAATGATTGACAAAAGCGGAACAGTCATTGCGGAAAAGAAACTTATGATACGAACAGACAAGTTACCGGACTCTATGAATGATCTGGTGCAGGTAAAGAAAAAGACAGAGAAATCTGCGATGAAACTAATTTTAGCAGTAGGAAAAAGTATGCCATATCCGGCTGCCTTTGATGAACAGGGAGACATTCGCTATATGATGCGGTTCCGACCGCGTGGCTATGGATTTTTTCCGGTAGCAAATGACCGTTTTATTGTGATGGAGCGGCAGACCCTTCTTCCTACACAGTTGATTCCACATTCGACGCAGATGTATGAGATGGATTATTTGGGAAGAGTGTACCGGACGTATTATGTTCCCAATGGCATACACCACGATGTGTGTGAAATGACTCCGGGCGGCAACCTGCTCGTTGCCAGTAATTCCCAGTGTGGACATGTTGAGGATTGCATCGCAGAAGTGAACCGTGAAACCGGGAAAATAGAAAAAGTGCTGGATATGCGGGAGATTTTTGGCACCGCGTACCGGGATCGGACCAATTGGGTGCATATCAATTCCTTGGATTATGACAGCAGTAAAAAGCAGGTTTATTTTTCGGCGAGAAATATTCATACGATTGGCTGCATTGATTGGAAAAAGGACAAGCTCAAATGGATATTGGGCGAGAAAAATATGTGGAAAGAACGTCCTTTTTCGAAAAAACTTCTCTCGACGCCGGAAAATATGCCATGGCATTTTCAGCAGCATTCAGCCAAATTGATCCGGGAAAACCTGGATGGAAGAGAAGACACAATCCATATTATGATCTTTGACAATCATTGGCATGTGCGAAGAAAAAATAAGTTTTTTGACAACGATGAGCAATCTTATGTTACAATATATACGATAGATGAAAAAAAGAAAAAAGCGTGGATTGAAAAACGTTTTGGCGGGATCAAGTCAAAGATTACATCCAATGGCATCTTGTGTGCTGAGAAGAGACGGCTATTTTATATGGGTGGATTTTTGGCATATCCGGAGAACTATGACAACCGTGGCGGTTATATTTATGAATTTGATTATGACACCGGCTGTGCATTGAATGAATATTCCCTGCAATATTATTTCTTCCGAGCATATGAACTGCGGATGAATATGCAGGATCTGTCGAAGGCGATGGATCTGTATGAAGAGCCTTGTGTTGGCTGGCTGCAGCCATTTGAAAGATGGGAAGAACCGGTCAGCCGTCCCGAGAAAAAGACATCGGAGGCACCGATACAATGCAGTCAGGAGAGAATCCGACTTCGTTTGGAAGATCAGAATCTCCAGATAAAATCCAGAGATCATTTGATCGAGCAGGTTGTCGTAAAGGGCAAGCGGAATACGTATCAAAAAGATTTCCGTAATCCGCCGAGAGAGCAGGATCTTGCCGCCGAAATGGAATATTATGTGTCAATTCCGTTATACAATCTGTCAGACGATACGTATGAAGTATACGTTCGTTTTGGTGGAGAATTGTACGACAGTGGAGAGACATTTACAATCCACAGCCGGAGATAGAAGGAGTAAATGAAGTGAGAAGACGATGTGTTCCCTTAGGGATCATAGCAGGTCTGGGAGTATTGATGTTATTGTTGCTGCCGGTGCAGGCACAGGCAAAGCGGAGAAGTGTGCAGGCAAATAGTGTCAGTGCATTGGAGCGGGCGACGAAGAAATTGGAAAAAACCGGTGGAATCATATGGCTGGGAAATCGGACATACCGTTTGAAAAAGAGTATAATGATTCCCTCCAATGTTACTATACGAGGCCGGAAGAAAACAGTGATTGACGGTTCGCTGTTAAAAGGCAGAACGGCATTTGTGACAAAAGATTCGAAAGAAGTCCATGTACGTTGGATCCATTTTACGAAAATGCAGAAAGGAAGTGCAGTTAAGGGCATCCGAAGCCGGAATATGCGGATTACAGATTGTTCGTTTGCCGGCGGAGATTATGGCGTTTCCTTTGAAGGCTGTTACCGCCCGATTGTAAGTAACAATACATTTACCAAACTGGGGCAGCCAATTCGGTTTACCATTTCCAAAAAGACAGTAAAAAAGAGAGCCGGGAGGCGCATTATTAAGCGGACGGTCATTACAAAAAACAGTATCACCGCAAAGCGCATCGCACAGATGAAAAAGAATACGGTGAAAAAAGTAACGCATTATTATGTGACATTTTCCAACGATGGAAAGAAACAAAAGCGGCTGTTTTATTACCGGGATAAGTCGGATAATAATCTGTATCTGCGGCCGGAGACGCGTCCTTACCGTGAGCGGTATACCGATGAAGACACCTACCGTGGAAATACGAAAGGGTATTATCAACTGCGTTCTTATATGGAACAGTTGGAATACTGCGGCGGCGGAACATTGACTTTGAAAAAAGGAACATATTATATCAGTAATGCAGTGTGCATTCCGTCCAATGTAAAAATTGTGTTTGAGGACGGTGTTGTGATCAAAAAGACCAAAGCCATTTACCAGACAGAACTCGATAACCATAAAGTTATCTTTATCTTTGTGCCGCCTTCCAAGGCAAAGAAAAAAGAGTCGGTAAGCGGTTACGGCGGAACACATGATGTGACAATGACAGGCATCGGAAATGTCGTGATCGACTGCAATAACAAACTGCCGGGGCGAGGTATGGATATGGGGCACTGCCGGAATATTGTCATAGAAAATCTGACATTTCATAATCAATACGGCTCGCATTATATTGAACTCAATTCATCACAGAATGTCATTGTAAGAAATTGTAATTTCTGGAAATTCCGCGATTATAAAGGTGATACATACAAAGAGGCCATCAATATTGACGGAACGGATTATGCGGTTAATGGGTTTAATCATGTGTGGTCAAAGCATGATAAAACGGTGTGCCAAAATATCGAAATTACAAACTGTAAATTTACAGATCTTGGGACGGCGATCGGGTCACATACATATGTTGCCAATCAAGGACAGCAGTGTTACCATACGAACATTCGCATTACCGATAACGTATTCTTCGGTTCGACAAACTGTGCGATCCGGGCTCTGAATTGGAGAAATGTGTTGATCGCAGACAACTCATTCCGAGATATCGGTATTCAAAATGGGGCGAAAAATTTCTCTATTTTTATGGGGGGAGTTATTGATGCAACTGTCACAAGAAATGCTTTCGCCAATGTGTATGTGCCGGTTACGATACGGCAGCAGATTCAGTATGAATTGGAGCGAAAAGCCGGATATCCGATCAGTGAATGCCAGATTACTGATAAAAACTGGGAAGATCTGCTGAGTACCAATGTAATTTATGGTGCCGTATTTAAGGCAGCAGTGCGGTATACCAAAGATTTACAGCTGACCGATAAAACTTTAAAATATTTTTATGAATAAAAAGAAAATGACATATTTTGAGAGTAACATAAAAACAGTAGAAGATTTAAAGAAAGGTGAGAACTCTATGAAACGAAAAATTGTTATCGCTGGTGCGGTAATTGCGTGCGCGGCAGCATGTCAGTTTGTCAATGCAGATGCGGCACAGGCGGCGAAGAAATATACCATCAGCAAAACGACGAAACCATGCAGCAGTGCATACATAAGGGGCAAGGGATACAATGCCAAATCCAAAAACTACTTTACGATTAAATCGTATCTTGAAAAATTGAAAAAGCAGGGTGGTGGTACCCTTGTTTTGAAAAAAGGAACTTACAAAATATGTTCGACATTGACGGTGCCAAGCAATGTAACCATTCAGTTAAAAAATGGTGTTGTGCTGAAAAAGACGGACAAGACAGGAAGCAAGTCATTGAAGGCCGGAAAAGTGATGTTCAAACTGACAAGTGCGAAAGCCAAAGATTACAAAGGTACGAAAAAAGTTGTGATCACAAGTAATAAAAAGGCTACGATCGACCTTGGCAAAGTAAAGAATGCAGTTGCAATCGATATGGGACATAATTACAATGTTTCGATATCGAATTTGAAATTCCGCAATAAAAATGCGGGAACATACATTAATATCGCCGGAAGCCGTACGGTGAAAGTGACAAATTGTACATTCCAGGGTAATGCCGCTTATACCGGAGGAAGTTATCAGGCAGCGGTACTGATCAATGCGTATGGCAGAACTCCTTGTAAGACGGTAAAGGTAACCGGAAATACTTTTACAAATCTTGAAAATGGTATCCGTACGACCAAATACAAAAAGCAGGTCTATTCGGAGGGCGTTTCCATTCAAAATAATAAATTTAAAAACATGACGGTTAGTGCTGTGACCGGAAAAATGTGGACGGGTGCAGCGATTACCGGAAATACGATTTATCGCAGTGATGCCAGTAAAGGGACCGCATTTGCGTTCCAGTTGTACAGCATGACTGAGCCGGAAATTTCTGAAAACAAGATTGATAAATGCCGCACACCGATTTATTTTGGAAGAGCTTCGAAAATTGACAATTCCATCTCGGAAGCAAAGATTTCTTCGATGGAAAATAACACGGTAACAGATGCTGTGGTTTACTATGTCATTCAGAAAAATGATGCAGAGTCAAGATTGTTGTATTTTAAGGACAAAACTGAAAGAGATTTCCGCATTACACCGGAGACGACACCATATCGTGGACATTACGAGACGGTATCCGGATATACGGCAAACAGTGGACAGGCAAAGACTTACTATGTATTCCGTTCGTATATGGAGCAGTTAGAGTATGCCGGCGGCGGTACGATCACGGTAGCAGCCGGAACGTATACATTGAGCCATTCTGTCTGCATTCCATCCAATGTAACGGTAAACTTTGAAGATGGCGTAAAGATTCAGAAAGTAAAAGCGGTAAATACCAACCTGGCAACGAACAAAACGATGTTTGAACTGGTGCCACCTTCCAAAGAAGGCGTGAAAAATTCAGTAGGCGGATACAACGGTTCCCAGAATGTAACGCTGCAGGGAAATGGAAGCACAATCTTTGACTGTGCCTATACGCTGAACGCCATGGCAGTTGTTATGGGACATGCTCAGAATATCAACATCCGCAATATTGCATTTACGAACGAAAATGGTTCGCATTTTATCGAACTAAATTCGTCAAAAAATGTCACAGTTGAAAATTGTTCCTTTACGGACTTTAAGATTTATAATAATAAGAGTCATAAAGAGGCGATTAACGTTGACACGACAGACTCTAACAACAATGGGTTTAATTATGAGTGGTCCAATCATGACCGCACCGCATGCGATACGGTTATGATCAATAATTGTATGTTTACAAATATAGGTGTAGCTGTAGGAAGCCATACGTATTCCGTAGCTATGAATGATGTAAATACCCAGGTTTACCATGAAAATATCACGATTCAGAACTGTAAAGTAAGTCAGACTTACAATGCCGGTATTCGAATGCTTAACTGGCGTAATGCAGTCATTAATAACAATGAATTTTTAGGTATTCAAGGATTGGAAGACAACAAAGGATACAACTATACCTGTATTCTTGTGAAAGGTGCTATAAATCCTACGATTACGAAAAATACATTTGAAAAAGCGGGAATGAAGAAAAATTATGCAATTGTCATTTATGAGAAGACGCAGCCGGCAGTAGATGGTGCGATTGCAGCAGGATATGCCGATACGTATAGTGTGCTGAGTGAAGAAAACCGAGCGGCTCTTCGTGACAATACGGTAAAAGGTTTGTGTTATAAGAGATTCCTTACGAAGTATGCGGATGGCACTAACGATCTGTATCTGGAAGATGGTGTGACAAAGAATCCAAACAATCTGTTTAACAATTCAAACAGTGCTGCGGATGGAGACAACGTAACGATTCCGGACGATGGAAAAGAAGACGCAACCGAATAAAATTATCAATACTTAACGAAAAAGTGGGGTTGTCGATTGACAATCCCACTTTCGTACGTTATAATGAAACGATGAGAGATCATGCCGTTGTGTGTGACACGCGGCACAGGTAAGATGCTCCGGCAGGGAGCAAAGAATGGAGGAAGTTATGGCTGAAGTAAAAAAGAATATTCTGACAGAAGAAGGATTGAAAGCACTGGAGTCAGAATTACAGGATTTGAAAGTAAATCGTCGTAAAGAAGTTGCACAGAAGATCAAAGAGGCGAGAGAACAGGGAGACCTTTCCGAGAACGCCGAGTATGATGCAGCAAAAGAAGAGCAGAGAGATATCGAACTTCGTATCGAAGAGATAGATAAAATTTTGAAAAATGCGGAATTGGTTACCGATGATGACATTGATTCCAGCGTAATCAGCATTGGATGTACCGTAAAGATCAAAGATCTGGAATATAATGAAGAGATGGAGTACAAACTGGTTGGTTCGACAGAGGCAAACAGTCTGAAAGGAAAAATCTCCAACGAATCACCGGTTGGAAAAGCATTGATCGGTGCGAAAAAGGGACATACTGTTATGGTTGAGACCCCAGCCGGCTTATTGAAATATAAAATTCTTGAGATTACGAAGAACTAATTGGAGGATAGAGAAGTGGCAGAAGATATAAATCAGTTGTTAAAGGTCAGAAGAGAAAAACTGGCAAATTTGATCGAAGCAGGAAAGAATCCGTTTGAGATCACAAAGTGTGATGTAACACACCACTCAATGGATATTAAAGATAATTATGACGAAATGGAAGGAAAGACAGTAACCATCGCCGGACGTATGATGTTCAAACGTGTGATGGGAAAAGCTTCTTTCTGTAACGTGCAGGATCTGAAAGGAAGCATTCAGGCATATGTAGCGCGTGACAATATCGGAGAAGATTCTTACAAAGATTTCAAAAAGTATGATGTCGGTGATCTTCTTTCGGTCACAGGTGAAGTGTTTAAGACAAAGACCGGAGAAATCTCCATTCATGCGACAGATGTAGTTCTTTTGTCAAAGAGTCTTCAGATCCTTCCGGAAAAATTTCACGGTTTGACGGACACGGACATCCGTTATCGTCAGCGTTATGTGGATCTGATCATGAATCAGGATGTAAAAGAGACATTTATCAAACGTTCCAAGATTCTTCGCGAGATCCGTAACTTCCTTGCAGACAGAGAGTTCATGGAAGTGGAGACTCCGATGCTTGTAGCCAATGCCGGTGGAGCAGCAGCCCGCCCATTTGAGACACATTACAATGCACTCGATGAAGACGTAAAACTTCGTATTTCTCTGGAATTGTATTTGAAACGATTGATCGTCGGCGGTTTGGAGCGTGTATTTGAAATCGGCCGTGTATTCCGTAATGAAGGTGTAGATACCCGTCATAATCCGGAATTTACATTGATGGAGCTGTATCAGGCATATACAGACTATGAGGGCATGATGGAACTCACAGAGAGCATGTACCGCTATCTGGCAGAGAAAGTATGTGGAAGCGCTGTAATTACCTACAATGGCATAGAGATTGACCTTTCTAAGCCATTTGAGCGCATCACAATGATCGACGCCGTAAAGAAATATGCAAACATTGATTTTAATGAAATAAAGACAGACGAAGAAGCTAAGAAACTTGCCGATGAGCACCATATCGAATATGAGGCTCACCACAAAAAAGGTGACATCATCAGTTTGTTCTTCGAAGAATTCTGCGAAGATAAATTGGTTCAGCCAACTTTCGTTATGGATCATCCAATCGAAATCTCACCTCTTACCAAGAAAAAACCGGACAATCCGGAGTTGGTAGAGCGTTTCGAGCTTTTCATCAACGGATGGGAAATGTGTAATGCGTACTCCGAGTTGAACGACCCAATCGATCAGAGAGAGCGTTTTAAAGCACAGGAAGAGGCATTTGCCGCAGGAGACGAGGAAGCAAACCACACCGACGAGGACTTCTTAAATGCATTGTCCATCGGTATGCCGCCGACAGGAGGTATCGGTTACGGAATTGACCGTCTGGTAATGCTTTTGACCGATTCACCAGCAATCCGAGACGTGATCCTGTTCCCGACATTGAAGAGTTTGGATAAGTAATAGTTGCCATTAAAAAAAACAACGGAACAGAATGATTTTTAATAAGCCATTCTGTTCCGTTGTTTGTTTATAATTGATCGATTTCAAAGATCGGAAAGGAGCCTTCATGCAAACCGAAACAGCTGTAGAGGACTTCAAGAAGTTTATGAAATTAAATCGTGAGAGAATGTATCAAAATGCGGAAAAAGCAGATGAAATTTCTGTAAATGATGAATGGATGAAGGAAGATTTGTGGGACGAAATGAATAATACAAGATAAGAGGATGCTGGAGAGAGGAGATAGCTATGAATCTTAAATGTCCAAAATGTGGTTCAAGTAATGTGTGTGAAATTCTAAATTGTCATCCGCTTTGCGAAAAGAGTTGAATGTACCAGTGTTTGCAAGGGAGAATAGTTGTCCAGAAAAGCGTTTTAATTTACAAATTTCTTATACGGATGGGCGTAAAGTTAATGTGACGTCGACCGATGAAGGGGCAACCTGTTTTTTGAGATTGCTTGATAAGGTTGTGAAAAAAGTGAAAATGTCTTAAAATCCAATCTTTGACACTTGTTAGACTATAAAACGGCCAAACCTCCTGGAAACACGAGGTTTGTGACCGTTTTGTTTTTGTATTGATATGTACTATATTTTTGCTTTTGTGCTTTTTATCGCTTTTGTCTCTTTTATAATGTTCCGCATCGATGATTTTGAGATGAATTCATAATCCGTCCGAAAACCGAAACAATCGTGCAAAGCATCGGTTAATAGCGTTCGTTTATACGAAGGAATATAGCCGCTGTTTTTACTTAAAAGTGTCATCTTCATTCCTCGAAGTGTTTCTAATATCTGGCTGCAGGTGAATCTTTCTCCCAGTTTTTTCTCCAGAAGGCGGTAAACCAGCAGGCTGATATAACAGGTCAGAAAGTGCGCTTTTATGCGGTCATCCCGCTGTACATAAACGGGTCTTGACTCAAACTCCGTTTTCATGATACGGAAGTTTTCTTCGATCTCCCAGCGACGTTTATTGATGTTGATGATCTCCCGGACATCTCCTTCGAGATTTGTAACAACGGCATAAAATCCATCGTACATGGCTTCTTCCCGGATCCGTTCTTCGTCTAATTCATACACATCTTTTTCGGCTATTTCACCATCCCCGGTAACGGATGTTTTATGGATAAAACGAGCTGGATCATTCTGCGTTTTTCCGCGCCGGATACTGCCTGTGTTTTGAAGCATTTTTTGCGCACGTTCGATCTGGCGGCTGCGTATTTTTTGCTGATATTTTTTGTATTTCGGAGAATAGGTAACAATGACGGTCTCGTCCATATCCCCTGTAACAAGGGGTACTTCTTTGTAATAAACAGTATTAAATACCGTTTCATCGGTCTCATCCAGCGTCCGCAGATCGATCATCTTATTGGAACCCGGAACACGGAACTGCGTCGGTTTCATTGCGATGTCACGTTCTTCTTTTTTCATCTTTTTCAACGAATAGGTGATCACATAAGAGCGGTTGCCAAAACTGTTAAAAAAGCGGTTGTTTTTGCTTCCCAGACCAGCATCGGAACAGAAGATAAAGTCACTGCATTCAAAGTCACGTATTACTTTTGTTTCCAGCGGTTTGAGAGTGACCTGTTCGTTCTGGTTTCCCGGAAAAAGATCGAAGGCGAGAGGGATTCCGTCCGCATCCATGAAAAGCCCCATGGTAACAAGCGGATTTGGTCTGTGTTCTTTGCTTTTTCCATATTTTTTGTTTCCATTTTCTTCTTCGATCTCAAAATAATAATTCGTGCAGTCGTAGTATAAAACACGTGTATTTCTCGGATGAACAAAGTTGGAATTACGGTAAAGTTCTTCCTGGATAAAATCCGATTCTTCTGCTAAAACCGAAAGTGCACGGTATACATTGTGCAGGGAATATTTGGGCGGCTCCAGAAGTGTCTGGCAGTAAGAATAACTGCTCATCTTGCTGGAAGGAGAAAGGATCCTTGCATAAATAAGATCGGTAAGGACCGCGTGAAGGTCATACGTGATCTTACGGTGGTTTCGGATATTTCTGCAGATGTTATCCAGCCGTAATTCGCTGCATAACTGCTGCAGAAACAGATATCCTGTATGGAAGGATCTTTCTTCGTCGAGCGGTATGCGGTAGGTCTGTGAAAATTCAACGGATACCTTTTCTTTTTTGGCGTTATATTCAGCGGTATCTTTGGCAGCTTCTTCTTTTGCCCAGGCCATCAGTTTGTCAGTATCGCCGGAAAACTGCTGAAGTAACTCGTTGTATTTCCCCAGTTTTCTATGGATACGGGAAGATGTTTTACCATTTGTCTTTCGATAAGATTGTTTAATATAAACATCTTTATTGTTGTCACTACCTGTTATACATATATACATAGCAATAAATCCTCCTATGATATAATGAAAATGGTGTCGCAAGCCAAATTCAAAATCATAGGAGGTGGTCCAAATGGACAATAGAAGTTTATCACATACTCGATGGAAATGCCAGTATCATATTGTGTTTATTCCAAAATATAGGAAAAAATATTGTATGGAAAAATATTATATGATGTTCGAGAGATTCTCGAAACTTTATGCAAATATAAACAAGTCGACATAATAGCGGGAGCGGTATGCATCGATCATGTGCATTTAAGTGTGGCGATTCCCCCGAAACTTAGTGTGTCACAGTTTATGGGATATCTAAAGGGGAAAAGTACCCTTATGATATACGATCGACATCCAGAGTTGCAGAGCAAATGGAATAAGGCATTTTGGGCGAGAGGCTATTATGTGGAAACAATCGGTAATATAACCGATGAAGCAGTACAGAAATATATTAAAGAGCAAGCAGAAGAATCAAGGAAAGAAGATTCGAGAGGTACCGCTTTATAGCGGACCAGTAACAATGCTTGCGGCACCGCCCTTATGGGCGAGCAGTATCAATGGCCCTTAGGAGGGCCAATATTAAACCACCACTTGAAGTGGTGGTTAATAACTTGTTTCAAGGCATGTTGGGACAAGCCGGGAATCTATCGGATTTATATAACAGTCCGAAAGAAAGAAAAAAAGATACACAGTTTATAAAATAAAGAATACGGAGGGTCAGAATTATGTGTAAAGTAATCGCTATATGCAATCAGAAAGGTGGAGTTTCCAAGACCACTGCAACCGCAAATCTTGGAGTTGGTTTAGTAAGAGCAGGAAGGGAAGTAGAGTGCCGTAAATAACATGATAGGATTAAAAGAGACTCTAATGAGAATCATTCACTCAAAGAGCCTCTTTTATTGGTTCATTTTAAAAGTTTTCGA